>JMBV01000522.1_pt1 | contig 11739 bp, 12 predicted proteins | sample 616531 | NCBI WGS metagenome assembly JMBV01 (sample SAMN02727904, study PRJNA239997) | anaerobic digester metagenome | biome: anaerobic digester; isolation source: mesophilic anaerobic digester inoculated with municipal waste water sludge... | place: Germany: Bielefeld University, CeBiTec ... | reverse complement strand
CCTATTATTTAAACTTTTTTTTAATCTTAAAGAATTGCTTACTACTGATACAGAACTAAAGGCCATAGCTGCTCCTGCTAACATTGGATTTAAATACCCTAGTGCAGCAAAGGGTATACCTATGGAATTGTAGAAAAAGGCCCAAAATAAATTTTGTTTAATAATCCTCATGGTACTATGACTTAATCTAATAGCTGTAACAACACCATTTAAATCTCCTCTCATAAGGGTTATATCTGCAGCTTCCATAGCTACATCTGTACCAGTACCTATAGCAAATCCTATATCAGCTGCTGCTAAAGCTGGAGCATCATTAATTCCATCTCCTACCATTCCTACAATTTTTCCTTCTCCTCTTATTTTTTTCTACCATTTCTGCTTTATTCTCAGGAAGAACCTCAGCTAGTACATTGTCTATCCCTACCTCTTTGGCGATGGCTTTAGCTGTCCTCTCATTATCTCCTGTTATCATATACACTTCAAGATCCATAGCTTTTAAATCTTCTATAGCTTTTTGAGAGTTTTCCTTAATTTTGTCTGCCACCGCTATTATTCCTGCTAGTTTGTTATTTATTGCTATTAACATAGGGGGGGTTTTCCCTTCTGATTCCAATCGAAGCAATTCTTTTTCTCCTATTTCTATAGAAATACCTACTTCCTCCATTAATTTCCTATTACCTATATATATTACCTTTCCTTCTAAAGCCCCCCCTTAAGTCCTTTACCAGGCAAAGCCATAAAATCCTCTACTTCAGTTAATATAAGTAGTTCTTCCTCTCCTTTTTTTTACAATAGCTTGCCCAAGAGGATGTTCTGAAGATTTTTCTACTGAAGCTGCTATTTGCAACAATTCATACTTATCTAAAGAATCAAAACTTATTATATCTGTTACTTCTGGTTCTCCCTTGGTTATGGTTCCAGTTTTGTCTAATATTATAGCTTCCATTTCATGAGCTCTTTCTAGATGTTCACCAGATTTTATTAATATACCATTTTCCGCTCCCTTACCTGTACCAACCATTATAGCTGTAGGTGTTGCTAGACCTAATGCACAAGGACAAGCGATTACCAATACTGCTACTGCATTCATTAACCCTGTATTAAAACTGCCTTCAATAAAATAGAATACTAAAAAGGTAATTAATGCAATAACTACTACCAATGGTACAAATATACCAGATATTTTATCTGCTAATCTCTGCACTGGTGCTTTAGAACCTTGAGCATCTTCTACTAATTTAATTATCTGAGAAAGTACTGTATCCTTTCCAACTTTAGTTGCTCTAAACTTAAAAGAACCAAATTTATTTATAGTAGCTCCTATTACTTCATCCCCCCCTTTAGTTTTATCTACAGGGATACTTTCCCCCCCAGTTATCATGGATTCATCTATAGATGAATTTCCTTCTATTATTATGCCGTCTACAGGTATCTTTTCTCCAGGTCTAACCACTATTATATCCCCCCCTATTTCTACTTTTTCTATAGGAATATCCATCTCCATACCATCTCGAACTACTCGAGCTGTCCTAGGTTGAAGTCCCATTAGTTTCTTTATGGCTTCAGAAGTTTTGCCCTTAGCTATCGCTTCAAAGGTTTTGCCCAATAGTATTAGAGTAATAATAACTGCTGAGGCTTCAAAATAGTATTCATGAACTCCTGTCAGCAAATTATATAGACTATAAAAATAGGCTGCTGAAGTACCCATGGATACTAACACATCCATATTGGCCCCCCCTCCGCCTCTCAAAGAATTGAAAGCCCCCCCTTTATAAAATCTATAACCTATGATAAATTGAACAGGAGTAGCTAATATTAGCTGAAAATATCCATTGGTAAGTATGTTGTCCACCCCTGCCATATGGAAAAACATAGCAGAAAATAATGGAATAGTTAATATTGCAGAAATCACAAAGGAAGTTTTTAGGGATTTTATTTCTTTTTCTCTAAGCTCCTTTTCCCTATCTATATCCCTATCTATTTCCACTTCTGCCTTGTATCCAGCTTTTTCTACTGCTTCTACCAATGTCTCATCTTCTACTACTCCAGATGGGAATTCCACTACTGCTTTATTAGTGGATAAATTTACATTAGCCTTGATTACCCCCATCTATCTTGTTTAATACTTTTTCCACTCTAGCAGAGCAAGCAGCACAAGTCATTCCTTGTATTAAAAGGGTTCTTTTTTTCTAAGGGTACTTGATATCCAGTATTTTCTATAGTCTCAATTATTTTAAGTATATCTATTTTATTCCTATCATATTCTATGGTGGCTTTTTGTTGTAACAAATTTACTGCTACATTTAACACGCCATCCTGTTTCCTCAATACCTTTTCTACTCTAGCGGAACAAGCAGCACAGGTCATTCCTAATACATCTATGGTAATAGTTTTAGTTAACATAATAATCTCCTCCTTAAAGAATCCCCTCCCCCCCTGGGGGGGTGTGTTTCTATTATATCCTAATACTTAACTTTTGTAAACATATTTTGTTTTATAGCCTTAAGCCAATTCTGTATCATTTGTTGATATATTTCTATCATAAAAAAAATTAATTAAATGATTATTTTACCCAAAATAGTTGCATTTATTCCAAAATATATTATTATATTGATAGTAATTATCAGTTTCAAAGTAAGTATAGATAGTTTATCTAAGTTTATATAAACTTTAGATACTTACGAAAGGGGGGATTATTATGGGTAAAAAAATCACTAATCCAATTAAATCCTGGAGATAAAGGAAAAGTCCAAAAAAATAGATGCTGGAGGCTATGCTACTAGGAGGCTTTATGAAATGGGATTTAATACTGGATCTAATGTTCAAGTGTTAAAAAAAATGATCGAGGTCCTTTGATTGTCTCCCTATCAGGAAATAAGATTGCAGTTGGTCGTGGATTAGCTCAAAAAAAATAATAGTCGAAGATTTACATTAGGATTTTTATTTTTGTCTTTTGTTGATAATGATTATCATATGGTAAGGGGGATTCAAGTGAATACAATAGCTTTAGTAGGAAATCCTAATAGCGGTAAAACTACATTATTTAACGCCTTAACTGGCTCTAACCAACATGTAGGAAACTGGCCAGGAGTTACCGTAGAAAAAAAAGAAGGAAAAATTAAATTTAATGGGAAAACTTATAATATAGTGGACCTTCCTGGTATCTATAGTTTAGGTGCCTTTTCAGAAGATGAGATAGTTGCAAGAGATTTTATTCTCAAAAATAATCCCGACATAGTTATTAATGTTGTAGATGCAACTAATATTGAACGTAATCTATATTTAACTACCCAATTATTAGAAATGGGTGCTAAAATAGTAATCGCTTTAAATATGATAGACGAAGCAGAGGAAAGAAATATTAAATTAAATATAGATGCTCTTTCTGAAAAATTAGGTGCACCTGTAGTGCCAACTATAGCATCCAAAAAAAAGGGGGGGATTGATGAACTAATCAAAAAGTCCATAGAATTAATGGAAAAAGATATAGAACATAAACCCCATATATCTTATGGTGAAAGTATCGACAAAGAAATAGAAAAAGTGAAAGATTTTTTTTAAGCAATAAAAATTTAGAATATCCTCCCCAATGGATTGCTATTAAACTATTGGAAGGGGGGGACGAGTATATATATGAATTTATAAATAACCATGAAGATTTAAGCTCCTCTGAGGAGTTTAATAAAATGGTAGAACAATTCAAAAAAATGCAGAAAAGTATGAATTAGAGATTATCGACAAAAGATATGAATTTGTAAATAGCATCACAAATGAAGGGGGTAAAAAGACCTGATGTAATGGAAGAAACAATGACTGATAAAATAGATAAAATATTAACCCATAAGTATCTAGGACTACCTATATTTGCACTGATAATGCTTATAGTTTTTCAACTAACTTTTGCTATTGGCGAAGACCTATTAGGAGGATTAGTAGAAGAAGGGATAGAAATCTTAGGGGGGATTTATTGAATCATTCTTAATCAGTATAAATTCTCCAGATTGGATTATATCCTTTGTAGCTGAAGGACTTATTGGCGGTGTGGGAGCAGTTTTAGAGTTTATTCCTTTAATAGTGGTATTATATATGCTAATGGGGATACTGGAAGATACTGGTTATATGGCTAGAGCTGCTTATGTAATGGATAATATAATGAGGGCTTTAGGTCTTCAAGGTAAGACCTTCATCTCCATGATTGTAGGTTTTGGATGTAATGTTCCAGGAATTATGGCTACTAGAACTTTGGATAATAAGAAGGATCGAATGATTGCTACCTTGATCAATCCCTTCATGTCCTGTGGAGCTAAATTACCTATTTATTTGGTATTTATTGCAGCCTTCTTCCCAGATAAAGGCGGTTTAGTATTATTTTTCATCTATCTTTTAGGAATTTTTATAGCATTATTGATGGCAAAAATATTTAGCAATACCTTATTTAAAGGGGGGGAACCTTCCTATTTTATCATGGAACTTCCTCCTTATAGATTACCCACTTTGAGAAATGTTTTAAGAAATATGTGGGATAATGTTTCTGGATTTTTAAAGAGAGCTGGTACTACTATTTTTGCAGTTGTAACTATATTGTGGGTTCTAGCTATGTTACCTATTGGAGTAGAGCCTTATGGAGAAAGTAGTATATTAGGTAGAATTGGTTCCTTTATAGCTCCTGTTTTTAAACCTGCAGGCTTTGGAACTTGGCAAGCTGCTGTAGGATTGTTCGCTGGGATTGCAGCAAAAGAAGCTGTAGTAGCTACTCTAGGTATGGTATATGCAGGTGTGGGAGAAGGTACAGAACTAATAGCAGCTATGCAAAGGGTGTTTACTCCATTAACAGCTGTATCCTTTATGGTAATGACCTTATTATATACACCTTGTGCTGCTACTATAGCCACTATAAAAAAAAGAAACTAATTCAAGTAAATGGGCTTTATTTACTGTCCTATATACCTTTATAATAGGATGGATTGCTGCTGTGTTGGTATATCAAATTGGTAGACTTCTAGGTTTCAGCTAATATTTAAGGAGATGGTTTTTTTGCTAAAAGAAGTGTTAAAGGAAATTTATAATTCAAATTATATATCTAAAAGCAATATAGCACGAAACTTAAATATACCTGAGGAGCTAGTTGAAGAGGCTTTTACTCAGCTAGCTCGTATGGGCTATATTAGGGAAGATAATGGAATAAATGATTGTAATATTAGCTGTAGTAAATGTCCTTATGCTAACCATTGTAATAAAATTTCCGTAAATTCAGTTACTATTACGGAAAAAGGGGAAAAACTATTAAATATGTAAACTATTTTGTCAATATTTTCTGAAAATTGCTTTACAAATACTTGAATCTAGTATATAATTAAATTAAATAGAACTAATAGTTATAGCCAACCTACTAGTTAAAAATAACAAAAATTTAGATGAGTCGATAAGAGTAGTTTTAGGTTTAAAGTTAAGTATTGTTTAGGCGTTTAATGGTTTGAAATTCAAATTCAATAATGTCTATTTTAAGTAGTAGGCGTTAAACTTTTAGGAGTGTTGATAGAAAATTGCAGTTAATGTTTGATACAAAAGTTAGAGGTTGGTATAACTACAGAAAGTTCTATTTTAAATGACGGAGGGTGAAGATATGAATATATGCCCTCCGTTTATTATTTTCTAAAATTTGTTGATAAATTTGTGTTTTTTTTCCACAATGTTGAACTTTATCAATTTAGGTAATATAATTGATATAAAAGATATACTAACGATTATAAAAAGGAGATTTTTAAAATGACCAATATTGATTGGAAGGAAAAGAAAAACCTGACTATGTTAGCAGATTTCTATGAGTTTACCATGGCCAATGGGTATTTTGAAAATGGTATGGAGGATAAAATCGCCTATTTTGATATGTTCTTCCGATCCATACCTGATGATGGTGGCTTCGCTATTATGGCTGGAGTAGAACAGCTAATTGGATATCTTCAAAATTTAAAATTTTATGATGAAGATATAGAATATTTCCGTTCTAAGGGAATGTTTAGCGAAGAGTTTTTAGAATATCTTAAAAATTTTGAATTTCAATGCGATGTATGGGCTGTTCCTGAAGGTACTCCCATTTTCCCAGGAGAACCTATAGTAATAGTAAGAGGACCTATAATTCAAGCTCAAATAATTGAAACTATGATATTGCTAACCATCAACCATCAAAGCCTAATAGCCACAAAAGCTAATCGAATAGTAAGAGCTGCACAAGGTAGACCTATAATGGAATTTGGTTCTAGAAGAGCTCAAGGCTATGAAGGTGCCATTCTAGGAGCTAGAGCTGCATATATTGGTGGTGCTATAGGTACTGCTTGTACCATAGTAGATAGGGATTTCAATATCCCAGCATTAGGTACTATGGCCCACAGTTGGGTACAACTATTTCCCACTGAATTAGAAGCTTTTAAGGCTTATGCAAGACTATATCCAGATAATTGCGTATTATTGGTGGATACTTATAATGTATTAAAATCTGGTGTACCTAATGCTATAAAGGCATTTAATGAAGAAGTAGTCCCAAGGGGGGGATTTAGACCAAAAGGCATTAGGATAGATAGTGGAGATATCTCATATCTCTCTAAAGAAGCAAGAAAAATGCTAGATGAAGCGGGATTTCATGATTGCCCTATTGTAGCATCTAGTAGCCTAGATGAATATGTAATTAGAGATCTGTTAAATCAAGGAGCTAAGGTTGATTCCTTTGGAGTAGGAGAACGATTGATTACTGCCAGATCAGAACCAGTTTTTGGTGGAGTATACAAGCTTACCGCCGTAGAAGAAGAAGGGAAAATAATACCTAAAATCAAGCTTAGCGAAAATGTAGAAAAAAATTACCACACCTAGTTTTAAGCAAGTTTATAGGCTTTACGATAAGACTACGAATAAAGCCATTGCTGATGTAGTTACATTACATGATGAAAAAATCGATGAAACTAAGCCTTATGAAATATTTCATCCTCTATTCACTTGGAAAAGGAAAACTTTAACTAACTTCTATGCAAGAAAATTATTAGTTAAAATATTTGATAAAGGCAAATGTATATACGAAACTCCTCCAATAGATGAGATAAGAGACTATTGTGCAAAAGAAATAGAGACCCTTTGGGAAGAAGTACTTAGATTTGAAAATCCCCCATGAATATTTTGTAGACCTTTCAAAACCCCCCCTATGGGATATTAAAGATCAATTACTAAAAGAATATGAGTAATCAAATATTATATAGCAAATAAGACAAGGGATTATCCCTTGTCTTATTTTTTTAAAGGAAGTCTTATAGGCTCAGGCCCTTTTCAAATGCCTTTATATTAACATCATCTATTCTTCGGATTTCATAAAATATTTTAAAGATTCAATACTTTTACTAAGTATCCTAACATAAGTATATTTTAGTACTTTTCCTCATCTTCTGCTTATCCAAATAACACTAATAAGAATACATTTTTTTTCGTCATTCAATATTAATATACCATCTTTTCTAATATGTTTCAAATATATATTAGAGAAAAGTACTATTCTCAAAAAAACAGCCACCTATTTAGGTGACTGTTTAAATTAAGCTTATTCTATAGGAATTCTGTTTTCCTTTGGAGGAATTGATTCTTTTTTTAGGTAGTTTTACTTTTAATACTCCATTCTTAAATTTGGCTTTAATTTTATCCTGATCTACATCATCAACATAGAAAGATCTTCTAAAGGAACCATATCTTCTTTCTCGTCTTATATAGTTTTCTTTTTCTTCATTTACTTCTTCTTTTCTTTCTACAGCTATAGTTAATACATTGTCTTTTAGCTCTAGCAATATATCATCTTTATCTACTCCTGGAATTTCTGCTTCAAGTACATATTCCTTATCTTTTTCTTTAATGTCTACTCTTAATGGATGATAAGAGTCTATATCATCAAATTCTTGTAACATAGAATCAAACATCCTATCAATATCCCATCTAAATTCACTGGGCATTCCCCCCCTTCTCCATCCTCTATAAGGTGTGATTCCAAACATAGTATCAACCTCCTTATATATAATTAAACTTTGACTTTCTTTGACTTTCAACTATAATTTATCATATACTATATTATTATTCAAGTTTGTTTTCCTATGTTAATCTGTTAAAATTTAAGTTTTTTTTGATTTTTCTTAACTTTTTGCTCTTTTTCTTACTTTATCAAACTTTTTCAAAAATAAAAACAGAGAATTAAATTCTCCGTTTTTATTTCATTATAACTATTAACGGTTTACCAATCTTTTCCTCAATATTTAATTATAGATGAATTACAAATTTTGTAATAACTTTGGTTTTATAGTATAATTTGTCTTTTCGATATATTTAAACCCATATTCGTCTATAGAAATTATATTAATACTACCATTTTCCACTTTGAATTTAAAAAAAATAATCTATATTATTAAATACCCAGCTTAAAGCAATCCTTATAACCCCCCCATCATGGCATACTAAAACTACATCTTCGTCTTTCTTGGATATTTCCTCTAAAAATGATGTAACCCTTTCATAGGCAAGCTTAATACTTTCCCCCCCTTCTGGAGTTACATAGTTTATATAATTTTCGTCCCATTGTTTAACTTCCTCTGGAAACTTCTCTTTGAGAGCTTCATAGCTATTTCCCTCAAATAGTCCAAAGTCCACTTCCTTTATTCTTTCTTCTTTTTCTCCTTCTAAGCCTAGGATTTCCATAGTTTCAATGGCTCTATATAATGGGCTTACATATACTTTGTCAAAAGATAAGGTATCTACAATTTTCTTAGTGTTTTTAATCTGTTCCCTACCTTTTTCTGTCAACTTAGTATCCTTGGTACTAAATATTCTATCTGCATTATCTTCTGTTTGTCCATGGCGTATCAATATTATATCCACTTAACCACCTCCAAAAATAAAAAAAACTATTAAAGATGTTATTTCACCAATTTCAATGGTAGCTCCATATACATCTCCAGTAAAACCATCTATCTTCTTATAACTTATCCATGTCATTATTTCTGCTGCCAAAAATGAAAATATAAGTGGTAGTATATATACCGGGTTAATCAAAAATAACATGATAATATATATAATTCCTCCTATTAGAGCAAATATTTTTGGATTGCTCTTATGAAACATATCTCCTAGGCCACCTTTTCTACTTACCTTTTTGGTAGACATTATATAAGATATTACTAATCGACTATTACCATAGGATAAAGCCAATATTAAGGAGAGATTCCCAGCAATGCTCAATATGAGAATATACTTAAAAAGTATATCTAATACTATAGATATAACTCCAAAAACCCCCCCAACACGACTATCCTTCATTATTTCAAGAACCCTATCCTTTTCCCTATAAGAAAGAAAACCATCACAAGTATCCGATAATCCATCTAGATGAAGGCCTCCTGTTATTGCTATCATAGATACTAAGGCAAAAAAAAGTCCCTATGTATTCATTTAAATGGGAAAATATGTGGTAAAATAATCCCCCAATACTTCCAATTATCAAACCTGCCAAAGGGAAAATAGGATACTTCTAGATAAATTTTTATCATCAAACTCTACGGGCTTTTTTTTATAGGCAATCGGGTTAAAAACTGAATGGCTAATATAAGTCCATCTATCATTTTATCTTCACCGGTATACCACAACATACCAAATAAACCTCGTGGGATAAAGCAGCTATTCTTTGGTTTATCCTTCCCTGAATATCTCTAAACACCCTACCTATATGATTTTCCGGAACTAATGAATATCCTACCTCATTGGTTACTAATACTAAATTATATTTTTTGTTTTCAACGGCTTTTATTAGGGAATATAGTTCTTCGTATATTTTATCCTCCACTTGACTTTGAAGCTGATAGTCTATGTATTCTTCTTCCTTGGTCATATCAAACATTATATTTGATGTAAGCACTGTAATACAATCTAATAGGTAATTTCTTTCTTCTCCTAGGGCATCTACTAGCAAATAATTAGCCTCATAGGTTCTCCAACAGGAAGGGCGACTCCTTTGATGGAGCTTGACCCTCTCTTCCATCTCTTTATCCCATATTTTAGAGGTAGCAATATATACCACATCTTTTTTTATATTCGTATAGGCTTTCTGCAAAAGTGCTCTTGCCACTTCGTGCTCCACCTGTTACTAAAATTATCATGATATCACCTAAATTATTATTTTTCTTCTCTAATATCTATTAATACTTCGCTATCAATGGATGCTTCTTCAAAAGTAGCCATATTGTCCATTATATATAAAGCCCCATCTATTATTTGAAAAGCTAATGGGCAACCTGATCCTTCTCCTAATCTCATATCCAAATTTAACATAGGTTCAAGCCCTAGCTCTTTTGACATATAGACAGCACCAGGTTCCTTAGATAGATGAGAAGGAAATATGTATTCCTTGACTAAAGGATTAAATCTTACTGCACATAGAGCTGCTGCTGAGGATATGAAACCGTCTATTACGATGGGCTTTTTATTTTTAGCTGCAGATAAAAATAGTCCACACATACCAGCTATATCAAAGCCACCAACTTTAGATATTACATCTACTGGATCTTCCTTGTTAGGCTTATTTATTTCTAGGCCTTTTTTTTGATGGCATTTTTCTTAAAATTATATTGTTCTTCTGTAAGCCCTGCTCCTTTACCACTAGTAATATCTGTATCTAATCCACTAAAAGCACTTAGAACTGCAGCAGAAGTGGTAGTATTCCCTATTCCTAACTCTCCAGTTCCTAATATATCATATCCTTCAGAATAAAGGCTATCTCCTATATCTATTCCAACTTCAATAGCTTTAACTGCCTCATCGTAAGTCATACTTGGACCTTTTGTAAAATTTTTGGTTCCATAATTTATTTTTTTTGTTTAACACTTTAGGATTGTCTATATCCCCCCCATTTAGTCCAATATCTACAATAGTCAAATCCGTATTGGTCATTTCTGATAATACGGATACTCCTGTAAAACCCTTTGTCATATTCTCAGTTAATATCATAGTAAATTCTTGGGGACAAGCACTTACTCCTTCTGCTACTATCCCATTATCAGCACACATAACTACTATATTTTTCTTTTCTATTTTGTTATGAGGTTTCCCAGTAATTCCTGCCATTTTGATAACTATTTCTTCTAATTTACCTAAGCTTCCTATAGGCTTTGCTAAACTATCCAATCTTTCTTTAGCTCTTTTTTTTGGCCTCTTCGTCTGGTGGCCCTATTGCTTTTAATGTTTCCTTGAGTAATTCCATAATTATCCCTTCCTTTAGTTTATTTTATACAATTACATTTTATCAGAAATAGTTGGATTATGTACAAATAAATAGCCTATGTAATGTAAAAACCTAGCTAATGCTAGGTTTAAAATCTAATGGCGGAGAGAGAGGGATTCGAACCCTCGGTACAGAATGCCTGTACAGTGGTTTTCGAGACCACCACCTTCAACCTCTCGGACATCTCTCCATAAATAAAATAAGATGAGTAGTATTAAAATTTGTACTGTTTGTTATTTCTTATTTGTTTGAAAAAAATTCGTAATTATACTACTACATTCATACTCTAGTACCCCCCCAAATTTTACATCTGCCCTGTGATTAAATCCTGGATTATCTAGTAGATTGATTATGGAGCCACAACAGCCTCCTTTAGGGTCTTTTGTACCTATTACTACCCTATCTATTCTAGAGTTGATTATAGCCCCTGCACACATGGCACAAGG
>JMBV01000521.1_pt1 | contig 11760 bp, 16 predicted proteins | sample 616531 | NCBI WGS metagenome assembly JMBV01 (sample SAMN02727904, study PRJNA239997) | anaerobic digester metagenome | biome: anaerobic digester; isolation source: mesophilic anaerobic digester inoculated with municipal waste water sludge... | place: Germany: Bielefeld University, CeBiTec ... | reverse complement strand
TTTACTTTTGCGTTGAATTGATGTCTCAACATTTCCGGCCCACTATGAACAGCATAATGTTTGGCACATGCGGCAGTTTTTAAATATTTAGGATCGTCACCTTGCATACCTTTTATAAACGCTACACCAAGTCTGCCAGTTAAATGTGGGTCTTCTCCATACGTTTCTTGGCCTCGTCCCCCCCACCTGGGATCTCTGAATATGTTTATGTTAGGACTCCAGAACGTTAAACCTTTGTAAGAGCTTCTATCGTTCTTTCTAACAAACTCATGATACTTGGCTCTTGCTTCATCTGATATAACTGACGCAACTTGGAACACCATTTCTTGATCAAAAGATGCCCCCCCATCCCTATGGCTTGTGGAAACACAGTTGCAATTCCCGCTCTTCCTACCCCCCCATGTAAAGCTTCATTACTCCAATTATAATAAGGAATTCCGAGCCTTTCTATATCGACACTTCTATTCCGCATTTGAGATATCTTTTCTTCTAAAGTCATATTGTAAAGTAATTCATTTATTCTATCTTCGTTATCTCTATAATTTTTTTTCATAAATTGTTTCAAATTTGTTATTCATTATTTTTAACCTCCACTAAAAATAAAAAAAATATTCAATACTTCTTTGCATAACTATATTTTTTTTATAGAATATAACTGAATTTATTAAAAATTAAGAAATTCTTGGAGGAAACATTGTATAAGAGATAAACAAGAATTTCCTTGATTTACTATTTGTATATTTTTAAACTTGCAGATAAGAAAAAGCTATCTCCCTGATTTAAGAGAATTTGTTCTTCATCGCATAACATAAAACCTTTTCCACTCTTGACTATTAAAATTGAAAATCGTTCTTCTACATTTTCAATTTCACAAAAAGATTTTATTCTGTATTCTTTCATTTTAAAATTAGGGTATCATTATAATCTATTAATGTTATTTCTTCCCCCCCACATTTTATACCTTGATCGCCACTTAGTTGATCTTTCCTATTATTGATATCTAATTTCCATTTATTAATAACTTCGTTTTTTTTGTATAACCTTGATAGTTAAAACATTCAAACATCTTGTCGTATCCAATACCTTGATGACACTGTGCATCAGAAAGTTCCAGTCCAGATACAGTCTTTTTTTTCCATTCTAAATGTGTAATCCGTGGGTTCTTGAATCTCAATTAGAAAACATCCAGGACCTATTGCGTGGGGGGGAACACCAGCTTCAACAAGAAATACATCACCTTTTGTTACAAATATTTTGTTCATTAAACTAATCATTCCATTTATATCCTGATTTTCAAATAATGAAACCCATTGTTCTTTTGTTATATCGGACTTAAAACCTAATAGTATGTAAGGATGTTTTTCGTTTATAATTCGAGTATTTAGTATGTACCAAGCTTCAGTTTTTCCAAAATCAGAATCGAAGAATTTTTTTGGCTCTTTCTTTGTTAGGATGTACTTGTATAGTTAAACGTTCGGCTGTGTCAATTAACTTAACTAAAACAGCTGTATTCTTCCCATATTCATCTAAATGCCTTTTACCAAGTAATTCCTCTGGATATTTATATATCAGATCTTTTAAAATTATCTTTTGCTGAGAAATTATTGTATAACTCAATCCTTCTGCTTGGCTTACTTCTAAATTACTCACTGTAGTAGTTGAGCTATCCACTCTTCAGGAGTATAAGTATCTTCTGATTCAATTTTCCCATGAAAACTATCAAGCAATTTTCCTCCTTTATATGTTCTGCTTACTCTTTTATTATATAATTTAAAGACCTTTTTTTAAATCTGACAATTGGAAAACTCCTTTTTCAAAATCAAAGCCCCAATTGGGGGGGCTTTGATTTTTTTCTATTTGTTTGTTACCTTTCCGTTGATTTAAGAAATGGAAGCATATATTTGAAGTTAGGCCACGTATGGTATGGTTGGCAATAAGGATTTTCGGCTCCAGGATAGTTTGTCCAATAATATTCATCCCAAGCTACCACTCCAGGGTAACCAAAGGTAGGTATTGTGGGCATTTCTTCAATAAGAATTTTCAAGGCTTCTATACCAAAATTTAAATTGTTTGAATCATTCCAATCTATTTTTCCATCTTTCTATTATTTTATCCATCTCAGAACTGGTCCATCGAGACGAAGCTCCAGCTACATTAATTGCTTGTTCTCCTATAGGTTTATAGTACGATGAATGAAACACTTCTACAACTCTGTATAAATCAAAATGTCCTCCCCCCCAGGGTTCGACTGCAGGCCAAGTAGTAGTTACTTCGAACTGTCCCAAACCTGTTAAAGTTTGCCAAGCTTCAGAAGAGTCTACTGAAACATCTATACCAAAATTCCTCCATTGCTGTGCTGCAGCCATAGCGTTTCTATATGAGGGATGTGCTTGATTAGATCCACCAAAAATACTAATTTTCCAGGCAGTTCCATCTGGCAATAACCATTTACCGTTTTTATCTCTCTTAAAGCCATTTCTGAGTAACAGTTGTTCAGCTACGTCTGGTGCATATTTCCACCATCCAGGTCCAAACATTTCTTTGAGTTCATTTATATTATCTGGTACTTTATATCCTCTTTCTTTTGCATATTGAGCAGCTCTAAGAGTTGCTGAAGGGTCATATGGTTTGAAAGGTTCTCCGTTAACTTCTATATCTAATGTGAAGTTTTTCAGCCATTCTTCCATAGGTTCATAGTACCATTCTTGATAAACTGGTAAGGGTGGAACATGAAGAACACCCATAGGAGCTGTTCCGTCAAAGGCTATTCCGATGTAGTCAACTATATCTATTGCCAAAGTTAATGCCCATCTTACATCTTTTATATTGTATGGATATACCTCGTTATTTAATGTTAGCCCTGTCATTGCAGGATCAACATTGATTACCCACGGATATTCTACTCTGTATCCTCTGGTATATGGATTTCTGTTTTGAATAGCTCTAAACGCTTCAAGAGTAAGAGAGGTCATATCTAGGTTATGATTTGCTTGAGCTATTACTTTACTGGCATCCTCTCCATAAAAATAATAGAGAACATACTTTGGTTTTGGCATACCATACAAAATTCCAGTTGGAGTTCTATCCCAGTCTTCTCTTCTTTCCCATAATGTCCAGTATCCTGCCTGATCATAATCTTTAACCACATAGGGGGGGCCGCTACTTATTGGAGGATTGAATGTAAATGAAACGGGATCTTCTACCTTTTCAAATATATGTTTTGGTAATGGTCTCCATGCACCCCATCTATCCATAAAATTGGCATGGAACCTAGAATTGGGTTTACTAAGCTCAAAAACAACTGTGTAATCATCTGTTTTGTAAACTTTTTCTATACTCAATCTAAATTGATTATGATAATCCATAGAGGAGTTTCTTAAAACAGTTTCTACACCAAACACAACGTCATCAGCTGTTATTGGTACTCCATCACTCCAATAACATCCTTGCCTCAATTTAACAGTCATTTTAGTAAAATCTTCATTATAAGTAGGTCCTTCTGAGGCCAATGCATTAATTATTTCTCCTGTTGCAAAATCCACACACCACAACGGTTCAAGCATAAGTTGCTGAATTCCTCTATCTAATCCACGTCCTGGAGTACCTCTAAATACATTGAAATTTGATGGTGACGGGACTCTGCCACCTAAGACATCGACTATTATTGTTTCTTCTCTAGGAATATCACTTGTTAATTGAGCAAATAAAGAACTTACAAGAATCATCAATATCCCAACACAATACTACCTTTTTTTTCATATTTGTCACCCCTTTTTGGTGATTTTTTTTATCCCCTTCTTTTAACAACTTCCCAATACTCGTCGCTTTTTCTAACAAATTTAACCGGGTTCTCTGGTAATCCTTTTTCTTTCCTCACCTCCCTCAAATATCTCTAACATCTTTTTCATATGCGTCTTTTAGAATTTCTTCGGCTACAATAACATCATGTTTTTCCTGTGCTTGTTTTAATTGGTCATAATCTACTAGCAAAGATTTGGCATATGTTATTTGAAGATTATTCAACGATTGTACTACTGCTGGAATTTTTGGTTTTACATTGTGGCTTTGGTCTAAGACTAAACTTATATCTTGATTTTCTGAAGAGAGATCAAAGTATTTGTTTAACTCCACAAATATCAAAAATAATTCATATGGATCTATTGAACCAACCGTTAAGTCATCATCCGCATATTTTCTTGAGTTGAAATGGAATCCCCCAAGTTTCCCCCTTATAAGATAAAATGGATACTATATATTCAATGTTTGTTCCTTGAGGATGGTGTCCTAAATCTATTAGTACTTTTACTTTATCTCCTAATTCTTTAGACAACATATAAGATGTTCCCCCCCAATCGCATAAAAGTGTTGAATAAAAGCTGGTTCAAAGAACTTATATTCAAGAAGCATGGTCATATCTTCATCTAATTCTTTGGTAATTTGTTTTAAAGAGTCCTCAAGTAATTCAAAAGAACATTTAAAATCTATTTGTCCCGGATAATTTGAACCATCTGGTATCCACATTGACAGTATCTTTGAATCTGTTTGTCTCATGATTTCTATGCATTCAAAGGTTTGCTCTATAGCTTTTCTTCGTATTTTCTTGTCTGAATTGCTTAAAGAACCAAATAAATAATCTTCATCCTGGAAGTAATTAGGGTTCACTGCACCAATTTTTGTTCCTTTTTCTTCTGCATAATCTTTTAATGTTTTGTAGTCTTCAACCTTATCCCAAGGAATGTGTATTGCAACTGCAGAAACAGCGTCCGTAATTTTATTTACAAAGGCTGCATCATCAATTTTTTTCATATATATTCCTTGCTTCACCTGGAATATGAAATGCATGAAACCTTGTTCCAGACCTTCCAAATCCCCATGAAGGAACTTCTACTTTAAAATTACTTATTTTTTTTCTTTTATTTTTGATAAGTTCATAGTCAATCTCCTCTTTTATTTTTTTATTAAAAAAAATTCTTTAAAGGCTTTTATTTTTTTCAGTAGGAATTTCGTTTATACCGCCATACAATTTTGATATGAAGGATACTTCTGCAAGAAATTCTAAGGTTTCTAATTTCATGTAAGCTTCTTCCATATTTTTTTTCCAGCAACTGTAACGCCATGATTTTGAAGCACAAAAACTCGTGATCCTTTTTTTCAAGCCTTCTTCAAAAGCATCTGCAAAGGCTTGAGTTCCGGGCATTTGATATTCAATATAAGTTATCGGATCTAAAACCAAAGCTGATTCTGGTAGAGCATATACTGGAAGCTTTTGGAAAGTTACTGCGAAAGAGGTTGCATATCTAGGATGAGCATGGATTATTGCTTTTACATCTGGATCCTTCTCATAAATCTTTATATGCATTCTTCTTTCAGAAGAAGGTTCTTTTTTTTACCTTCAATTTTGTTTCCATCTTTGTCAATAGTAATTATGTCGTCTTCAGTAAGAAAATGTTTGATGGTTGTAGTAGGAGTAATGTATATTTTATCATTGGTTCCTCTTATGCTCATATTCCCCCCCTGTCCCATCCGTTAGTTTTCTATCCCATACTAACTTTGCAAACAACGCTACTTCCTTTTTTTGATTGATTATCTGACATTGATATTCCTCCTAAGTGTGATTTTAAATTATAGAATTGAACAGTTTTTTTTAAACATAATAAGTTGTTACTATTAATAGAGATATAAATGATTATGGTCATGAAGTTATTATAATATTTTGTAAAATATGATCAGTATATGATAATGTTCTGATATTACTTCATCATAGTATAACAAAGTAAGTCCTAAACTCAAAATAAAGATTATCAAAGCTTTTTCAAGTTATTTTCGGATAATTGACTATAATTGAACGTAAATTGTTTTTTTTGCATATTTTTAACTATTTTTAAAATTAATTTATTTGAATTATTATAAATGCAACATAAATTAGTGAAGATCATGCTAATGAATTAAATGATTGGACCAAAAGATTTTATGTGAACATTGAAAGAACTTATATAAAGGAATTTATTAATGTTAAAAAAAAGATAATTTATTCTTATATTTCTATATTTAAGAATATAAAAATAGAAAATAATTCCTGAATATTAAAAAAAAGGGGGGGCTGGATTCAGCCCCCTTGCATGTATTTAACAGTTTAAGATAGACCATTTAATTATTGGGGGGGATAATATCTTTTAAATAAGACACTTTCCTACGAATAATTTTATCGAATTATTTTAATCTAAAATCTGATAAGAAATATTTTTAATGTTACAAAAATGTACTAATTCTTCAATATAATCTCCATAGACTCCGTGTATATGGTTACATGGATAATACTCAAGATAAGTATCTATTGTTGTGTCTAATTTAGCATATGCATGAGGCCATTCAATTTGGACCTGCTCGCTAAGTCGTTTCTTTTCGTTATCACTTAACTCCACAAATTCTGCAGGAACTATAGTCATGACATATTCTCCATCCTGTCTAGCAAGTCTAGCAAGTGTTACCCTTCCTGGGGGGGCGGCAAAATGTTTTACTGCTCCTCCACCAGCTGGGAAATAGAAATCTTCAGGATGTATAATTACATTTTTCAAGTTTTCTTCAGGATTATTTGATTTGCCTGCAAAATATGTTGCGTGTTGTCCTGAGTTTGCAAGGTCAAGCAATTTCTCTTCTTTGAAATAATGTCTGACATCAGCAAAAAGAACTGGGGTTTGTGCTATATGTTTGAATATTTCCATAGTCAATGCACCGTCCATATCGGTTTCGGTTGCAGCTACTATAGGTTCTTTTGGGCCATCAAAATCATAAGGATCGTTCAAAAATGCTTCGGCAATGTCCATTGTTGCGTAATTGTTTGTCATTTCTGGTTGGCCTTTGAATCCAACAAAGTCAAGTTCTTCTTCTTTAATTATTTCTAATGCAGCATAATACAATCCTATCTGTTTTTCTAAAATCGCAGGAGTTAGCCTTTTTCCATCATATTGAACGGTAGCATATCTTTCAAGCCACTCTCTTGCTTTCTTTTTCTTTTCGGTAGAAACTTTTTCTGCCTTTAAAACTAAAGCATATTGATCAATTTGTTCAACATCTATTCCAAATTCTTTCATCCACTGATCTCCATTTGCTGATGCTGTGTACATACCCATAGGTCTTCCACCAAACATGCCGTATCTTTCACCTTTTAATCTATGGGCAGCACTTGCTGCTCTAACGAATTTAAGTAATTTGTTCATAACTTCTGGATCCTCAGGTTCACCCCCCCACACTCTTTCTGGAAAAATTCCAATTTGTTCTAAAGCTCCAGCAGCTGCAAGCATACCTACCATTCCAGGATATTTAGGATTAATTTGTCCGTATATTAGATATGGCCCCCCCGGAGCATAAAGGGAAGCAATTACACTTAAATGTGGCCAACACCATATTGAATAGTTAAAAATTGTCATTTCAACTTCAGCCTTCATCATTTCTTTTCCAGCTTTTTTTAGCTTTAGATGGTTTATTTACTATATCTGAAGCTCTAATAACCTCAATTTCCCCAGTGTTTTCTAAAGCTTTTGCTAACCTGTCTTCAAACTTCTTGTTCATCTCTAGTGTCTCTTCATGAACAAAATCTCTACCGTCTGAAAATGTGATAATACCAACTTTTCTTTTTTTTCATAGTACGACCTCCTGAAAGTATGATTATTAGTCAAGTTATAAACTTCTTGTTTTTTTAAAAATGACTTTTATACAATTTATAGTATTAATTATATTTTTCAAATTCTATCTCATCCATCCTGTCAACAGGAAATATAGGCCTTTTAACCCTTTTGTATGGAATTTTTTTCTAACTCCTGAAATGTATAACCTGGAGTTAACGCTAACATTATCTTTTTGCATATGGCTTATACTTTGGGTCTAAATATCCACTTTTAAACATCACAATTTTATAGTCTTCTAATTTTATCCCTAATGAAAATACAAATTCTGGTTCTGTCATTACAACCTTTTTATCTGAGATTATTACATCTATTCCGTTTATATCCACTAAAACTGAAGTTACATCTTCATATTTATTTACATTTTTTTTACCTTACATATAAATTCTACTTTTCCTGAATTCGGATCTGTATTTTTCTGTCCTAATAATACTTTTTTTTCTGTTTCCCCACTCCTTCTTTTATTAGTTTTTCCACTGCTTCTTCATCACATACTGAACCATACAATACTTCTTTATAACCATGTTCTTTTAGATAAATTAATGGTTCTACTATCTTTTGATTACTTCCAGCACCAGGATTGTCTCCAGAGTCAATAACAAATACAGGAAACTCTTTTTCTTTCATTGCAAGTTTTAAAGCTTCCTCAAGTGAATATGCTGGCGTTGTAAATTTGAAATCATATCTTTTTTTTCCAAAACTCTTCTGCTAAGTATCTAGCTTTTTTTTATCTGCAAGCTTTCTATCTCCTTGGGTAACCACTATTGAAGATACAGTATTGAACTCTACATCAGCCCAAGGAAATCCTAAACAATATGATGAGTATATTACTTTTTCTTCTTTATCTACCTCTTCTATCTTTTTCAAAAGTTCATTCATTGGATATTTGTCCGTTTCCGATCTTTCTCCAGAAACTAAAAGGGAATTTTATATCCCTCCATAGTTAGCTCTATCTTTTCTTTCAGTACTTTTACTAACATGGTTGCTGCCCTCACTCCGGTTTCATATTTATCAATGTGAGGGGCTGTCCTGTAACTAACTAAACCATTTGCATTTTTCATCATCTTATCAGTAACCATCGCATGCATGTCTAAGGAAACAGTTATTGGTATATCTTTTCCTACTATCTTTCTTGTTTCACTTAATATATCTCCTTCTACATCTATTAAGTCTTCAGTTGTCATGGAACCATGTAAATCTAAACATACTCCGTCATAATTTTATATTTTTCAATTCATGTATATATGCATCTTTTAAATATTCATAAGCTTCTCTTTTAACTAAGCCCCCCCTTCTGATGTAGGTAAAGCCACTATCGTTGGAAGTATCTCTATATTATTCTTGGTTAGAGTATCTATTATTCCTTTTAAACTAGCCCTTTCATATAAGCGGCTTTTTTTTCTATTACCTCTTTACCTTTTAACACTATGAATTCATCTAGTCCTGTAAGTTCTGGATTGAATGAATTGGATTCATGATGGAGCAATCCTACTATTACTTTCATTCCTTACGCCTCCCATAGTAAATGCTTTATAATAAGCTAAATTGTATATATAAAACTATCAAATTTATCTAGTTACAACTCCTTTTCGGAGTATAATGTTTGCATATAATTCTGTTTCACTTGTAATGACAACACAATATACATTGCCTGCTCTTTTATAAAATTCATATCTTTCAAGCATCTTTATCTTGTAAGGTTCGCCAGATGAGTCTAATATATTTTTATAGTTGCTCCAAATTTTAGGTTTTTCAGGTGAGTTGTTATCCATTAAAAAAAACATTTCCTTCAGAAAAAGTATCTAAAGGAAAGAATAGTAACAATACTTTCAATATCTCTGGAATGCTATTACCATCTAGCCTGACTATCGTGGAATTGATAGCACTTTGGGGGGGATAATTACCATCTGCTATCAAAATTTCGTCACCATGTCCCATTTCTAGCAGCAATTTCATCAAATCAGGAGACATTAAATATGGAATATTCTTTAACATGCTTTTCCCACCTCATTTGATCTATTTTAATATCATTTATTTGAATTGTAACTCCACCATCTGATGTCCATTTACAGAAGGAACTGTGAATTCAATTCTATTATTCACAACATCAAATTTAAGATTTTCATTTTGAGGAACACAAGAAATTGATTTAACGCTCTTAGGTAGTCTTAAGGAAACCTTTAAGTTGTATAAAGGTATCACATCTTCAATTATGTCTATATCTTGACTGCGTCTCTCCGGAATATAATGAAGTAAATGTAATATCATACGATTTTCTTTAACTTGCTCATTTAATGTAACTAACAATGTACTAGGGCCGTTGTGGCTAATAAGAGGCTCAGGCAGCAACATGTCTAATGCATTTAAAAATAACTGCTTACACCATCTTGGAGCGTTTTTTTTCGTATTGAGCAAAGATTGGATGAATAAAGTAAATTACCTTATCTTTTTTTAAGAATGCTTGGATAAGCTAGGACTCCTGAAGAAGGTGTGTGTTTGTGCGAGCAAAAATGCTTCCACGTCCTATTAAAATAAGGAATAGCGGTGTCTGCTAAAATTTCAGTTTTATCTAAAGGTCTTACTTCTAGACCTTTCATATACATTACATGTTCAGTTTTAGGCATTCCTTTTCCAATTTCGTCACGAGGAACTATAAAATCGGGGCTATATGGTGCTTCTCCAATTAATTCTATTCCTAACTGTTTTAAATTAAAATACTCCTTCGATTCATTTAGACCAGATTGAAATGAGGCAATTAATGCTCCACCATTATCTAAATATCTTCCTAATTTATCAGAAAGTTCGTCTGACACAGGGATGAAGTCAGGTAAAACAATCACTTTGTATTTTGAAAACTCAGATTGAGAATCTATAATATCAAATTGATGAGATGATTCCTGAAGCATTCGAGTAATACCCATTAAAGAAGGAGCGATGTACATATCTTTCTCCTTTTCAAATTCTTCGGGTGTAAGCACACCAATTTCTGTTACAGGTTTGGCACCGCGACACCAAGGTTCTTTTTCTTTTACTTGTGAATACACAGACCCTATTAAGTCATAAACAGGTTCTGAAAGTTTCCCCCTTTGGATCCAGTTGATCACCGATACTACATTTTGCATTTAATGCCAACATTTGGAAACACTCAAATTCTAAGGCCGCTTTGTTTTAAAAGAGTGAAAATCGCCCCAAAAAGTGTGGAATCTCCCAGTCATTCCTACACAATCTAAACCCAAGGTTCTAACATAACGCATTGTAACAGGGAAATGTAAGTAACCCCATCCTCCACTGGGTAAACTTTCAAGTTCAAAGTGACTATAAGAATGTTTAATTGGTCTTTCAGCTGGACCTATATGACCTTTGTTATAGAAAATTGAACACTCCTTATTAAACTGTCTTACAAAGTTTGTCATATCTTTTTGAATTCGTTTACCATTATAAATCCATACCTCATTCTTTCTTGAAAACTAGAAGGATCCATGTTAAGTTTTTCCATTTCCTTTCTACAATGTTTACAAGCACAAGGAGTTGGTTTTACAATATCAAAAAAATAAACCATCAACAGGGAAAGTTTCTAATACTTCCTTAGTTATCTTTTTTTAGAAAGTCTCTGTAAGGAGAATTTACACATAAAATTCTATAAAATCCAGGTTCAAATATTGTGTTACCAAATGGTTTACCATCATCATCAATTGCTAACCATTCAGGATGCTCCTCTGCAGTAAATTGATCCCATTGTACAGTTATATAAATTGGTACTCTGATATTGTGCCTGTGACATGCTTCAATTTGTTCTTTAAGGAGATTTTTGTTTTTTTAAATGTGGATGTATTCTTTCTGGAAATAATTTAGAGTCATAATAGATCATTCCATGATGGCAACGTGCAAAGCAAGTAATTGAATTTACATGTGCTTTTTCTAAAATTGTTGCAAATTCTTCTGGATCAAAATCTTGGGCTATATTTTTTTATATCAGGACTTGTGTGAAAATCCAAATGAACTTGACGAAAAGGTGATTCAAAATTGCTCACATTAATCAACTCCTATTTTTTTATTTTATTTTTTTCTCATTTTACCT
>JMBV01000520.1_pt1 | contig 11761 bp, 11 predicted proteins | sample 616531 | NCBI WGS metagenome assembly JMBV01 (sample SAMN02727904, study PRJNA239997) | anaerobic digester metagenome | biome: anaerobic digester; isolation source: mesophilic anaerobic digester inoculated with municipal waste water sludge... | place: Germany: Bielefeld University, CeBiTec ... | reverse complement strand
TCTCGTTTTTTTTCTGTTCCATGCTACCTATCTGATCAAAATCAATGACTCTTGTAGTACGTTCCGATTTTGTGGCGGTCATCATCTCTTCCACAATTTTTTTCAATAGTATCAGCTTCTGATTCGATAGCTCCAGTAAGTGGGTAACAACCTAATGTGCGAAACCTGACTTTTCATTACGGCTGTTTTGGCCAGCTCGGTTGGCATTCTTTCATCGTCAACTAATATCATGGCGTCGTTGTATTCTACTATCGGTCGCTCTTTAGCATAATAGAGCGGCACTATAGGTATTTTTTTCCAATCGTATATATTGCCAAATGTCTAATTCAGTCCAGTTGGAAAGCGGGAAAACCCTTATGGACTCTCCTTTATGGATACGTGCATTATAGATGTTCCACAATTCCGGTCGTTGATTTTTCGGGTCCCATTGATGGAAACTGTCGCGGAATGAAAAGATCCTCTCTTTAGCTCTCGATTTTTCTTCATCCCTTCGTGCTCCACCATAGGCAGCGTCGAAGCCATATTTAGTAAGCCCTTCTAACAGGGCCTGGGTTTTCATTATGTCAGTATGCACTTTACTTCCATGTGTAAATGGACCAACACCACTTTCAAATCCCTCTTTATTATAGTGTACTATCAAATCCCAGCCCTTTTCTTTAGCATAATTATCCCTGAACTCCACCATCTCTCTGAATTTCCATTTGGAATCAATATGCATCAGCGGGAATGGAACTTTGCCTGGGTAGAAAGCCTTCTCTGCCAGACGTACCATTACCGATGAGTCTTTACCTATGGAATAGAGCATTACAGGGTTTTCAAACTCAGCCGCCACTTCACGAATAATATGAATAGCTTCAGCTTCAAGTTCCTGTAGATTGGTAAGATTATATCCGTTCATTTTTAGTAGTTCTTCGCAAGGTTGTTTGACGAATAATTTTGTTTAATAGCTTTGAAAACCTGATTTGTTATTGTCAGTAAAGTGTTCTGACACAATAAACAATATGAAAGTGTACCTTAAAAGTATCATAGCTTTCTGTTCGAGATTTAGGTTACAAATCTATAAAATTCTTTTTTTTCAATTTTAACTCTAAGACATTCAACAAACCATCCAACATCCTTGTGATGCGTATCATCTGGCCGATGAGTAGAAGAAGGATGATAACCATTATCTGGTCGTTTGCAAATCCGGAAAGGATTTCGTTTGGAGTTAATACACCTAAGATTCCAATAATGAGCACACTTATTATAAAGGTTAATGCCTGCCAAATCAGATCGGTATAAAGCGAAATGATGATAAGAGAATAACAAGTAGCGCTACTATGCCGTCAAAAGTAAGCATAGGACTTATTGTTTGGACAAGATTGTTGGCTTTTTCAGTTGTCCGCGAGGAACGGTAGCCACAACACACAATCCTAACTGCTCTATCTGTATAATTGCCTTGTTTTTTTGTTATTCTTAAAATTACTCCCTCCACACCCTTCATAATCCCTGATGAAACCTGAACCAGATCACCTTTCTCTATTGAAATACTATAGCCTTCGGTTTTTTTTTAGAAATAGTTTGATTCGTTCAATTTCAATCTCTCTTACAACAGCAGGAGCGCCAAGATAATAAACAAACCTGATTACCCCCCCTGAAATTTTTAACACTTTCATCATATCACTAAGGTTGATCTTCACAAAAAGATAGGAGTTGAAAAGAGGGACGCTTACCTCTTTTTTTTCTGTCACTCCATTGCCGAATAGTGTTGTAAGTAGGAAAGTAGGTCTCTATGTTTTCACCGATAAGACGCTGATAGACTTTTTTCAGATCTTGGAGCAGTATAAATCACATACCAAACAGGTTGTTGCAAAGTATTATAATTTTGTTTTTACTGCTCATCACATGAGTTTGCTGTCAGTTTATTTTTGTAGATGATTACAGTTATAACTTGAAACTTCTGATCTTATGAACAACCTCAATGCTTGGTCTGGCATCCTCAAGTCCAAATCCTTCACCATTTAATATTTTCTGATATGTAACGGTATGTAAGTCAGTAAATCCATCGCTGAACTCTATTTCTTTTCCTTCTATTTTGATTGATCGGAATGTACGTTGGCCTTTTTGTCGAATTTTTTTCCGGCACATCATTAATGTCAAGGCTGAGTTTCCAGTTTACCCGTGCACGTTTAAGCTCTAAATAACCACTTACTTTATCAGGTTGCGAATGGGTCAGTTGGAGATCGGTCATCTTTCCGAAAATCCAAGTTAGCATATCGAAAAAATGTACTCCTATGTTTGTGGCTACACCTCCCGATTTTGAACATCTCCTTTCCATGAGATAAAGTACCAACGACCACGGGACGTTACGTAATTAAGATCAATGTCATAAATTTTATCTTTGGGCCTTCGTCTATCTTGTTTTTTTTAGCGCAATGATAGCCGGGTGGTAGCGCAACTGGAGGATTGTATAAATTCTTTTATCAGATTCATTTTCAATCTCTTGTAGTGCATCTACATTCCAAGGATTTAATACGATGGGTTTTTCGCATATTGCATGGGCATTATTACGAAGTGCAAGCCTGATATGGGCATCATGAAGGTAGTTTGGCGAACAGATACTAACGTAATTTACCTGTCCTTTAGAATTTCTTCTTCGCAGCTTGTCAAGATGTCGGTCGAAACGTTCTGGCTCGGTAAAAAAAAGTCGCAATCAGGGAAATAACTATCCATGATACCTACACAATCAAACGGATCGAGTGCTGCTACCAACCTGTTACCAGTATCGCGTATTGCTTTCAGATGTCGTGGTGCAATGTATCCTGCAGCGCCTATCAATGCAAAATTGTAGTTATTCGTCATGTTATGGTTTTTTTTAAAAATATGCAAAAGTAAGAAATAAAAATTCATTCCACTTACTAACAACCTTCTTTCATCGCGGCTTCAAATTATTGTCTGGAAGCTATATCTTTTAACAGTCTATTGTTTCGGATTATTTACCAACCCTAAACCTTTAGCTAACAAATCAACAATATGAATGGTTTTCAGATTAATGTTTTGTTGTTTTATATACTTCGAGGTGCATTAAACATGACAGGTCGGCCGAAACAATGTATTCTGCTCCAGTTTCCATTGCGTAAGCTACTTTTGTTCGGCCAGTGCAGTAGAGATTGGCTCGAATTTGATAGCGAATGTCCCACCAAATCCACAACACTCCTCTGTTTGCATTTCAATGAGTTGAAGGCCTCGTACTTTGTTTAAAAGCTTTCTTTGGGAATTGCCTAACTTGTATTCTCTAAGCGCTGCGCATGAATCGTGATAGGTAACTTTTGCCGGAAAAGTTGCGCCAACATCCTCAATTTGCATTTTATTTACTAAAAAGTCAGTAATCTCCCAAAGATTTGACCGGAGTTTTCGGTTTTCAAGGTGCCAAGGAGAGTTATAAAACAGTTTTTCGAAGTGGTTTTTTTATATAACCAAGACATGACGCTGATAATCCTACAACCGGTCGGCCATTATTAAAATCCTGAATGAATTTTACTCCCAGATCTGTAGCTTCTTCACGAAAACCACTGTTAAACGCCATTTGACCACAACAGGTCTGTTTTGGATTGTAATGGACTTCGACATCAAGCTTCTCAAGTAACTTAATCATATTGAACCCAGTTTCAGGGTAAAATTGATCTATAAAACATGGGATAAAAACATCAACAACCATTGGTATGCATTTTAGTAAATTGGGACAAAAGTAAAATATTTTAATCCAGATTAAACATTTGGCAATCCTTTATCAAGGCTTTACCACAACAAAAGTAATAGTTTGACTCGTTAGAGATTTCTATTGTGTTATTTTATTTGAGTCGAATCATTTTTATTACTTATTAAATATTGTTAATTTTAATGGAAATTTTAAAAAAAATAATATTCTAAAATTACTTTTTGTAAATTTTGCAATATAATTATAAATCAATTAGTTAGTTATAAAATTATAAGTTTACAAGAAAATTAGATTTTTTTTATTCCAAATTGCAAAAAAAAGAAAATAAATTTACTTTAAATAAAAATTTTTAAATTTGCCTTCTCGTAAATTTAAAAAGGAAGTTTATGATTAAATCTTTCATTGTATTAATCTTTATATGCCAATTTTTTTTAGGTGTTAAGATTAATAAGTAATTCAAAGTATTTTACATTAACATGTTATAAATCAAGAAATTAAATATTTTACTCACTCAACTATTTATTTATTAACTTAATTCAAATGTTTAATGAAAAAAAAGTTACATGTTTGTTCGTTGCGTTTGTGTTGTCATTCATGATGATACATATTAATGATGTTCGAAGTCAGGTGATGATTGGCAATGGAACCGTTACTGGGCAGCGGTTGCCAATTAATGCGTTTTATGGCTACTCCTATTCGCAGGTTATTTATCTGGCTTCCGAAATTGATGCTTCTGGAGATATTAATGCTATCTCCTGGAATTTTAAAGGTACCAGTTTAACTAATTCTAATGACTGGACAATATACCTTGGTCATACCACAAAGACTGAATTTGACAGTAATAGTGATTGGATCCCAATAGGGGGGGAATTAACACAGGTGTATAGTGGCGAATTTACCAGCCTACCGGACCTGGATGGATAACAATACCAATCTCAGATTTTCCTTATGATGGGACAAGTAATTTAGTAATTGCTGTGGATGAGAATAAACCATCATACAATGCTAGTGCAGATGATTTTATTGCACTGCGGTTAGTGGAAATCGTGGTATTGTCTATTACAGTGATCAAATTAATCCTAACCCTGCATCTCCTCCTCCTACAGGCGCTTACCTCAGAGCATATATTGCCAATGTGATTTTAGACGGAATACAACAGGCTTGCCCGTCTGTAATTAATCTTACCGCTACTAATATTACCATCAACAGTGCGCTTCTTGGATGGACTCCCGGAGGCGACGAGAACTTGTGGAATATAGAATATGGACTTAAAGGCTTTGAATTGGGTCAAGGGTCTCTCATTACCGATATTGCTGACAACCCATACCTTTTAAGCGGCCTTACCTCAGCTGCCACGTATGATTTTTATGTACAGGCCATCTGTGGTGGCGGTGAATTAAGTATCTGGATGGGACCTGCCTCATTCACCACAGAGTGTGAGACTATGGAGTTGCCATATTTTCAGGATTTCACCGGCGTAGCTGTTAATACTATTCCCGTTTGTTGGACACGAACACATAACAACTGGAGCGTGCAATCTAGCAGCAGCGCCGGAGGTACATCGCCGGAGATGAGACTTTACTGGTCGCCTTCATTTACAGATTTGTCCATGCTTCAATCTCCTGTTTTCAACACTGTCGGCAAGACAGTATTGTTATTGGAATTTAAACACTATCTCAGCCATTATGCTACACCTTATACCTTAGGTGTAAAAACCTCATCCGATGGCATTACCTGGAACACTGTCTGGGAAGTTTCTCCTTCAGCCAATATTGCTACGGAGACAAAAGAGGTTATTATTAACAATAGCGATGTTGGATCGCCTACGTTTCAATTTGCTTTTTTTTCTTTGATGGTAATATTTACAACATTAACAACTGGAACATAGATGATGTTACGTTATTTGCGCCTGAGTATGGTACTCTTAGCGGCTATGTGACTGAGGTTACTCGTGGTGTTATTGAGGGTGCTCGTGTTTTAGCGGCAGCTACGAAGCCTTTACCGATGCTACTGGCTATTATGAGATTGCCGATATGATAGTAGGTGTATATGATGTTACCTGCGAAGCCGATGGTTATGTCTCTGTAACAGAGGTTGATGTAGAGATTTTTGCTAATCAGGTTACCGAGCTTGATTTTCAATTAGGAATTCCAAATATCTCTGTAGATCCTCAGTCCATCTCAGTATCTTTAGAGTCAGGTAGTACGACTTCTGAAATTCTGACTATTTCTAACGCGGGAGGTACTGCGCCTTTGACTTGGAGCGCCAAGGTTAATATCCTGTCTGATCGTCAAAGCTCATTACCTATTTAACCCAGCAGCAGCCTAAGGTTACTGGAGCAGATGAAGTAAATCCGAATCCATCCGGTGTTAAGCCGGATTATACTGATGAATTGTTTGACCTCTTGGCCTCTTTCCCGGTGGCTGATGTTGGAGGCACATACAGTTTTGTTTGCGATGGTGATTTCCTTTATACCGGACGTTGGAATGCTAACGGATATGATAAATACTCGTTAGAAGGTGAATTTCTTGAGCATTTTGAAATTCCCGGCGCTGGCAATACCAGGGACTTGACTTATGATGGTCAGTATTTTTATGGCTCTCCTAATAGCGCTACTATTTATCAGATGGATTTTGAGAACAAGACTCTTGTAAGCACCATAACTGCTACCGGTAATATTATACGTGCCATATCCTATGATTCAGACAATGATGCTTTTTGGGTTACTTCTAATAATTTCAATGGTCCTTTCAAACTTATCAGCCGTACAGGAGAAACATTGCAGACTCTTGCTACTACTGTTACAGGTATAAGTGGTATTGCTTATGATAATGTATCAGAAGATGGTCCGTTCTTGTGGGCTTATACGCCTGCTTCAACAGGTCAGCATAAGCTTGTTAAGGTGGACCTGACTACCGGAGCAGCTATTCTGACTTTTGATCTATTGCCTTATGGTATTTTTGGCGCTGGGACAGTTTCTGGCGGTCTTGAAATCACAGATGCTGTTGTAGAGGGCAATGGACATTTATCGGCTGTTCTCAGAACGATGTTCTTTTCGTTGTTGAGCTAGCCGATTCTACTCCACCGTGGATTACCATTGCTCCAAAGCAAGGTGTTGTTGAGCCGGGCAGTTCCGATCAGATAGATGTAAGTTTTAATGCTACCGATCTTGAGGGGGGGTGTTTACTTAGCAAATATTAACATTACTCACAACGGTCAGGAAGTATCTAAGGGCGTTATAACCGTTCCCGTAGAATTATCTGTTACCGGAGTTACTCCGCCTCAACAGGTTACGTTGGTATCACCTGAAAATAATGCTACCTTAGTTCCCTTGCAGCCTACATTTACTTGGATAACCGCCACACCGGCTTTAAACAGGTTGGTAATTACCACCGGCGCACCACCATTTATTATTACTGTTTACACATCACCTTGGTTCATTGGCGAGTCCTTTGATTTGGCCAGTACAGGATTTTCATTGGATAAGAAGAAAGATTATTACTGGCAGGTAAATACTAAGGACTCTGTTGGTTCATTCAATTCTTCAATTTGGAAATTCCAGACTATTGGCGCCGGTACCTTTCAAGGTTTAATTACCGATGCTTATAGCGGTCAGCCGCTTGAAGGAGTAGAGGTTACTGTAGATCCGGGCAATTATGTTGTATTTACTGATAATACAGGTAACTATACAATAGAGGATGTGTTTGAGGGCGATTATACCTTAACTGCAAACAAGGATGGCTATAATACCGCTACCGCGAACGGTTCAATAACACATAATGTTACTACCTTTGTCAACTTTGAGTTGGGTCAGTTTCTTCCACCGCCCATTAATTTGCAGGCAGAGATTGAGAATATTAATGATGTTCATCTGACGTGGGTCGAGCCGGGTGCAGGTTTTGAACCTACATGGCTTTATTACACTACTGTTGTAAATACCTTTGTAGGCATGAATAGCGCTGTTGAATTTGATGTTGCTATGCGTTTTACACCTGACATGCTTACAGGGTTTGCGGGCGGCAGTGTTTCTAAAGTCAAATTTGCTCCACATGAACCGCTATCAGTGTGTAGTTATACTATTAAGATTTGGCAGGGCGAAAATCCTCCTAATTTGATTTATTCTCAAGCTGTTTCTGAAATTACTGTTGATACATGGAACGAAGTAATGCTTGACACTCCTGTACCGTTTGATAATACTATGGAGTTGTGGATTGGTTATGGGGTAAATACCACTACCGGTTGGCCTGCTGGATGCGATGCTGGTCCTATGGTTGATGGTTTTGGAAATATGATGTTTTTAATGGGCAGTGGCAAACCTTGTATCAATTAGCGCCTACTTTACCTTATAACTGGTCTATTCAGGCATTTGTAGAGGCCGCCAAGGGTACTATGACACTTGCACCCGTTGTTGAAGCTCCTGTAACTTCCAACTTTGGAGGTACTTTAACCTTAAGTCATAATAGTCTTCCTGAGCCTGTTATCTCTGATCCAACGGCTACCCGTTCTACTTCTGTGTTGTTAGGTTATAATGTATATCGTGATAATACTTTACTTGCTCTGGTTACCGATACCGAGTATTATGATCTTGGTCTTGCTGCCGGCACCTATTCCTATAAGGTAACTGCAGTATATGATCAGGGCGAGTCAGAGCCGGCCGGTCCAGTATCTGTTACTATTATTGGGTATGGTGTGCTGACCGTAACACCGGATTCACTTGATGAGACTCATAGCGATCCTTCTCAGGTAACTACAAAAACCCTTACTGTAAGTAACACCGGTAGCGGCCCAATTGAATTTGATGTAGCTGTTGATATACTCGGAAAGGCAACCGTGCTTCAGGATTGTGTATTGATAATCTTTATTCAACAGGTTGCTACAGTTATGATGACGGCTTATTAAGCTGGCAATTAGCCAATGTATATCAGGACATACCATGTGTGGATGAAAGTGATTGGTATCACGACTATACTAATATTGTGCACGAGTTGGAACCTGGAGAAACCTATCAGGTAACTGTAGAGACTGCTTATACTAATACTTATCTTGCTATATGGATTGATTTTAATGATGATCTATTATTAACACCCGATGAACTTCTGGCCGACTTCTTATGTGCAACCGGAGGATTCCATACGCTTGATATTACTATCCCAGCCGACGCCCCCCCTGGCGGAAATCATGTGCTTAGATTCAGGACTAATTGGAATAATGTGGCTACCGATCCCTGCGCTACCTATAATTATGGCAATGCTGCCGACTTTATAGCTACTATGGGTCCCCCCCATGGATAAGCGTAGAGCCATCAGCAGGTGTTCTTTATGCAGAAGAGTCAATGGATTTAGTTGTTACTTTCACCTCGGCCAACATAGATTATGGCGTTCACAATGCAGATATCTTATTTACAAGTAATAATCCATTTGTTACTCAACCGGAGGTTACTGTACCGGCGCAATTGACATTGCTTGACCTTAGAGGAACATTTTACGGTCAGGTTCTTGACGTATTAGGAAATCCTTTGGCAGGCGTTAAAATTACAGCAGATGAGTATAGAACATTGTCTACCATGACAGATGAACAAGGAGAATATGTTTTAAAAGTAGCTCCCGGTGAATATACCCTTACAGCTTCAAAAGTTGGATATATCTCAGAAACATCAATGCCGTTGACTATCGCAACAGGAGATTTAATATTACAGGATTTTGAACTTGAATATGCAGCGCCTGTTATGATCAGTGTAGAAGCCGATTTCTTTGGCATTGAGGTAGAATGGGAAGGTAATCCTATCATAGATATGAAAGGCAGATTTGCTGATATTTCGCTATCCAATATGGCCGAAAAATCAAATGCTTCAATTCAAGAGGAGATATTATTGCACGGACCTACATCTGTTGTGCCGAAGGCAATTGCCGGCAGAGCCGTTGGTGACGACTGTAACGACCCGATAATAGTTGGAGAGTTGCCCTATACAGATGTTAATACAACTTGTGGCCGTGGTAATACTTATTCAACGACTTGTCTTGGATCATACGATGGTGGCGAAGACATTGTTTATCAGCTTACACTTACTGAGGCTAAAGTAGTTACCCTCAACTTAACAACAACGACTACATGGACCGGTATGCTGATTACTCAGGAGTGTCCTATTGGTGAAAACTGTGTTGATTATGTAACTGGTTCCTCTGGAAATAAGACTCTGACGGTTACTCTGACTCCCGGTACCTATTTTATTATGATGGATACCTGGCCATCACCTGCCTGTATTAATGAGTTTACACTTGAAATCACTGCTGAAGATCCTTGTTCTGTAGAGTGTCCTGCAGGAGCTATACCCGAGTCTGAGCTTTGCGGTGAAGACTTAAACGGCGGCTGTAATGCTACCCCCGTAGCTTTTGAATCAATCGCTATTGGCGATGTAATTTGCGGTACAGCATGGGCTGATGATGGATCTCGCGATACCGACTGGTACGAGCTTATAATTACCGAACCACAAATCCTTACCTGGACAGTAACTGCTGAATTTCCAGTTTATGCATTCATCATTGATGGAAATAATGGATGCGACGGACTTGAAATAATTAGTGTTGGTCTAGCTGATCCATGTGTGCCTGCAGTAGCAACAGCTACGGTTATTCCCGGTACATATTGGCTGTGGGTAGGTAATCAGACTTTTGATGGTAACCCGTGTGGCGCATTTAATAACTATGTCGCTGAGCTTACTGCTGAAGAGACCTTCATAACATATTACAATCTCTACCGTGATGATGAGATGATCAATACGCTTTATAAGACGTACTATTATGATGAAGATGTTGAACAGGGCGAGACTTACTGTTACTCGGTTGAGCAGGTTCTCTTCCCCCCCGATGTTGTCAGCGAAATGTCAAATATCCTTTGTGCAGCAGTGCCAATCCAGCCTATTATTTCAGTTAATCCTGAAGAATTGACTGAGTACCTTGAAGTTGGAGGAACAGCTGAACAAATTTTATCAGTACACAATAGCTCAGCAGGTAATTTGAACTTTACAGTAAATGGAACTTCTGGAATACCATGGCTCACTATTGACCGGAGCTTGGCTCAGTAAGCGGTATTGGCCAGTTTGATATCAATGTAACGTTCGACGCAACAGATCTTGAGGAGGGCGTTTACAATGCAAGTATTTTGATAAATTCGAATGATCCCGCTACTCCACAACTCAACGTTCCGGTAACACTGTTCGTTATCGAAGTTTATTCACAGGATATCCTTATTCCTTCGGGCTGGAGCGGATGGTCGGCTTATATTAACATGTTGGGCGCTTCGTTCGAAAATGTTGTTGCTCCTGTTGTTAATGATATGATTATCACACAACACTTTACCGAAATGTTCTGGCCACAAAATGGCATTAACACTATGGGCAATTTTACCAACGATCACGGCTACATTTCAAAGATGAGCGCTGATGCTACTCTAACCTTAGAAGGTATGATGGTTGCTCCTACCATCGCTTTGAACGCCGGTTGGAATATCTTCCCGATCCTTGTTGATTGCAATCTTGATGCTGCTGAGGTATTTGGCGCCATAGAAGGTTTCATCATAGGTTACGAAGTTGCCGGAAGCGGAGTTTATTATCCTGCCGGTAGCATTACCACTCTTACCACACTTGTACCCGGTAAGGCATATTGGGTAAAGGTATCAGAAGCTACCAACTATACTTTCCCTGAGTGTGTTAAAGGGACAAAAGCATCTTACATTGCTCCTTTGCGCCATACAAATACTACTCCATGGAACGAGCCAACCTATACCGGCTCAAGTCATATCGTGGTATTCAATGCTGATGCTTCGGTATCGTTTGCTAAGGGCGATATGATAGGCGCCTTTACTAATGATGGTGCTTGCGCCGGATTGACAATTTGCGATGGTAAAGCTGTTTCGTTGGCTCTCTTTGCCGATGATATCACTACCTCGGTAAAGGATGGTTTTGTTCAGGGCGAATCTCTCACCTTTAAGCTCTATCGTCAGAGCAACGATACAGAGTATATCCTTGCTGTAAGCTACAGTGTTCAAGCTCCTAACTACGATGGTTTG
>JMBV01000519.1_pt1 | contig 11767 bp, 11 predicted proteins | sample 616531 | NCBI WGS metagenome assembly JMBV01 (sample SAMN02727904, study PRJNA239997) | anaerobic digester metagenome | biome: anaerobic digester; isolation source: mesophilic anaerobic digester inoculated with municipal waste water sludge... | place: Germany: Bielefeld University, CeBiTec ... | reverse complement strand
AACATCATTGTCTTTATGACGATGTTTGTCAATCCGCAAAAAGCGGAAGCCATCGTCATGGAACACGCACTCATCCCAGCTGAAGTCACCCAAAACTTCTCGCTGGGTGTGATTAAAAATTTCTTCACCGCCATGTTTATGCATGCTGGCTGGTTGCACCTGATTAGCAATATGCTTTATCTCTGGATATTTGGCGATAACATTGAGGACCGCCTGGGACATTTGGGCTATCTGCTTTTTATCTGGGTGCTGGACTTTTTGCCAGTATTTTGCATATTGTCTTTAACGTCAACTCTGTTGTGCCAACGCTAGGTGCATCGGGGGGGCGATTGCGGGCGTTTTGGGTGCCTATCTCGTCTTTTACCCAAGTTCCAGAGTTTACACCTTTATCCCGTTTGGATTCTTTATGCGCTTGCGTCCCTTGCCGGCCGTACTGGTTTTAGGATTGTGGTTTGTAACGCAATTTTTCAGTGGGCTGGGCTCCATGGTATCCACCGCGCAAGGCGGTGTGGCATACTGGGCGCACATTGGCGGATTTGTGTTTGGTCTGCTGATTGCCTTGTTCCTGAAAGGACGCGTAAAGGAACCTGTCCCCGCGCCACCGCACTGGAATTAAATGTTTTGCTTATAAGCAGTGAACAACGCCTACGAATATCGTGGGCGTGTGATTTATTATGATGAGAAATTAATAAGAAAAACCGACAATAAAAGTAATTGTCGGCAATACAGATAAGCAATACAAACGGGGGGGTCTTCTGACCCCCCGCTCAATTTCATCACACCATCAATAGTGAATAATCGTATCCCTTACCTTGCCCCATTTGAGCGCATCGCGGATGCCTTCTTCAATGGGCAGCTCCGCTTTCCAGCCCAAAAGCTTTTCTGCGCGGTCAGCGTTGGCAAACGCGCCGGCTACGTCGCCAGGACGGGGTGGCTTGATGGCAACGGGTACTTTTTGGCCATAAACTTTTTCAAACGCGGCGACAAATTCTTTCACGGTCACGCCATTGCCACTGCCAAGATTAATGACGGTGTAGGGTAGACCTTCTTCTTCCGCGCCCTGGGTAATGGCTTTTTCAAAATTTTCAACGGCTTTGAGATGCGCCTGGGCTAAATCCCAAACGTGAATATAATCACGCAAACCGGAACCGTCGCGCGTGGGCCAGTCCACGCCGGTGAGATTAAAGACTTCTTCGTGTCCCAAAGCTACCGAGACCAGTTTGCCGATTAAATGACTGGGGGGGTACTGGATATGCAGACCTGTGCGCATCTTCGGATCGGCGCCGATGGGGGGTTAAAGTAGCGCAAAGCGATGGCATTGAGACCATAAGCTTTGCAAAAGTCCTTGAGCACCATTTCCATCATATATTTTGTGCGGGAATAAGGGCTGAGGGGGGGCTTAAGGGGGGGCGAGTCTTCGCGCACCATAAAGCCCGGTACGACATCATAAATGGCTGCTGACGAACTAAAGACAACGCGATGATGACCCAAGTCGGCGAGTTGTTTGAAGAAGCGCATCGATTTGACCACATTTTCGGTGTAATATTCGTAGGGTTTTTCCACCGATTCGGGCACAACAATGAGCGCCGCGCAGTGAATGGTAGCGTAAATATCGGGATGGTCCTCAAAAATCTGGCGTACAGCACGCTGGTCAGCGATATCCGCGTGATAAAAGGTGTGCAATTTGGCAAATTCTTCCCGTCCAGTGATGAGCGAGTCAAGTAAAATGGGTGTATGCCCAGCATCTGCAAGCGCGGATGCGATTGTACTGCCTATGTAGCCAGCCCCCCCACCGGTGATTAAAATTTTCATAGCACAAACTCCTTTTCGGCTTTAGAAAACCGGCGGTTTATTATTCACTGTCCGGATAAACCATCGGGTTACTGGCAGTAACTTCGCGCACAGTCAACAATATCGCTAAACCAACAACCAGGAAGAAGATAATTGAGCCAATACCCCCCCAGTATTGACCACCTTTTCAGCAGCTTCTGTTGCCCAGCCAATGTTCTCGTAGTAGTTATTCATGCGATATGCCAGGGTGCTAAAGACCAGGGGGGGCCAACAAAGGTTGAAGTACGTCCGGCAACAGAAAGGAAACCGTAAAATTCGGTCATTTTATCTGGTGGTGCCAGCTGGCTGACCATGGTGCGGCTAACGGCTTGCGCGCCACTAAGCGAAAAGCCAGCAAACGCACCGATGATAAAAAAAGGCTATCTTGCTGTCGCCAACAAAATACAAACACGCCAGGGAGACAATAAGGATAAGCAAGGAGTAAATAACGCTTATCTTACTGCTGTAACGGTCCGCGATGCGACCGAACAGCAACGCGCCCACCGCGCCGGTAATGTGGATAAGGATAACAAAGAGCAACAATTCGACGGTGCCCAGTCCGAACAGGGTTCCACCGATAATTGCGGCAAAGTCCATCAGCATCATGATGCCGTCGTTGTAGATAAGAAAGGCGAACATATAACGCAAGAATTCTTTGTAAGTACGAATTTCCTTGAATGTATCTGCCAGTTTCTGGAAAGAGTCCTTAATCAGTTTTCCAAGGGGGGGCAGTTGTTCAACAACTTCGTGCTTTTCTTTGACATACAAGAAGGTTGGAATAGATGATACTAAAAAGACAACCGCGGTAATCAGAAAAGCGTGATTAGGTTTAAAAACCTCACCAGCAAATTGCATGGGTACCAGGACGAGAACCAGGGCAAGGATACCACCCAGCATGCCAATCGCCCAACCCTTGCCGGAGATGTTGCCAACTGTTTCGGGAGTTGAGACATCTACCAACAGTGCGTCATAAAAGACCTGCGCGCCCCGATAGCCAACTTCAGCCAGAATAAAGAATACCATTGCCATAACAACATCGCCTGGACCAACAAAAAAAAGAGTGCTGCCGTAAAAGCAATGGATATGGCGGTAAAAATGCCCAAAAAGAGTTTTTTTTAGAGCGGGCAACATCAGCAATCGCGCCTAAGATGGGCGAAAGTATAGCAACAATTATCGCCGCAGCGCCTACCGCGATACCCACAATCGGGTTCCTTCAGCACCACCAACGACGACGTTTTTAAAATAGGCGGAAAACACAGCCAAAAGGATAATGGAAGCATAAGCTGAATTGCCAAAATCGTAGGCGTACCAGGCATGCCTTGCGCGTTTTTCTTCTTTACTTTCTAGTATTTTGTGTTCTGGGATATTCATTATCAGACCAACCTTTTCAGTAGTGATAGTAATTGATGAATAACGGGAAACATCAACGTTCAGATTGTATCAAAAAAATCCTGTATTAAGTAAAAAGAGCTTGCCAATTTGTTTGACAAGCTCTTTCCTAAAGGTTTTAGTTGTTTATATTAAGCTTTACTTTGCACTTTTTTTTATTTCTGATAAACGCTCTTTATAAGCGATGGCTTTCATAATTTCCGCCACAATAGATGGGAGGAAAATCAAGGGCAGCATAATCACCCAGTTGAACCAAGACAGCGGGACGGTGTTGAAGGGCTCGTTCAGGAAGGGCAAATAGACAACCAACAGAACCATGATGCTGGAGAACAAAACGGCAAGGTTCATGTTGCGGTTGCTAAAGACACCAATCTTTCTGAGCGGATAATACTCTGACCGCGCGGTGAAGGCTCTAAAGAGTTCGCTGAGCGAAAGGGTGACAAACGCCATCGTTTCGCCTAGATCAAGGCTGCCAGCAAAGTTGAGCATTGCAAGACTGCCAGTGAAAATTGAAACACCTTTCCAGCCAACATAGAAAGCGAGTAAGGTTGCTGATGTAATAGCGATAGTTTGGGCAATGATGCCACGCACCATATAACGGTTAATGATTGGCTCGTCTGTCGGGCGTGGTGGGTGAAGCATGATGTCCGGGTCGCCTTTTTCTGAACCAAGTGCCAGGGCAGGAGCGCCATCGGTAACCAGGTTGAGCCATAAGAGCTGAACCGCGGTGAGTGGGGGTGGCCATCCAAACAGAACAGCCAGGAAAATAATCATAATCTCAGCGACATTACACGAAACCAGGAAGTAAACAAACTTGCGAATGTTGCTGTAAATGACACGTCCCTGTTCAATCGCTGAAACGATGGAAGCGTAGTTGTCATCAGTAAGCACCATGTCGGCGGTTTCTTTGGCGACGTCAGTACCGGTGATGCCCATGGCAACGCCGATATCTGCCATCTTGATGGCAGGAGCGTCGTTCACACCGTCGCCGGTCATGGCAACCACTTCGCCGTTCTTGCGCAGCGCTTCTACAATGCGCATCTTATGCTCGGGGGGGCTAACACGAGCGTAAACGTCGGTGATTTTGACCGTTTCAACCATTTCTTCATCAGAAATCTTATCCAGTTCCATGCCGGTGAGCACTTGGTGACCGGGTTGCAACAGACCAATGTCGGCTGCAATAGCGCGTGCGGTGTTGGGGGGGAAGTCGCCGGTAATCATGACTGAACGAACACCAGCGGTTTGCGCTGCAGCAAGCGCGGGCTTGACTTCTGGACGTGAGGGGTCGATCATGCCGATGAGACCTACAAAGATGAGTTCATGCTCAAGTTGTTCTGCTTCAGCTTTCTCAGGCACTTCGGCTACCGGGCGATATGCCACACCCAAAACACGCAAGGCATCGTCGGCCATAGCCTCGTTAGCTGCCAACACTTTTTTTTGCGCATTTCGTCTGTTAAGGGATGGGTTTGTTGTCATAGTCACTTATATAAGTACATAAGCCTAAAACCACATCGGGTGCGCCTTTTACGGCAATGGTATACCAGTTGGTTTTTCGTCAGCATAGTACGGCGAGATGTCACCACCACCTGGGTTGACAATTTCGTGCACAGTTACCATGCGTTTGCGGGTTGAGTCGAAGGGGATTTCTTGTTCGCGGGGGATATTTTTCGTTGAGTTCGGTTGTTACCGCACCTGCTTTTACCGCTGCAACCAGGATTGAACCTTCAGTTGGGTCACCGATCATGCGGAAACTGGGTTTGCCATCCACTTCACCAACATGTTCCAGAGAGGCATCGTTGTTAAGTGTTCCTACCAGAGCGCGGTGTTGGCAGCAGGCAGTGTTTTTGCAAGGTCAATTTGTTCGCCGTCAACATAAAATTCACCAACAGGGTCATAACCGATGCCGGTGATATCCACAAATTTACCGTCAACCCAAAGTTTGGTAACGGTCATTTCGTTTTGGGTGAGCGTACCGGTTTTATCGGTGCAGATGGTGGTAACGGAGCCCAAAGTTTCAACCGAGCTTAAGCGGCGGATAAGCGCGTGGCGGTTGACCATTTCGCGCATACCACCTGCCAGGCTGATGGTAACCACAGCGGGCAAGCCTTCGGGCACGGCGGCGATAGCAAGCGATACCGCGACCATAAAGAGTTTGATTATCTCGCGCCAGAATTCTTCTCCACCGAGTTCAATCTCGTGCATGAAAATTAATCGGGCAGCGGAAACCAAAAAGACCAAAATACAGATGATAATCGCAGCGACGCCCAGGGTCTTGCCAAGTTGGTCAAGCCGTTTCTGCAAGGGTGTTTCTTCGTCTTCCACGGCTTGTAGCATGGTGGCAATAAGACCTAACTGCGTATGCATACCGGTGCTGGTAACAACGCCCTTGCCACGCCCATAGGTAACCGTTGTGCCCATAAAGGCTGAGTTTTCGCGGTCGCCGAGGGGAATATCTTTTTCAAGGCGTGCTTCTGCAGTCTTTTTCGCGGGGACGCTTTCGCCGGTGAGCGAAGCTTCTTCGACGCTAAGGTTCACCGCTTCCAACAGGCGAATATCTGCGGGAATAAAATAACCAGCTTCAACGAAGACGATATCGCCAGGAACCAGTTCTGGCGCAGGGACGGTTTGGCGGTGGCCGTCACGCAATACATGTGCTTCGGGCGACGCCATTTTTTTTGAGCGCTGCCAGGGAAGCTTCAGCCCGGGATTCTTGTATCATACCCATGATGGCGTTAAGAATCACAATGGCCATAATAGCAATCATTTCGGTGGGGAAAGATTTTTCGATGATAGCGGTAATACCCGAAATCACCGCGGCGCCAATCAGCAGCCAAATAACAAAACTATTGATTTGTGCCCAAAGCCGTTGCCAAAAAGTGGTTCCGGCGCGTTCTTGCAACGCGTTGGGCCCAAATTCTTTAAGTCGTCTTTCAACTTCTTCAGTTGTCAGACCAGTATCAATGGGTACTTTGAGCTCTTCAAGTACTTTCTCGGAGTCTAAAGCATGCCAAACGATGTCGAGTTGATGTTCGTTCTGGGGTTCTAAAAGCTCCTTCTCAGACATAAGACAGTATTCCTTTCATGATAAAAAGTGTATACGTAATTATACGTCAAATTATGGTTTGGAAAGCAAAAAAAAGCAACAAGATGTAGATATCTCTTTCATTATTTGCCATCTTGCTGATACAATGTAGCAGATAACAATTCAAACTTAAAAAGGAGTGCTGATGAAGTTATTTAAAAGACTATCTGTTTCTTAGCCCTCGCCATCGTGTTCGGTGCGATGGGCATGGCAGCGCCACAACAAGTTGAGGCGCAAAACCCCCCCGTTAAATTCTCTGTCTTGGAATTTATTTCCAGCGCCAGTTGACCTTACTGCGATGCTGCCGGTCAGGCAGTAGATCAAGCTGCAGCAACTTATGCTGGACAACCTGTTGCCTTTATTGAATGGGGGGGCTCAGGTTATTACCCCCGCCAACCGTATAAATATCTTAAAAGAAAGTGGTGGCGGAAAATATGTTCCCGAAATGTTTATTGATAGTACCCACGAATGGCAAACCGGTGTCGATTATGCCAGTATTGTTGGTCTTGTTGACCGTTCACAGGCGCGTCAAGCTGGTGCATCCATCCAGGCGAACTATTCTCGTGATGGCAATGTTGTTACCTTTAAAGCAACGGTAACAAACTCAAGCGGTGTATTGCTTTCCGCTGCGAATAACGCCGCGGTGCATGCCATCGTTTATGAAGATTATCAAGCTCAAAAGACGAGCCGCATCGGACGAGGCTCTGCCAAAACAAATATCAGCTATTTAGCTGATGGAGCTACAGATACCTATATCATTACCATGGAAGTGGAAAATGTGGTCAACTGGGCTAACACCCACTATATTGTCTTGGTTGACTATAAAACAGTAGATACAAAAGCCACTGGAAAGTATGACCAACCGCAAGCAGTAATCGCCACCCCCCCTGGCGATGTCACACCACCACTGCCGTTCTACATTGACCCTGAAGAATACAACTTTACCATCAGCGCGCGTGACCAGGAACTTCCTACTGGTGAATTCACTGTAAATTTGAGTGCTGGTAAGACTTGGACAGCAGAATCAAATGTGGAATGGATGACCATTGAGCCAGCCTCTGGTGCTCATGGCGATACCATCACCGTAAGCTTTGATAAAACCAAACTGGTTGAAGGGCTTAACAAGGGCATGGTTGTTGTATCTGAAAATGGCAGCACACGACAACGTGCGGGCCTGGTGAACATCACCTTTGTTATTCCACCTCCACCTAATTTTAAAGTTTTACCCGTATCGCTTGTTTATACCATCCGCCATGATGACCCACCCGGGCCAACCGCAGGCATACGCATCAGTGGTGACACACCCCAAACCTGGACAGCCGAAGCCAGCCATAATTGGATTGTACTGGGTGCTACCAGTGGCAACGTACCCGGAACGCTCGTAGTGAATTTTGACCGAACTAAACTTGCTCCTGGTATAAACGAAGGTACTATCATCGTTAGAGATGGCGAAGATTACCACGAAAAGACTGTGACCGTAAAAATAACTTATATTCCTGAAGGTGGGCAGGAACCCGTTTATAATTTGTTTTTGCCTCTGGTCTATATCAATGACTAATCGCCGTTGATAATGGACATTTGAAACCAACAGCCTCGTCAAAATGACGGGGCTGTTTTATTTGCGAATAAAATTACTCAAAGTTTATTTCCGATATCTCATTTGCCTTTCCCGCATATATAATCAACTGTGCCAAATAGCAACTTGCACGAAATGAGTATAATAAGCTAATGAACATGCGTAATTATTTAAAGACTTTTTTTCCTGATTTTGATGCTTCTTTTGAGTTCCTGTGGGGCCAAACCGGACATCCCTGCTATCCTGCCACCAGAACCGAGCCATACACTCACGCCTGTGCCCAGTGCCACGCCAACTTTTCTGCCAAGTCCCAGCCATACCGCCAGTCCCAGCCCTTCGCCCTCGCCCACCGCAACACCTGAACCGATTACATTCAAAGTTGGCAAAAATGACGATATGTTCAGCATCGCGCTTTATTTTGGGGGGGTCAGCCTTGAAGCCCTGAAAACTGCAAATCCCCAGGTTATACCCAACGCGATGTCCATCGGCACTGAGTTAATCATCCCCATCACGCCTACACCGGGCGTGGGCAACGAGAATGAGCCAAGTCCAGGCGTATCTGCCTCAACAATCCCTGCGCCAGAGCATGTTAGTACCTACAAAAGCTATTGTTATCGTGATGCCAGCAAGGCTGTTTACTGCTTTAGCCTGATTGAAAATGACAGTGATGAAGCGCTTGAGAATGTTTCTCTTTTGATAACGCTAAGTGATGAAACTGGCAAAACAGCCCAAACCATCGCCACGACCTTAATCAACGTTATTCCACCCCCCCACAGCAGTTTACCTGCCGCCAGTTATTTTTTTTGCCCGAGTGGGGAGAAACGCTGACCGTATCTGCCGAACTTGATTTTCAACTGCCCTACGGCGAAGGTGAAACACGTTACCTGGAAACCGAAGCACTCGAACCAAAAGTTGACTATCTCTACAATAAAAAAAGCGGCTAGAGTGCAAGGTTTGATTAGTTTTGAAAACAAAAACACCTTTTTTTATGTCTCTGAATATCGTCGCGGTAGCTTATGATGAAAATGGCGCGGTTTTGGGAATGCGTCGCAATGGACCCCCTTGAGAGTAGCAGCACATCCGCCAACGTGCCCTATTCAATTACCGTTTATTCCATGGCTGGAGACATTCACCATGTTGAGATATTCGTGGAAGCCATGCCTTTTCCGCCCGAAGCAAGCCAAACCAGCACACCTTAAGATCAAGCAATAAAACCCAAGCTTTTAGCAAATATCTCAAAGCAAACGCCTATCGAAAAATGTGAAAACCCAAAAATAATCAGGCTGATTCACCACCGTGCACCTGGCTGATGATTTCTTCAGCCAGCTTGGCAAGCTCTTCGCGTTCTTCAGCTTTTTTTATGGTCTTGTTTCCAATAAAGGTCTAAAAGTTCCAAAGGACTGAGGCTGCTGGTTTCCTGCCCATCGGGTAAACGCGACCGAGCCATGGAGCTGGGCACTTTTACCAGATAAAACTCAAAAGCATCTTTGGCATAGTTGCGAATCTGCGCTTCGTCAATGAGTGTCTCAAACTCGCGCGGATAGTGTACGGTCAGGCGCACGATGGCGTCCTTTAGTTCATCAGGCGCGGGCAGAGCGCTGATAATACGTTCGGTGACCATAAAGTTCTCATCTATCGCGATGGTGCGGTCAATAAATTGCCTGATATCTAATTTATGGAAGATATAACTGGTGTGGCCCTTGCTAAGCTCGGCGATAATAAAGCCTTTGTCTTCGTTCAGTTCGCCAAAGTCAACGCGTTCAATGGAGCCAGCATAAACCACAGGCGGTTGACGGCCTTCATTGAGATCCTGATGTCGGTGGATGTGCCCTAAAGCGACATAATCAAATTCGGGGGGGCGTTTCACGAAACCGGGCGGCAAGACAAGGTCTTTACCGATTTTAATGTTTTGTTCGTAGCCAAACTTAGCGCCAAAACAGAAGCGTGCGCGGTAAGGATAGTGGGTAAATCATCGTCAAGATCCGCGATGGTTTCTTCGAGCCAGTCAGCAAGCGCCTGTTCGATTTGCATATTCGGGTCGATATCATCATCGCTCTGGTCTTGCATCATCGCTTTCACATTGTGACGGGTGATCCAGGGGGGGATAGCAATCACCTGCGCCTGCACATCGTTGAGTTGTTCGGGTTTATACAATTCCGGGCGACTAACAACGTGGATATAGTCAGGATCAAGCGTTTCGTACTCTTGCAATGCGTGAGCGCGTCCGAGACTTGGCGATATGTCGTGATTGCCAGGGACGAGCAAAACCGGAATGCAGGCACGCGAAAGGCGCATCATGCGTCGTCCCCATTCGCGCTGAAAGGTTGGCGCGGGCGAGCGGTCTTTGTAGGTATCACCCGCGAAAATGACCAGGTCAACCTTTTCAGCGATGGCAGTATCTACAATCGTATCCAGCGATTTGAGAAAATCCATCACGCGCATGGGCAACCCGCTGATGGGGTCGTGTTGGCCATAGTTACTCATGTCGATATGGGCGTCAGCAAAGTGCAAAATTTTTACCATAGCAGTATTATAACCCGCGGAATTGATAAATATTGAACTCAAGCAGTAATTGAATCGCCCAAATTCAAGCAATGCTTGATAGGATTAAGAAACGTTTTGGTCTAAGATAAACCTAAACCAAAACAAGGAGTGAATGATGTTCGACACACAAAAAAAACAGGCTTAAAATTATGACCCTGCGCAAAGCCAAAGATATGACTCAAATGGAACTGGCTGATTTAATGCAGGTAAGCTATCAGGCAGTGAGCAACTGGGAAAGAGGCAACAGCATGCCAGATATTTCGAAGCTTGTTGACCTGGCACGCATACTGGATGTGAGTATTGAAGAATTACTAGATTCCCGCCAGCAAGCCCAAACTGTTAAACGCGCCCTGGACGAGAACGAAACCCTGACTGCCAAAGAAATTACCGAAGTCGCGCCGCTATTAAAGCCTTCAAAGTTGGGAAAAGAACTTGAAAAAGCACCTGTTGAAGGCCTTGAATTGAAAGATCTTCAGCAACTGGCACCCTTTTTGAGCGAAGAAAAGCTAATGGAACTGGTGGAGCGTGTTGGCTTTAATCGCGTTAGCGACTTAGTTCCTGTCGCCCCCCCATTTATGAACAGCAAGCAATTGCAAACTATCATCATTCAGCAAGGCGAATTGCACGAAAATCTGGATGATATTATCAGCATCGTCCCTTTTCTGGAAGAAAGCTTTGTTGCGGATATCGCTAAAAACCTGATAGCCGATGATGATGACGCCAGTCTCTTGCTTCCTTTGGTGCCGTTTCTTGACACAGACACCTTAATGGACTTGATTGAAGAAGCTGAACCTGAAAATATGAATGACATTTTGCCATTCCTGCCATTTTTGAAAAGCGATGAGATTATGCGTTTGCTTGCTAAGCTGAGCAAATCCTTGCGCATGGATGATTTGTCTAAAATCGCCCCATTTTAGACGAAGACGCACTCAGCCAGCTTGTCGATAAGGCTATCGACAGCGGGGGGGAGAAGGCACCTGACATCGAAAATGTTGTCCCTCATCTTAATCCAAAAACGGTCAAGAAATACGCCGGGAAATTAATTGAAAAAGGTGATATTAAGACTCTGAAGTCCATTTTGCCATTCCTGGAAGACGGCGTAGACTAGACAAACTATTACGATAAAAAAAAGCGTACTGTCAAAAGTACGCTTTTCTCTTTAAACGAATGGTTTTGGTTTATCCAAATTGATTGTAATGCTGTGAGAGCATGTTGGTCGCGTTGAAGACTTTATCCATATAGATGAATGGTCCAACAATGATCAGTGAGCCTAAAACACCCCACAGCCAATATGTTGAGCTGCTTAATTCGTAATTAATACGGCGTCGATGGAGTTCATCTCCGAT
>JMBV01000517.1_pt1 | contig 11832 bp, 17 predicted proteins | sample 616531 | NCBI WGS metagenome assembly JMBV01 (sample SAMN02727904, study PRJNA239997) | anaerobic digester metagenome | biome: anaerobic digester; isolation source: mesophilic anaerobic digester inoculated with municipal waste water sludge... | place: Germany: Bielefeld University, CeBiTec ... | reverse complement strand
TTTAATTAATTTTCATTGTTCACTATTCATAATTTAATAAAGAGATTCCTCCAATGTATCGGGAGAGCAAAGCTCTCCACTACTACTCTATAAAATTAATATAAGATAAGCGACTCTCCTGTCATCTCTTCTGGCTTTTCTAGTCCCATTAATTCAAGTAGAGTTGGGGCTAAGTCTGCTAGTTTTCCTTCTTTTAAACTTATATCTTTTTCACCCATTAATATTAAAGGAACCTTATTTGTGGTATGTGCTGTTACAGGATTATCATTGTCATCTAATAATTTTTCTGCATTTCCATGATCTGCTGTTATTAAGGCTTTTCCACCTTTTTTTTCTAATAAATCTACTACTTCTCCTAAGCAACTATCTACTGTTTCTATAGCTTTAACTACAGATGGTATAACTCCTGTATGCCCAACCATATCTGGATTAGCAAAGTTAACAACTATTAAATCATACTTATCCATGTTCATCCTCTTTAAAACTTCATCCTTTACTTCCTTTGCACTCATTTCAGGCTTTAAATCATAAGTGGCTACCTTTGGTGAAGGAATTAAAACTCTATCTTCATTTAAATAAGGCTCTTCTATTCCACCATTGAAAAAGAAAGTAACATGAGCATATTTTTCTGTTTCAGCTACTTTTAATTGATAAAGTCCTTTAGAACTTATAAATTGAGAAAGGGTATTTATTGGTGGTTCGCTTCTATAGGCTATATTGACATTTTCTATGGTTTTATCATATTCAGTCATAGTCACATAGAAGGTACCTACTATTTTCTCCCTTTCAAAGCCTTCAAAATCATGATCCACAAAGGCTCTAGTAATTTGTCTAGCTCTATCAGGTCTAAAGTTAAAGAAGATTATTGTATCTCCATCTTCTACTGTTGCCACAGGTTTTTGATTTTCCATTATTACTGTAGGTAATATAAATTCGTCATTTATACCTTCACTATAGGATTTTTCAATAGCTAAAACAGGGTCTATATTGGTATTACCTTTTCCTAAAGTCATGGCATCATAGGCTAATTGGGTTCTATCCCATCTCTTATCTCTATCCATAGCATAATATCTACCTGATACTGTAGCAATTTTGCCTACACCAATTTCATCCATTTTAGATTTTAACTCTTCAATATGTTGCTTTCCTATGGTAGGTGGAACATCTCGACCATCTAATATAGCATGAACATATACTTCTTCTTGGTGATTTCTCTTCATAAGTTCTAGTAGTCCATATAAATGATTTATATGGCTATGAACTCCACCATCTGAAACTAATCCAATAAGATGAACTTTAGATTTATTTTTTTTAGCATTTTCTATTCCTGCTAAAAACTCCTTTTTATTGAAAAATCCACCTTCTTCGATATCCTTTGTAATTCTAGGAAGTTCTTGAAAAACAACTCTTCCTGCACCAATATTTAAATGTCCTACTTCTGAATTCCCCCCCATTTGTCCTTCTGGAAGTCCTACAGCTATACCACTAGCATCAAGGGAACTATTTGGATATTCTTTTATTAATCTATCAAAGTTTGGAGTGTTAGCAAGTTTTATTGCATTTCCTGGATAATCTTTTCCTATACCCCCCCATCCATCTAAGATTATTAGCATTACTGGTTTCTTTGTCATAAATATTCCTCCAGTTAATAGTTGATAAGCTTTACGAAATCCTCGGCTTTTAAGCTAGCTCCACCAACTAAAGCACCATCTATTTCTTCTTTTTCCATTAATTCTGATATATTGCCTGGCTTTACACTTCCGCCATATTGAATTCTTATTTTTGTCTTTCTTCTTCACCGTATATTTTATCAATAGTTTCTCTAATAAATCCAATCATGCCATTGGCATCATCTGCAGAAGCAGTTTTACCTGTGCCTATTGCCCAAATTGGTTCGTAAGCTATTACTATTTTTTTCTATTTCTTTCCTATCTATATCTTTAAAAGCTTTGATTACTTGGCTTTCTACAATTTCTTTTTCTTTTCCTGCTTCTTTTTCTTCTAAGGTTTCACCTACACATATTATAGGTTTAATATCATGACTTAAAGCAGATTTAATCTTTTTATTTACAGTTTCATCTGTTTCATTGAAATATTGTCTTCTCTCTGAATGGCCTAATATTACATAATCAACTTCTAATTCCTTTAACATTAAAGGAGAAATTTCTCCCGTAAAAGCACCACTTTCTTCCCAATGCATATTTTGTGCACCTATCTTTATATTAGTACCCTTTATCGCTGTTTTTACATCCTTAATATTTGTAAAAGGTACACATAATACCACTTCTACACCTTTATCTAAATCAAAGTTTTTTTATTTCTGCCACTAACTTTATAGATTCTTCTATATTATTATTCATCTTCCAATTTCCTGCAATTATTGGAGTTCGCATGCTTATCCTCCTTTTATTCAATTTACAATTATTCACTGTTTACTATTCACTATCTCTCGGTTATGGCTGCAATTCCTGGCAGTACCTTTCCTTCTAATAATTCTAAGGACGCTCCACCACCTGTTGATACATGGGTTATTTTATCCTTATACCCTGCTTTTTCTACTGCTGCAGCAGAATCCCCCCCTCCGCCTACTATGGTCGTTCCTTTAGACTCTGCCATTGCCTTTGCTATAGCATAAGTTCCTTTACTAAAGTTATCCATTTCAAATACTCCTGCTGGCCCATTCCAAACTATAGTTCTTGCCTTTTTTTTATTTCATCTGAGAATATTTTGATTGTTTCTTCTCCAATATCTAAGCCCATCATGTCCTTTGGTATATTATCTATTTTTACAGTTTTAAATTCTGTATCATTTTTAAATTCTTTAGCTACTACTATATCTACAGGTAAGACAATATTTACATTTTTGTTTTTAGCCTTTTCTAATAATCCCTTGGCTAAATCAATTTTATCTTCTTCTAATAAGGAAGTACCTATTTCATAACCTTGGGCTTTTAAGAAAGTATATGCCATGCCACCACCAATTAAAATAGTATCCACCTTATCTAGTAGGTTTTCAATAACTCCTATTTTATCTGATACTTTTGCACCACCTAGTATGGCAACAAAAGGTTTTTCTGGTTCTTCTATGGCTTTGCCCATTATGGATATTTCTTTTTCTACTAAGAATCCAACTGCTGATGGTAGTTGTGATGATACTCCTACATTAGATGCATGAGCTCTATGGGATGTTCCAAAGGCATCATTTACAAATAAGTCTCCTAATGACGCTAAATCCTTAGCGAAGTTTTCTCCGTTCTTTGTTTCTTCACTTCTAAATCTTGTATTTTCTAATAAAACTACATCTCCATTGCTCATATTGTTGACGATTTCTTTTACCTTATCTGATACTACCATATCGTCCTTAGGAAATATTACTTCTTTTCCTAGTAATTCTGATAACCTTTCAGCCACTGGTGATAAGCTAAATTTAGGATTTGGTTCTCCCTTTGGTCTACCTAAGTGGGACATTAATATTACCTTTGCCTCTTTATCTATAAGATGATTTATTGTTGGTAATGAACTAGTTATTCTATTATCATCTGTAATATTCCCATTTTCGTCCATAGGAACATTAAAGTCACATCTAACTAATACTTTTTTTCCCTTGAAAATTTAAATCCTTTAGAGTTTTTTTTATTTAACATATAATCACCCTCAATTAAATATTAGTAGTCGGGTCTTTTATGACCCGACTTTTCAGTTATTACTATTTTGTAGCTACTAATTTTGCAAGATCTATAACTCTTTCTGAGTAGCCCCATTCATTATCATACCAGGAAACAACCTTAACCATATTATCTATTACCATAGTTGATAATCCATCTACTATTGAAGATCTTGGGTCTCCAACGTAATCTGATGATACTAATGGTTCTTCTGAATATCCAAGTACTCCTTTTAGTTCATTTTCACTTGCTTCTTTTAATAATTTATTTACTTCTTCTGCTGTTGTAGCTTTTTCTACTTCAAATACTACGTCTACCATGGATACTGTTGGAACTGGTACCCTAACTGAAAATCCATTTAATTTTCCCTTTAATTCTGGTAATACTAATGCTACTGCCTTTGCTGCTCCTGTTGTAGTAGGAACTATATTTGCTGCTGCAGCTCTAGCACGTCTTAAATCTTTATGTCTTTTATCTAATATTTGTTGGTCATTTGTATATGCATGAATTGTAGTCATTAATCCTTTTTAACACCTAATTTTTCTGATATAACTTTTGCAACTGGTGCTAAACAGTTTGTAGTACATGATGCATTTGAAATAATATTGTGTTTTTCTGCATCATATAATTCATCATTTACACCTAAAACGATAGTAATATCTTCACCTTTTGCTGGTGCAGTTACTATTACTTTTTTTAGCTCCTGCTTCTATATGCTTTGAAAGTCCTTCTCTATCTCTAAAGGCTCCTGTTGAATCTACAACTAATTCTACACCTAGTTCTTTCCATGGAATTTCTAATGGATCCCTGTGTGCAACAACTTTTACTTTCTTTCCATTTATTACAAATCCATCTTCTTCTACTTCAACAGTTCCATCAAACTTACCATACATTGTGTCATATTTAAATAAATGAGCTAAATCCTTTAAATCTCCAGATGCATTTATTGCAACTAGATCAAATTCTTCTACTCCACCTTCGAAGTATGCTCTAAGAAAATCTCTACCTATTCTTCCAAATCCACTTAATCCAACTTTCATAGCCATAAAAAAATCCTCCTTAATTATAATTTATATTTTTAGCTACTTTGTAGCTTAGTATACAATTTCTAACATTTTTTTTGCTGCTGCTTCATCAGTAATTAATGTCATATTATTGTTTAATGTAGATATTGCTATTATAGCTTGGGCTTTTTCTTCACCTCCTGCTACTCCTATTACATTATCTAATTTTTTTATATTTATCAAGGGAGAGACCTATGGTTTTGTATTCCCATATTTCTTTTCCTTTTATATCAAAATAATGACCGAAAGCTTCTGCCACTGCGCCTTCACTTAATAATCTTTGTATTTTCTCTATTGACAAATTTCGTCTTTGTGCCATTGTATCTGCTCTTCCAATGCCAAAAATTAAAGTATTCATATTATTTATCATATCTATAGATTCTTTTATTTCTTCATTTTTTTTAACATGATTTCTAATGCTTCTTCTTCAAGTCCATCTGGTACATATAATAATCTATAGGCTCCACCTAGTTTCTCAGCTAGTTTTGCTGCAATGGAATTAGATTGAGTGTTTACATCTCTGCCTAATCCTCCTCTTGCTGGTATAACAATTATATCTCGAGACTTATTATCTAAAATAGTTTCTTCTGCTACAGTAGCCATTGTGCTACCACCAGTTATACCAATTATATCCCTAGGGTTAATGCTATTTTTTTATTAGCTTTGAAGTAATTTTACCCATATCTTTTAAAACCATTCTATCTTCTAAAGAGTCCCCCCCTGGAGCTACTATTACCTTTTTTTATTCCTAATAGCTTTTCCAGTGAGTTTTCTAATTCAGGTATGCCCTTCAAGCTACTATAAATTTCATGTAGATCTATTATTAGTCTCTTTCCTTCATCAGTTATATACATACCCATAAAATCAACATTTAACAACTCTTCATTCTTAAGAATATCTATCTCATCTCTAACGGCCCTTTCTTTTATTCCCAGTTGTGTAGACAATGCCCTTCTACCTATAGGTTGATTATAGGAAATAGATCTAAGAATAAGATATCTTTTTTTCAACTATATCAATAATCTCTGGAGCTATTTTTTTTATTAAATCTAAGGATTTCATATAATCACCCCCCCAAAATTTCAAATACTTTAGTAGTTGGCCGTTTTTTTGTCCCGTCATCTTATTTTTTTGTCCCGGGTTAGATAAATAAATAGTAGAATTTGTATTCTACTATTTATAGTATATCCTATTCCTTTTCTTAATGCAACTAATAATTGGTAGTTTATTAGGTAAATCTTCTTCTCATAGATGAAGATGGAATCTCAAGTTCATCTCTATATTTAGCCACAGTTCTCCTAGAAATCTTAGCTCCTTTTTCCTTTAAGATATCAGCTAATCTTTGATCACTATAGGGTTTTTTTAGGATCTTCATTATCTATGATATCTTTTATCATGGATTTTATACTTGTAGATGATACATCTCCCCCCGGAACTTGGTAAGCCAGTGGAAAAGAAATATTTCAATTCAAATAAGCCTCTAGGAGTCTGTACATATTTACCATTGGTGGCCCTAGATATGGTTGATTCGTGCATTCCTATATCTTCTGCTACTTCTTTAAGTGTAAGGGGGGGAACTAGAGCCTTATCTCCAGATTTAAAAAAATTCAATTTGAAATTTTAATATAGATTCTACAACCTTATATATTGTCTGCCTTCTTTGTTCTATACTTTTTATAATCCACATTGCTGAATTTAATTTTTCAGATAAAAAGTTAGAGGTGTCTTCATCTGAACCGCTGGATATTAAGTTTTTATAAAAATTATTTATGTTTAATCTTGGTCCTGTACTATCATTGATGATTATTACAAATTCACCATCTATTAATTCAATGGTAGCATCGGGAATTATATATCTAACATTATCACCATCATTACTAAATGCCCTACCTGGTTTTGGCTCTAATGTCTTTATATAATCACAAACCTCTTGCATCTTTTCAATATTTATATTTAACTCTTTGGAAATTTTTATCATTCTATTACAAGCTATATCATCTAAATATTTCTCTACTATATCCACAACTAAAGGATCTAAATCTCCTTTTTCTTTAATCTGTATAAGCAGGCATTCCTTTAGATCCCTTGCCCCCCCTACTCCTAAGGGTTCAAAGGTTTGAATAATTTTTAGTATTTTTCTACATCAAGAACATTAACTTTTAGTAGGGAAGCGATTTCCTCTAAAGAAGTAACTAAGTATCCATTTTCGTTTATATTTTGAATTATATATTGTCCAATGAAATATTCTTCTTGACTTAATTTAACTAAACTAAGCTGGTTTCCTAAATATTCCTTTAAAGATGGAGAATAGCTAACAAATGATTCGAAACTATATTCCTTTTGGTTTTTATCTACTTGCGGTTTATAGCTAATATCATCATACTTGTCCACATATTCTTTCCAATCTATTTCCTTGTCCATTGGTAATTCTTCTACTTCCCCAAGGCTTCATTAGGGTTTTCCATTTCTAACATTGGATTTTCTTCAATTTCTTTTTTTTATATATTCATTTAGTTCTAAACTTGTAAATTGAAGTAATTCAATAGCCTGTCTTAATTCTGGAGTCATTATTAACTTTTGGGTCTGTTCTAGTGCTAAATCATATCCAAGTTTCATCTATTATCACCCTTAATTTGTAATACTGATTTAATTATATCAAATATATGCTAAAGTTCAAAACACTTTATTTTTGAAATATACACAAAAAAAGGAGATTTGTTTAAAATCCCCTTTTTTTTCTAATGAATTTTATTTAATTTTTTTCATATGGTAAGCCATTGGCTTTTGGTCCGTTTCCTTCTCCTACAACAAACATTAATACTAATAAAGTTATAACATAAGGCAACATGGATAATAAAGAACTTGCAATCTCTATACTAGTACCACCTAAATATGTTACTAATCCTTGAGCTGCACCGAATAGTAAACATGCCCACATTGCACCTTGTGGTTTCCACTTTCCAAATATCATTGCTGCAAGGGCTATAAATCCTTGTCCTGATATTAAAGTCACCCTATAATTGGCTACTACTGCTATACTCATGGCAGCTCCTCCAAATCCTGCAAATATACCTGATAGGATTACTGCTATATATTTTACTTTATATACATTAACACCTAAAGTGTCTGCTGCTTTAGGATGCTCTCCTACGGATCTAATTCTAAGTCCTAGTTTTGTTTTATATAGTAAAAACCAAACTAAGGCTACCATTATAAAAGCTAAATACACGGTGTCATACTGATTGAACGCATAGTCCCAAAATGTATCTTTAGGCAAGATTCCATTTAAATGTCTAGGTATTTTATGATCTAAAGGAATAGGCTTAGTCATTGCTGCTCCTTCAAAAATATTCTACTTAAAAATACTGCCATACCTGGACCTATAAAGTTTATGGCTATACCTGATACTACATGGTCTGCAGTAAAGTGAATAGTAGCTATTGCATGAAGTAATGCCAATGCTCCTCCTGATAATCCAGCTGCTAGAAAAGCAAACCATGGATTTAGAGTATAAAATCCAACAGCAGCTCCTACAAATGCACCTATTGTCATCATGCCTTCAAGGCCTATATTAACTACACCTGAGTTCTCAGAAATTACTCCGCCTAAAGCAGTATAAATAAGAGGTGCTGCATACATTAAAGTTATTCCAATAATAATACCTATATTATCTATTAAACTATTCAATCTTCTCACCTCTTTTTTTGCCTTTAAATACAGAAGTAATTATATCAATTAATTTTGGCATTGCTACGAAAAATACTATTACTCCTATGGTAATATCAATTATTTCAGATGGGGGGGCTTTTATTGCAGAGTTTAACTTTCCTCCACCGTATTTTAAAGCACCAAATAATAATCCTGCAGGTATTGTGGCTAATGGATTGTTTGCAGCTATTAATGATACTGCAATACCATCAAAACCATATCCTTGAGAGGAAGCTAATACACCTACTTGATGTTCTACTCCTAATACTTGGGTTGCTCCTGCTAAGCCTGATATAAGGCCTGAAATTGCTAAGGAGAGTACTATGTTTTTCTTAATATTAATTCCACCATATTCAGCAGCATCTTTATTATATCCTACTGCCCTTAATTGATATCCTAATGTCCTGTTTTTCAAAATATGCCATACTAAAATTGCTACTAAAATTGCTATTAAAAATCCGTAGTTTAATGGTGGATTTAAAAGGTCCTTTAAAAATTTATTATTGGCTAAGAATGCTCTCCCTGATTCTGATAATTTCCACTTTCCTAGGACATTTATCTTAGCTGAATCTAATATTTTAAAAGAGGCATCTGAATTTGGCCTTCTAAAACTTGGAAATGTTAAAAAGTAATTATTTAAATACAAGGCTATCCAATTTAACATTATAGATGATATAACTTCATTAACTCCAAATTTTGATTTTAATATACCTACTAATCCTCCCCCCCAAATTCCACCTGCTAAAGCTCCTATTAATATAGCTACTAAAGCGTGAAGTACTGGAGGAAGATTTAGAAAATATCCTGCCATAGTGGCAAATATGGTGCCAACTATAAATTGTCCTTCTGCTCCTATATTAAATAATCCTGTTTGAAATGCAAAAGCTACTGATATTCCAGTTAGTATAATGGGAGTGGATCTTATAATCGTCCAGGAAATATACTTGGGATTTCCAAATACTCCCTTTATCATAACACTATATGCTTCTAGAGGATTAAAACCACCAATTAATAATATTATAGCTCCAAATATTAATCCCATTATTATGGATATAAGAGTTATTATAAATCTATTTTTCTTCATTAGCAGCACCTCCTCCAGCCATTAATAATCCTAGTTGGTTTTCATCTGCATCCTTTGCATCTATGATACCTACAATTTTACCACCATATATAACTGCTATTCTATCTGAGACATTCATTATTTCATCTAGCTCAAAGGAGATTAAAATAACTGCCTTACCACTATCCCTTTGTTTTACTAAGTACCTATGAACATATTCAATAGCACCAACATCTAATCCTCGTGTTGGTTGGGCTGCTATTAAGACTTCTGGATCATTGGTTACTTCCCTAGCAATTATAACTTTTTGTTGATTCCCACCTGATAATTCTCCTGCTAAATAATTTGAATTCCTTGGTCTTATATCAAATTTTTCCATTAAATCATCGGAAAATTCTTTTATATTTTCATGATTTAATCTACCCTTTGTTGAAAAAGGTTCTTTATAATAATTTTCTAATATCATATTTTCAGAAACAGTAAAATCTAATACTAATCCCCGTCTTTGCCTATCTTCAGGAATGCTACTTACACCTGAATTTATAATATCGAAGGGAGTTTTATTTGTAATATCCTTGTCCCTTAAAATTACTTTACCTGATTGAATTGGTCTTAACCCTGTTATTCCTTCAATTAACTCAGATTGACCATTACCGTCTATACCTGCAATTCCTAATATTTCTCCAGAATAAACTTCAAGGGATAATCCATTTACTGCATTTAATTTTCGACTGTCTTTTACTACTATATCTTGAATTTCCAATATCTTTTCGCCTTTTTCCATAGGCTTTTTATCTACTGCAAAGCTAACTTCTCTACCTACCATCATTTCTGCTAAATCTTCTTCTGTTACATCGTCAACCTTTACAGTATCAATCTTTTTACCTCTTCTAATGATGGTACAATAATCTGCCGCTGCTTTTATTTCTTTTAACTTATGTGTAATAATTATTATAGTCTTACCTTGGTTTGCTAAATTTCTCATTATGGACATCAATTCTTCAATTTCTTGAGGAGTTAAAACTGCCGTTGGCTCGTCCAATATAAGTATATCAGCGCCTCTATATAAGGCCTTTAATATCTCTACCCTTTGTTGCATCCCAACTGTAACATCTTGAATTATTGCATCTGGTTCCACATGTAATCCATATAGTTCTGAAATTTCCTTTACCTTTTTTTCTTGCTAAATCTATATCTAATACTAACCCTTTAGTAGTTTCCATTCCAAGTATTATATTTTCCACTACGGAAAAGGTTTCTACTAACATGAAGTGTTGATGTACCATTCCAATGCCTTGAGTTATGGCTATATTGGGATTTGTTATATCTACTTTATTACCATTAATATATATTTCACCAGAAGTTGGAGTATATAGTCCATATAGTATATTCATAAGGGTACTCTTACCTGCTCCATTTTCCCCCCCAAGTAATGCGTGAATTTCACCTTTGTGAACTGTCAAATCAATATTATCATTGGCAGTAAATTCACCGAACTTCTTAGTGATATTTTTCATTTCTATTACTTTTGTTTTAGGTTTATTATTCAATAGGGTTTCCTCCTATCTAGATATAAACAGCTTAAGGAATAACCTTAAGCTGCTTATAGTCATTATTATTTAAGTTCTTCCATAAATACTTCAAATGTTTCTTCATTAAATGGAACTACTATCTTTCCATCTATGATTTCTTGTTTTAATTCTTCTACTTTTTCAAGGATTTCAGCTGGTACATGTTTATCTGATGTTGGTGCTATATCAACTGCTCCACCATCTTCTAAACCATATATCATAGTTTGGCCACCTGGGAATTCACCTTCTGTTAACATCTTTACAACATTGTAAATACCAACGTCTACTCTCTTCATAGCTGATGTTAATACATGTTCTGGAGCCATATCACTTTGATCTCTGTCTACGCCAATTACCCATTTGTCTTGTTCTTTAGCTGCTTCTATAACTCCATCGCCTACTCCACCTGCTGCGTGAAATACTATGTCTCTACCTTGTTGATACATATTAGTAGCTATAGCTTTACCTTTACCTGAATCTGAGAAAGATTCTGCATATTGAGATAATACATCTATTTCTTTACCTAATTCTTTAGCAGCATATTGAACTCCTGCTTGATATCCATAGTCAAATCCCCAGATTACATCTCCTGGTACACCGCCTACAAAACCTACTTTATCAGTTTCAGTCATCATACCAGCAATATAACCTACTAAGAATGAAGGTTGTTCTGCTTTAAATACTACTCCAACTACATTTTCAGGTGTTCCTTCTGGATAGTCTGGATTGTCATCGTATGAAAAGTCTACGATACCATATAAA
>JMBV01000516.1_pt1 | contig 11835 bp, 19 predicted proteins | sample 616531 | NCBI WGS metagenome assembly JMBV01 (sample SAMN02727904, study PRJNA239997) | anaerobic digester metagenome | biome: anaerobic digester; isolation source: mesophilic anaerobic digester inoculated with municipal waste water sludge... | place: Germany: Bielefeld University, CeBiTec ... | reverse complement strand
AATTTAAAAATACACTTAATGCTTACACTGTAGAAGCAACTCTTGTACTATTTAATTATCCTTTCTAAGTTCGGTATATATTTATCTTTTATCATATTTTCTATTGCAAGATGCTTAACCTTATCTCTGATAACCATAGAGTCGAAACTGTGTCTAACGTCATAAAGTCTTTTCAATGCACGTGCAAAGTCCTCAGGGTTATCCTGACAGAACACACCGGTTTCTCCGGTTATAACTTCATGTAAAATATCTTTATCAGTTGCAACTACAGCCATACCTGCCAAAAGATATTCAACTGTTTTAGTACTTGGATTTTGAAAATAAGGCTTAAGTGGAATATACGACACGCCAATATTGCATCTATTGAATATCTTCTTTACATTATCAATGCTCAGGAACCCATGATACTTAACTGACTGTGTCAAATTATACTCAGAAATGCTTCGATTTATTTCTTCAACTTCATTATGCCTACCACCTCCAATAATATCATATGTAAATGTAATATGAGGGTTATTTCTCTGAAAAATGCCGAGTCCAGCAATGGATTTCCATACCTCCCTATTGTTTAACGTACCGATATATACAAGATGCAATTTATTAAAATTCTCTTTTTCTGAAGCCATAGTCTGGTATTACCCCCCCATATATTGGAATAGTCTTTGAAGCTTTAATATTATAACGTTCTATTAAAGGTTTAGAAGCACCTCCAATATATCTAAAAAATATTAAATTGAATTTCACAATAAGATCAAGAAAGTCTCTTTTTAACTTTGACTTACTTACGGAAGGCGTATATAGCTGAATATAAAATTTACGAGACGAAAAGAAAAGGGGATAGAGGAAAACAAAACTGTTTCCAATGCTGCTGGTTAGCCCTAACCAAATCAAGTCAGAATTCTTGTATTCGTTAAAAAGAATCTTGAAATTATTTAAATATATATAGAAGATATTTATTAACTTATTTAATGGATTGCTCCATTTTAAAGGCAAACTTACGGTTTAATCAACATGTCAAAATTGGATTTATTAGGATTTACCCCCCCTTTATTAAAGTATACAGATTTACTTAACTCATATACTTTACTCAGCTCTACATGAATTTTATAAGTAATAGTAGCCTTATATTGATCTGTTGACATTAATATAGAATGTTCAAAGATTAAAATTTTTTTCATTTTAATATATGTTATAAGAATAAATATACCATCTTTCTATTTATTTTTTTTATTCACGTTGCGAAGCTTTAAATAAAAATTGGAGTTATAAGTAATGAACCCTTTGATCTTTCAACCAATTATAATATAGGCAAATAAACACTAAAAGTATGGAACTGGCATTAATAGCAATTGTAGAATTAATGAATAAGAAATAATCCCATGCTAAAATATATAGATAATACGCCGTAATTGTTTATTATCAAGTGTTCTAACCAACGAAACACCAAAAAAAGATTAATACAGCACCCAACAAACCAGTTGCCACAAAATTCTGTGCAAAAGAGCTTAAGGCACCTTTACTCCTTACTCCAAATTTTCCTGTTTCAAATCCGGCATAATCCTGAGAAAAATTTCTTCAACGCCATATCCAAAATATAATGTATGAATAAAGATTCAGTTTTAAGCTTTGCAGCAATTTTATAAGCCCCCCCATCACCACGCCCATAACCAATATTTCCCGATGCTCTGTAGTACTCATCTCCAAATGTATAATGAGCAGCGTAATCAAAAACATAGTTGAGATCAAACTTACCCCCCCACCTGCTGCCTGTTGGATTTAATGTAGGATTAGTTTTTACACCAATAACAAACACAATTAACAATATCGGAAGATAAGCGACAAATGTAGTTATTTTCATCGATTTTGAGACAAAGGTATAAACGCTCGCAACAACAAAGGGCCAAACAAACAATATTGATCTTTTATTTCCGATTATTGCAATTGACAAGAAGAGAGTCAAGACAAATAGCCAGTCGCTTTTGGTTAACACATCATTTCGTTTAATCCAAAACAGGAAAACCTAAAATTGGAATAATATTACCAGCTCCACCCCCTAAAAAAAACTTATTGATCCCACAAGCGATTCACCAAACCAAATAAATAAAGTTTAAAAAAAACAAGTATTATTTGAAAACCTAATAACCAGGTAAACAAACTCGCATACATGTTCATATTGTTTTCTTTATGGTATTCAGCCTTTAAACCAAAATAGAATAATAGAGGAATACCATATTTTTTAAATATTGACTTAAAATAGTAAAAAAAGTTGGAGTTGTTGATAATAAAAGAAATCAAGAATACAAGCCCAATTATACTGAAAATTACAAGAAAAAGTTTTTCATGCCGTGTTTTTTTTACACGAATTAATTTATAACTAAAAATAATAAATGCAAAAACAAAAAAATCCTACTTTATATACGTATGAAAAATTACATTATTACGTGATAGATACACAACCAGTCCTTCACAAAACAAAAGGATAATAAAAAGTGGAACGATTTTGAATTCGAATTTAACCCAAATTATAAATGCACCCAGAAGAACAGCTATATAATAAACCGGAAGTAATCCACTTCTTAAATATGTTTCAACTCCTGTTACTAGTTCCATAAATTTTTTTATTAATCTTAGTTTATCAGTTTTCAAAAAAAGTGTTAAAAATAACAAACTTATAACTATAAAGGCCGTAAATCGGATAAGAAGACGAGGCGATAAAAATATTGCAATAATACAAAGTGCTAAAATCATTGTCAGCAATATTTCGGTTTTATTATGAAATTTAATATCTAATTTCTTTGAGGTAATTGATACTAACAAAATGTATTTAATAAATGCTGGTAAGGTAAATGCCAGGCCTATTCCAAACAATCCAAATTTATCCTTAATTAAAATAGAATTCCCAAACCAAACATCACTCTTATTAAATCAAACATACTTAACTGATATGTTTTTTGTTACAAGCGGGCCAAAGCCCCTGATTCCAGTAAGTATTTCAATAGAACTTGTTAAAGACAAAAAAAACCAATGAGTACTGCACTGTCATAATATTCTTTTGTTCCAATATACAAACATATTTCTGGAGAAAAAAAAGGGAAAGAATAACAGAAGTATATAGAGTAGCGAATACCACAATACGTGAAATGCTTACTACATCATTTTTAAATGAGTCTTTATGCAAGTTTTCAAATAATAGTGGTTTCCAGGCAAGCTGTATTGCACTGTTCAAGATAGCCATCACCGAGGTTATACGAACTGCAAACGAAAGTAAACCAACGGTTTCTACTGAATAAAATTTGGATATAAAACTTCTAGAAAGAGGATGCCATAGTCCAATCAATAGAAGTCCTGGTACCAAAGGGAATGCAAATTTCATTATCTCTTTAGCCTCTTCCCAACTAAACATAAATCTCAAATATTTCCCGGATACTATAGCATTTAAAACGGTAGATAAAAAGAGCCTGTTATATGACCATATATAACTCCGGCAATTCCGGCATTGAAAACCAACACATATAGAATAGTACTTCCAATCCTGACAAGGAGGCTTGAACCAGTTATAAGAACATATAATTTAGGCTTTTATTCATATCGTGGCAAATTCCCAAATAAGGTATAAATAGCAGAAAAGACCCAAGACAAGTGCTAATTTATATTCAAATTGATAATCGCCAGCATCAAGATATTTGAAAATAATTATGTTTTCTAACGATAAGAAAAGCAAAATAACAATGACAGTAAAAAAAAGAGTTAAAAATAATCCTGTTGAAATCAGCATTCTCTTATTAAAAAGAGTATCTCTTTCATAAAAAACCTGCCTATTGCCGAATAAAATTCCAAATTACAAGCAAACATTAAAAATGAAGCAAGGGTTACAAGTAACTCAACAATGCCAAATTCGTATGATGAAAAAAAACTCTGGTGTAAATTGGAATTAAAAAGAAACCAGCAAACTTCCCAATTACCGGTAAAATACCGTAAACTGATATATCTTTAAAAATCCTTTCAATTAAAAATCAATTATTCATTATAAAATATGTCATTTAGATATCATGATATCCAAAGAAATGGGGGGGCATAACCCGACATAAAAAAAAGTAATTATACTTTTGAACTTATTCAAACATATCTTTATTTAATAAACGCAAGCTTTTATGGTCTGAGGCATTAATTTTATGATAGTAACCTCTATTATGAGCTGATTTCATACAATTAATCGTTTAAACTCTAACAACTACTTGATCTGGGTTTAACAATATTTAGATAATCATCCCAATTTCCGATATCTGTCCATGATCCCTGATTAATTGGAAATACACCTACCTTTCTTTGTTTATTCAACATATCTTGAATTAAATCGGTAATATTATAAAATTGATCCATCGGAATCTCTTCCAAAAGTTTTGCCTCCAAAATATACATTCCGGTATTAACTTTAAAGATATATTCTGGCTTCTCAGATAATGACTCAAGAATTCCACTTTCTGTAGTCTTTAAACTCCCATAAGGTAAACTAATGGACTTTATTGCCGCCACCACAGTAATTTCATTTCCGTTACTTATATGGAAGTTTAAAATCTCCGCATAATCTTCGTCAATTAGAATATCACAGTTACTAACAAAAAAAAGTTGATTTTATCCTTTCTTTCAGCAAACGCAAACTGCCGGCTGTACCTAAAGGTTTAGTCTCTTCAAGATATTCTATCTGGTAATCATTTCCCGAAATTGATTCGAAATAGAGTTTTATAAATGCAGCTTTGTAATTTACCGAAAGAAAGAATTTGTGGCAACCATACTCCACAAAGTTGTCCATGATATCTTCAACAATGGTTTGCCCGCCGATAGGTAACAATGGTTTTGGAAAACATTGGTGAGGGGCGTAAACGCGTGCCTTGTCCACCTGCCATTATTACCACAGGCATATTGAGAACCTTCGGGGTTTTTCGTTCATCTTTCATGAACAAGTCCTCCCAAAAACGACATCTACCACTTCACCGGATGTGTTCACAATCGGCATATATTCATTGCGCCTCTCTTTAATATTTTTTTAATTTCCTCTTTATCATCAGTAACCGATGCCACTTTAACCTCATGCCGCAAAATATGCTCTACGGATGTAGCGGTGCTGATATTGGCAATAATAGCACGCTGTATATCTCCGATGCTCAGCAGGCTGTAGTATTTACCCTCCTTGGTAACTATCAGCAGCTTGCGTTTAATGCTGTCCATTTGTTGCAATGCTGCAATAATGGCAACCTTGCCATCTATAAATAGCTCTTTAATTCTGTCGTTATTCATTGTCTCTATGTTTTTTTAGCAGGATTACCAACCCAGATTTCTCCGGCAGGAATGCGTTTTGTGTTATAACTGCACCCATACCTATAACCGCATTTTTTTTCTATATGGCATTGTTCCCTAATAATTACTTTAGAATAAATCGTTACATTCTCTTCTACATGAGTCGAACCGGCTAACATACTACTACCGGTTATCCACACATTCCTTCCCAAAAAAACAATTGTGAGCGATAAAACACAAGCCATTGATTTTACAACCGTCGCTGATAACGGTATCCGATAATGCTCCTCTTGCAATCTGACAATTAGATCCAATTTCTACCATATTCCCAATAATCACTCCTCCCAAATGAGGAAATTTCACCAAACTGCCATCGGCTTCTCGTTGACACCCCAAGCCATCGGTACCAATTACGCTTCCGGATTGGATTAAACAATCTTCTCCAATAATTGTTCCATCACCAATAACGGCATTGGCTCTAATTATGCTGTTTTTTTTCCAATGGTTGCTTTCCCTATAACACATCCCGCTTCAATACTTGCACTTTTATCAATAATCGCCATTTTGTCAATGATTGCCGAAGGATGTATATCTCCTCTTTTTTTTGATGAACAAAAAAAATAATTTGCTATTTTTGCGAAGGTTTTGCGGGGGGTTATCAACTACGATTAAAACCTTTTGTTTTTTGCAAAATTTCCGAATAAACCACTTCCTTATCCACCAATATACATTGCGCCGATGAATTATCTGCTATTGCTTGTTTATCCGTGCGAATTACATTAATCCAATCCAAGGTATGTTTATTAACCTTATCCAGCGAAGCAACATTATCTATCCAACAATCCTTATAATTACCATATATTTGGATTATTTCATGCCCTAAAAAGACGACAATATCTTTAATGGCTATTTTATCTGATCGTATCATATTTTAATAAATGGGAAATTCATTAGTATCAAACAATAGTTCTTTGGGTATGGGTGTGCCGTGATGATAATGGGCTAAGACGGCATAATAATCGGCTAAAAGACGTTTGGCAGAGGTGGTATTATCAAAGGTTTTCAGTACAAATTCCCTGGCATTTTTCGCTAAGCTCTGTGCCAATATTTCAGACTCCATGAGGGTTAACATATGATTTGCTAATTCCCGGACGTTATTTAGCTCGGCAATCAACACACTAGGATTCTCGCTGTTTAAATAAGGGGTGCCTGTTGTTTTATAGCATACTACAGGCAAATCTAACAGTATTGCCTCTATTATAGAGCCAGAAATGACATCCAACTTTACCGGCAACAATGCAAACCTTGATTTCTGCGTCTGCTGGTGCATATCTTCATGTCTTGTAAAATAAGGCGTAAACACAATATTCTTTGTTAAGCCTAACTCATCTATTCGTTTAAGAAGGTTTTTGCCATAATCAGAGATTTTATTAAAATGGCCAATTAAATTAAGCATAACCTCCGGATATTTTTTTGACGAGATACAATGCCTCTATCGCATCATCAGCTCCCTTCTTGGCAGAAACACTAACAGAAAAGAGACAAAATCATATATCTTTTTCTCCTGCTTTACGGCAGTCGGCCGCTGAATAGGGAAAAAGTTTTTAAATATAATGGCATTTGGATTATTCCTTAAAATCAAATCCCGATGCATCCTGCCACTACAGCCAAAATAGGTCTCTTTTTCATGAATTTTCAACTCTATATCCCAATTCAATTTTGACACATGACCTGACAATCTCATTCTGTCGGGATTTGTGTAAACCGTTTGTGCCGACACATATACCGGAACATGATTTATACCCAAAACCGTAGCCGAATAATAGGGGGGTTTTCGCTTCCAACAAGATTTACAATATCGGGGGGTTGATCTTTTCACAAGCTCCTGAACCAATCGAGTATTGCGATTAAACCGGCGTTTTGCGCCAAAAATTTTGCAGCCAATTGCTCAAAAGGAAATGACAGGTTTCCCTTAAAAAAATGATAGTGTACCCCTTTAATATCAAATTCAACAGTTTTTCCTGAGAGATTTGGCGCCGGAGCGACTACATGCAACTCAAGATCTTCAATCTTTTCGAACTCACATATAAGATTTGTAATCCATGGAGCAAAATCATTGTACTTGGTAGCTTTGCTGTTTCTCCTCAATAATCGTCTTACAACTGCTTCAAAACCACTAAAGGAAACAGGCAATTGCGCCCTAACTTCCTCATTGGAGAAATGACAAAGTAATATGGCTTTAATTTTTTTCGACATTAATATATTCTTCTCTTTATTCCCAATACTCTAAAAGACTTGTTGATTATTCGCTTATATAAGGGGTTGTGGCTAAATATTTTTCTTATATGATTTTTATAGTGTAATTGTTCATAACCCTTATTAATAATTACAAATTTCGGATGTCTAATTAATTTAGGCATATTTTCTGATTCCATATCGGTAAACTGATTGCTTTGTCCATCATAATGAGTACCTGCTACTCCGATGTTTTTAATTAGGTTTTTACAAGGTACAATACCTAGCCCCCCCCATTTTTTTTAAGATACTATATCCAAATTGAGAGTCCCACGAATGCGTAACTTCTTCATCTATTTTATCAAAAATTCTCTGATGTCTTTTATTTAATAAAACACCCTCTTTTTTTTGTTGATAATACATTGATAGCTCCGCCCATTTTAATATAGTCAGGAAAATCGCTCATCATTATGTCGAAATGGCTCCAACAACGTTTCCATGTTGCCCATCCCCAGGTATGTGCATAATGAGAAATATATAATCTTGATCATCAAAATATTTAGATTTTGATTGATGAGACCTTCCGCTAATTAGCCAAATCCTTGTATCGTAGTAATATTTTTCAAGCATTTCGTTGCAAAAGCAGAAAAAGCTAAGTGAAGGCACACAATCATCTTCAAGTATAATTAAACGATCTTCATTTTCAAAAGCCCAACTTATTGCAGATGAAGGACCATACCCGCATCCTTGATTTTCTTCATGAAAGAGTGTGTGTAATTCACAATTCCAATCAATTTCGTTTAGCATTTCTCGAATTTTCGCTCGGTTTTCCTTATCATTTTTATTACCAAAGCGTGGAGCATCATTGGCAATATACAATTTTGGAATTTTTGCCTCTTTAATTTTTTTTCAAACACCTTACGTGTATTGTCAGCTCTGTTGAAAGTTATTAGAAGTACTGGTGTTGTTAATTTTTTTTATTTTCCATTATTGCTGATTTTGGTTTTAATATAAAGATAATTACAAATGCAGATATAATTGCCAGAATAAAAAAAAGAAAACCTGGGCCCAGGCAGCGCCAATAAATTGAAATTTATCTATCAATACTTTGTAAATTAACACACTAAACCCTGCGCCAATTATACGAATAACAAGATCGTATTTTGTAAACCCATAGCCTACAATAATAACTATAGTGCTATAATACAAAGCAGTAGTTACATTTCTCAACGATAGTACATTAGCATACATATAAGACATGGTGTAACGATCAGCAGTTAAAAGTTTCATCAGCGGTTTTGATAGTAGTATAAAAACAATGTTGGCAACCACTACTGTTCCAACAATACCACCGATAATCTGAACTACTTTTTTTTAATTGATTATCAGCAATTGCTTTGTATATATCCGGATCAAACGTTTGTGCAAGAGCAACATAAATAATGCCAAGTCTTGAAGCAACACTACCCCCAATATTATATAGTGCAAAATTATCAATATCATTTAGTTGTTCCAGAAAAGCTTTATCTATTCCACTAACAAAATACCATAGCATTGCAGAAACGGATAGAGGCCAACCAAAGTGAAAAGCATCCTTCATAATTGATCGCTCAAACTTATTATTGTTATACATTTTCTTAAAGCTATAAATCGCAACCAAAATTGCAACAATTGCCGGAGCGAACATAGCTCCAAAAGCACCCCCCCATTTCAAACCCACAACCATTAGAAGGGTTAAACTAGTTGAAATTAAAGTTGAAGTAAGTGTAAGCTTAAAATATTTATTTGCTTTTCTTTGCATCCTGTATTTCACTTGAAGTAAAGTGAGGAAATTATTAAAAAAAGTGGATATAACGGCAAATAAAAAATGGAAATATTGGTAACGCTACATTTGTTAATTTAAAAAAAGATAGTAAATCCTAAAGTTACTAAAGGTATCAATACAGCTCCTAACATCAACAACGCTTTAAGTAATGTATCAGCAACTACAATACGTCTCTCTTCGCTAAATTTAAAATAATTTCGTGTGTAATATGTTATCAGAGAAAATTCAGAAGAGGCAGAAGCAGCAAATTAAATGAAGTAAAATATCCAGTAATATTATAATCTTCAGGCGATCATGTTTTCGCCATAAATGGAAAACCACCAAACCTATTAGTGAAGTGATAATAGTTACCAAAAATAAAGAGAGGCATTTTTTAAAATACAAAGCGTATTTTTTTTAAACAACAATATTACCTTAAGTTTTTTTTAGTCATCAATATTTTTTTTCACTAAATTGAGTTAAACCATTTAAAAGTATTATTCTATATTTTCTCAAATAACAACATAAATGCCTCTGCATACTCCACTCCGATTCTAGCTCCACGATAGCGTGCCAAAGCCCTGATAGTGGATAAAGAACGGGGGGGAAATGGTTCATCCATTATTTCAGTAGTGAAGAGTTTCATTATCTCAAGTTTCTTTTCAAGATATGGTGTTATATCTGAAAAAAACATTTGGAACAAAAGCATAATTTTGAGCTGCCGGGGGGGACAAATTCTTGTTTCAGACAATGTTTCGAATGATAACACTCTATCAATAAAAGGTGTTCTGAAGTTTTTAATGCAACTCATTATTGCCGAAAAGGCTACATGATGATCCGAATGAATATCGCCATAATGATGCAAAAAAAATAATATTTGGCTTTAGCTCATTAATATATTGAGATATCCCCCCCACTACTATTTCAACCATTGGGTAGTTATCTAATTCTGTTGTCAGAAAAGTAAGTTGCTTCCAATTATTAAAATCATAAGCTGCCGCTACCTCGCGAATATAACGCAGTTGTTCTGACTCTATACCTTTAATATTTGTAATCTTTTGATTAGCCTTTGTCAATATTAGCCAATATACTTCATCTCCATTGGCTTTATGTTTTAGTAATGTACCTCCACAACCTAAAGTTTCATCATCCGGATGAACTGCAATTACAACTATTCTATTCATATTCTATCTCTCTGTAACCTAATAATTTATTATAATTCTCTCGATAGGATTCAGGATTTTTGCTTCCCATTGTTTACTATATTTTATACACTTCTTGATTGTGTATTCGTTTTCCTATATTGAAATCGAAGAATGATCTTGAAAAATTTCTTTTAAATTTAAGCAAACTGTCATATGTTGCAGATGTTGAGCCGCCTCCAAAATGAAACATTTTTGCCCCCCCTTTAAATTGAGCAAATTTTATGGCCTCATCCAACAAGTAGTTATTGACAGTATTGTCAGCATTCGAGGCTCTTCCTGATAAATGATAGTGAAAGAAATCGTGATAGTGAAAAAAAATTGATGAGCATACAACTTCATCTTTACCATTTTTAATGTGCATCAGGTAAATATAATTTTGTAACACATCAAACATTTTGACAAAATAGTACTTACTGAAGAAATAAAATGAATCAGCATTTAGCATTTTCATTGTATGCATATAAATATCAATAAATTTCTCAATTTCTGCTAGAGACACTGTATGCATTATAACTGAATTTAAACCGATTTTTCTTGCCTTTCTTATCATATTTCTATTTTCGAAGAATATTCTTTCTCCCAAATATTTTCATAAGACTGACAAATATTTAGCCCGACAGTATTTCTGTCAAAATGATCATTGCATCATTCGATTTAAATTCTACATTATTAATTAGCGGATGAAAACGTGTAAACTCAGCTATAATCTTGTTATCTTTACAAAACCTATCAAATTCTTTATAAAATGATTTTATGAAGTCTGCCTCATAAGACGAGCTTATTACTCCATTGTAGCCATAAGCACCTTGTATATCATAATATTCATTATCCAATTGATAACCTAACACATTGATTGAATTTTTCAAAAAAAAGGATAAAGGGCTATTTTTCCATCTTTTTCAAAAACAAAACAATTTGCAACTCCATCTCCGTCCTGTTCATATAATAAGTAATAATCAGGCGTGAAATAGATATCTTTACTTCCATTTGGAAGTTTTTTTAAGGTATTCATTCCATTCTCTTACATCATTTAAAGTAAAAACTTTAAAATTTGTCATTTATCTCTCTCCTTAAAATAGAAAATAATAAAACATTTTAAATTCACCGTTTTATATACTTCTTCTCTTAACACTCCGTCTTTTTTTAAATCCAAGAGAATTAAAAAGCTTAATTGTTGCGGGATGTGTTTCTAAACAGTATGCATAACACTTGTTGACAGGATATTGATCAAACAGAAAGTTAAGCATTAATTTTGCACTTTCAAGACCATATCCTTTGCCCAAAAATTTTTCTCCT
>JMBV01000515.1_pt1 | contig 11847 bp, 12 predicted proteins | sample 616531 | NCBI WGS metagenome assembly JMBV01 (sample SAMN02727904, study PRJNA239997) | anaerobic digester metagenome | biome: anaerobic digester; isolation source: mesophilic anaerobic digester inoculated with municipal waste water sludge... | place: Germany: Bielefeld University, CeBiTec ... | reverse complement strand
CCATCTACCTCATACTGAAAGATATATTCTTTGTCGGCCTCCAGATCATTGATTTGTATCCAGTAACGGTTATGATCGGGAGTTTTTTTTCATGTAAAAGTCTTTATCATACTCCCAATTGTTGAAATCGCCAAGGACGAACACATACCCCCCTTATAAGGCGCATACAACGATAATATTACCGTATTGTCATCAATATAGTTGATCCCATCTTCAATTCCGGAGGGTATGGTCGCCGTATCGGGCAAGGGTATTACAAAATAGTAAAATGACTTGTTGGCACTCTCCTCATTCTTTTTTTGCTAATATATTCACATCAACATCGTTCCAGTAGCCCATAAAGTTTTCGGCTAAAAGGTTATATTCGATCTCGATCCCCCCCTCGATAGCGAGCCTGAGTTCATTATTCACAAAAAGAAAGATAGAGTCGGCCTGTGGGCTTATGGCATTAACGGGAATGATTTCATTCTCTTTAACCATTATTCTCTCTTTGTCCGGAGATGTTATGTTAATGCTCAAGCCTGATTCGTAAACATCAACAAACAGATCGGGAACCGTTTGTATATTAGCATTGGCGCTACGAAACACGAAGGCCATTTTTCGTATTATCTTATTATCAGGGACATTATAAAACGACCGTATTGAGGGCGAGATGTTGAGCGTGTATTGTTTATCGCTTATTCTGGTAAGTTTAGGCTGTGTCTGGTTGTTACCCCAATTTCCGATAACATATTGCCAACTGTTGCTTCCTTCCAATATCACGCCCGTATGAGTATATAGGTCGCCGGTATAGTTTTCCAATGCTGTGCCGGTGGCGTCGAAGGTGATCAGCACTTCATCAGAATCAATGGGAAATTGTGGCTCAGTAGTGATTTGATTAAAACATATTGAGTCAAAAAAAAGAAAAGCAAGTAGGAGATAATGACGTTTCATTAGCATAAATTTGACAGATTATTTTAATGAAGCGCAAAGTTAATCAGAAAAATATTAAGCTGCAGACTATCTGTTATAATAATGAAGGTCAGTAAGTTAATCTTATCTGCTTTTCAGGCTTGCGATTGATAATAGAAGGCCAAGCACAACGCCAAGAATTGCTGCAAAAAGGATACGCATATCGGAGGGCAGCAGAAAAGTAATGGTATGAGCAGGGTACCAAAAGAGAGGGATTGTTTTCTTGAAAACGAAATTCCATTGAACATCCCAATTCATCTCTCTCATAATTTTTCCTATTGGTATTGGGGGGGTAAACAGGCCTTTAAGCGTACCTCCGGTATTAGAATATGCGTATCTGTAATCTTGTGAACGGTCATAAAAACGGGAGCAAAAAGCTGTTCATTGTAACGCTTACAGCTACTGCTGTTAAGAGCTGTAGTCCTGAAAATGTCTCAAAGAAATTTTGATTAAGTATTTCCGAAGGCGAGGCCTCTCCGTAGTTAATACCCATAGCAGCCAACATTTGCGGTGCGCCTTCGCCAAAAATCACAAATGACATTTTAATGGCCATACCTAAAAACCCCCCCCAAACTATAGCTCGTGGCAAGATACCGAACCCTTTCTGATAATAATTGCCTGTCCTTATTCGCAAGCCAATTACTTCGCCTGTCGTTGACAGAATGGCAAATTTGATAAAACTGATCCAAAACGGATGATTGAGGTTGAAAGCGTGATAGAAGCTAATAAACGGCTTTACAACAAAAAAAATGGCAGCATGAAAACAACAACGCCGCACAGAAATAAGAGGTCTTTCTTTTTCACTTAATTAGATTTAAAAATTAATACAAACATATCGTAAATCTGGCATTTGGGAAAATAAATTTTCAATTAAATTCAAATTTAGGAAAAAGAGTTTATTTTTGTTTTAGTTATTTGCATTAACCATCATACGACATGGATGTTTTAAAATTGAAAAAAAATGAGGTTTAAAAGATCTTTTTTTTGCTGCTTTTTACATTTGCTATTTTGCTTTTTTTTCGTGTAGCAAAATAATGGATGATTTGGATTTCAACAAATTTGCACAAATTGATTGGAGTCCGGAGTATGCTATTCCTTTGGTTTATTCTGAATTTGCCATTAAGGATTTTTCGGAGGAAAATCAGAAATTTATTAAAACGGATGATAATGGACTGATAAGTCTTGTTTACCAAAGTAAAAACCTATCATCAGATAGAGCTGAGGCTATTTTTTTCTTAGATGATCGCCATTTCGGACACACCTTTCCTTTGTTGATATTTCCATCGGTCAATCCCGATACAATTACTATGGAGTTTTCGTTCACATTTTATTCTTCAAGTGAAAGCAAGCGTATTGATAGTGTTTTTTAAGGCTGGCACCTTTTCCATATTCGGAAAAACAAATCTGAACAAAGAAAAAGCATCCATGAAGTTGACAAGCCCCGATATCATTAATGTTCAAACAAATGATCAGTTGAGTATAGATCTTGTTCTTGACAATCCCGGTGGCCAACAGGATTGGGTTAACTTTTCGGCTAACGAGAGTTTGAAGGATTATAAACTTTCGATAGATCCGCTTTTGTCTGGTGGAAAAAAATAGAATTAGGGTTATTAGTCAGTTGGTCATACAACCTGATTCAAATCCTGATTTGTCGCCCTATGAAATTGAAATCAATGGCGATATGACCAACATGGAGTATTTGGATTTTTATGGCTATATTGGTTATTATGATTTTAATTTAGTTGATACGGTTGAGATATCGGTCTTCAACAATTCTCTTGGTGGGGGGGCGGTAGGTTTTGGTCATGACGCTTTATTGTTTGTTGTGGAAACATATAACGAGGTAGGGGGGTGCCAATTACTATTGAAGCTCAAACTTTGCAGGTATATAGTCCTTTCACGGCTCCCTATTATAAGGATATTTACCTTTTTGGGCAGTCGCAACCAAATATGTTTGAGATATTATCCCCAACTCCGGCAGAGATTGGCAAATCTGTTTATACGAGGTTAGATTTTAGCAATACCAATTTTCCAGAAGTGTTCCTAAGTATGGCGCCACGGAAGCTTTACTACGATTTTAAAGCAAACATCAACTTATCTGGCGACACTACATTACAAAATGTCCTGCAGGATACCAGTAAACTTAGGTTTCAGACTACCTTAGAGCTTAAACTCTATTTCGAAATAGCAAAACTAAGTATCCAGGATACCGTAGATTTTGAAATGAGTACGGCAACCCTGAGTACGATTGATTATCTGATTTGCAGAGTTAATGCTTATAATGGATTTCCATTGAACGCCGGTTTGCAAATCTATTTTACTGATTCAAAGTATAATATCCTCGATTCGCTCATTTATGATAATGATATCAGGATTATTGAAGGGGGGGGAAAAGTAGGACTGCCACCGAAACTAAAAGTGGAAAAACCATCCCATAAAACTACCGACATCGTTTTGTACGATTCAAGATTAGAAAGAATTATTAACGCTGAAAAACTGATTATTAAAGCGGAATTATCTACAACCAATGGCGATCTCGCAAAAATATATGATGATTATGCCTTTAAAATAAAAGTAGGGGGGCCAAAACAGGTATTAATTTATAGATGAAACTTGAAAAATAAGGACATGAAAATAGGATACTTAATGTTTTAATGTTTATTAATCTTGTATTGATTATTTGTCAACTGCAAGCTCAAAATGAGAGGTCGCTTTTCTTTCTGCCGGATATACCACAAAGAAAGTTAGTTAACCCTGCAGCATTTCCTGATCATAGGCTATATGTAGGTGTTCCTATATTGTCTTCCTTAAAAATGGGATTTGAGAATACCCTTTGCTATAACGACTTTTTTTATTCGGAAAGGAGATTCAATATATTTTGAACAGGATTATTTTGTAAATAATTTAAAGCTAAATAATAATATCAATTTTGATCTCTCTTTGGAGTTTTTATCGGCAGGAATTAAAATTAAAGATAACTATTTCAACTTTCGCATTGCCGATAAAATGAATGTAAATACTGCAATTACCAAAGAAACCTTTCAGTTTTTCCTTTATGGCAACGGACATTCTGCATTCTTGGGTAAAGATATTGATCTTGGTGGTAATGGATTGAATTTTAGCTATGTAAGAGAATATTTACTCGGATTTTCAAAAATGATAAACCCACAATTGTCAATGGGGGGGATGAATGTAAAATATTAAACGGTATAGCCAATATTACTTCTAATAATTTTTCCTTTTTACTCTTTACCGACCCCGTTGATTATACAATAAAAATGAAGTCGAATGTAATGGTTAACACCTCTTTGCCCAATAAGTCAGATTTTTTTCGATATATTTTTTTAATTCCGAAAATAGAGGTTTTGCTTTCGATGTTGGCGCTGAGTATAAATATAATGAGAAGTTATCTGCAACGCTTAGCGCAGTGAATGTGGGATTTGTCAGATGGAAATCAAATTTAAAAATTATGAGACTTTAGATACCACGGAGGAATTCGTTCATGAAGGATTCCCACTTGAGGATTATTTTGATTCCAAAACGCTTGCCAGCAGCGCCCTTAGCAAAGCGCTCGACTCAATTTTTTTACGAGATCGGAATTCCTACAAACAAGAAAGAGTATCGTACCTCATTGCCTTCATGGGTGAATATCAATGTTAACTATCAACCGAAACCGAGCCATCATGTTGGATTGCTTTACCAAAGCAGATTTATTAAAAACCAAAACTGGAATACTTTTACACTTGCATATACTTACTCCTTAAAAGATAAGTTGCATTTAATGTTTTCAAATACCTTTTCCAAAAGTACGCTCTTTTCGCCGAGCGCCGCTATTGGCGCTAATCTGGGCGCTTTTCAAATCTATCTTATCAGTGAGAATTTCGTAGCACCGTTCACTTTTGGAAATGCTAAATTTTACTCATTACAACTGGCAATTAATCTGGTTTTTAAAGATGAAAAAAATATTAGACCAACCGTAAACTCAATATCGCCTATCGGAATATGTTTTTGATATACTAATTCTGATATCCACTATATCTGCAATTGTTTAGCCAATCCTTAACAACTCACTTTCGGTTAGGTAATATAGGTCATCAGTGTAAGTTTAAAAGCCAAAGCGGGTGTGGAGTAGGTCGGAAAATTCACCCCATGAATTTACTTCACCAGCCGCCTAAGTTTGAAGTTTGGTGGAGAGATCGGTAGGATTCACGGGGGGTGAAATTGGAAAACAAATTACTCAAACACCACCCTTCCCTGGAATTTCTGTTTTCCGTTGGTAAGGATGGCATTGTAAACTCCTTTGGCTCTGGCCTCTAAGTTAAGGCTTATCTTTTCCTCCTGTGTGTTGATTTCCTGTTGCAGGATGAGTTTCCCGGAATTATCGTACACCAACAGTGTAAGATTTTCCTCGTGCCACAACTCCTCCGGTATTTTAATGTTGCAGATGCCGGTGGTGGGGTTGGCGTAGATGATCATAGCATTGGAAATTTTGGAATTATGTTCGTTAATTCCTTCATTGATTGGTGCGTGCTGGGCAACGAAAACATCACCCATACTGCGCCTTTTTCAAAAAGAACTGTATTACCAAAGTTTGCTGTCCCAAAAAAAAGACCCGCATATATTTATTATATCGTTTGGGTAAGTTCTGAGGTAATAGATTGCTCCGCCATTTGTATTATCGCCACATAAAAAAAATTGCCTTCCTGATCGAATTTGATGATATATAAATCATTTTCGGATATTGAGTTTAATTGAAAGGAGTCAAAATTTATTGTACCACTGAAACCTCCGGAAAGATATAAAAAAACCTTTACTATCTCTATTTACAGAAGAAGCATTTGCTGAATTTGTTACATCAGCATGTTTTAACCATACAAGAGTTCCCTCTTTATTGTATTTGGCAACATAGATGCCGCGTCCGGTATCTGAAAAAATTGTATCTATTCCGAATGTTGCATAGGAACCTGAAAAAGCGCCAGGGATGTAAATATTTTCCAAATCGTCAGAATCTATTTCCTTTAACAATGATGTTCCTGTAGGGCCACCGATAGCCTTAAGCCACTTTATATTCCCGTCTAAATCAAAACTTGCAATCAATTGACCTGAATAATTAGGAATGGACATTGAAATGGTGTCCACAGTAAATTCAGATTTGATATTGTAACCGGTGAGATATAGAGACTCGTTAATAATATAGCTGTAAAGAAAAAAAATAATGGGGGGGAATTAAACCTATATTTTGAACCGGAATAATCTTTTTTTTACCCATAAACAATTTCCATCCGGGTCAAATTTAGCCAGATTTCCACCGAATTCGGCCGGTGTATTATCGAAAGTTCCGCTAAAGGAAGGTAAGCGCATACGTACAGGTATCCATAGTTATCTATAGACATTGAAAAAGCGCGGTCCCATCTTTCATCCTCATTGGTACATCCAATTCTTTTGGCCCAGATGCAATTCCCATCCAAATTAAATTTTGCAATAAATATATCCATGTCATACGGAGAACTGGAACCAATAGTTATTTCGCCAAAATTGCACGTACCAACAAAGCCACCATAACCGTAAATTGAATTTGTTGTTTGGTCGTATTTTAATGCTATAATTCCATCTTTACCGGAATATCCTCCAAAATGGGGGGGTTCGTATGGCCCGCCACATTGCTTTACCCATAACTCATTGCCATTAGAATTGTATTTAACGATAAAAAAAATCAGTCTCCCCCCCCATAAGGTATAATAACCGGTTTTGAAATAACAAGTATCTGACCTAGAAGTAATCCCAACATATATATTATTATCGAGGTCAATAGCCATGTCTTTAGCATAATCAGGTCTGTTCCCTCCAGCGCTGTGAGCCCAGTTCCACGATTGTGAAAAACTTGATGTGCCAACAATAAGAATAATAAGCATTAGAATAATTCTTTTCATGATTTTAGTGTTTAATAATTTTTTTAATAAATGATTCATTTCGATTTTTAATAGTAACGAAATACATTCCTTTCGGATAGGAAGATAAATCAATAGTAGTTTCATTTGATTCCATTGGGCAGAAATATATGGTTGATTACAAAGCTTTAATTATTGATGAAGGCAGTGATCTGTCTTCGATAAGCCTTTTTCTCTTGTTCCGAAAAGTAATTTCAGGGATAAATGTTATCATTTTTATAAAATTTATATGTTCATTACATTTTTTTTAAGGCGACAAAAGAATTTAAAAGATCTTTAAAAAAAACAAATTTTTTTAAACACATTTTTTTTAATATTTTTCCACACAAATTTTAGAAAAGAAAATAATAATTTATTCAAACCTTGCCTCCACCGATTTATGGTTGCAACTACCGGAAAATATGCCGCCGGCGCCAGCGAAAATTGAGCTATACAGCCCAACAGGCAAGCTGCTTTACAAAGCACAGCCTTTAAGTCGGTATCATAAAATAGAAACCACACACCTGCCGTCAGGATTGTACCTGATAAGGCTGTGGGATGGCGAAAGGTGTAGGACGGAGAAGGTGGTGGTGGAGTAATCAGGAAAATTTATGGCGTTAATTATTAGAATATGCCAGTGTGCGAAGCCTTTGGTGTTATTTACCTCCATTTTTTTACTCCACCACCAATTTCCCGCTTTCCTCTACTCCTTATACTGTTGAAAATACGGTAAACGTAGGCGCCAGGCGGTACGCTTGAGATATCCGCCTGTTGGCGGTTGGAAGCGAGCCTCTGCTCAAAGAGGATGCGGCGGCAAGGTCAATCAGTTGCAGGGTAGCGGTTTTGTAAAGCAGGCTGGAATCCATGATTATGAAGTTAATGGCAGGGTTGGGGGGGAAAAAAAAGATTGCATCCGATGTGCTAATGGACAAATTTTTATTATTAATTGCAAAGGTGAGGCCATCGCTATCCGTTTTGATAATCAATAGTTGATTTTATATGGTTCTATCATGGGTAATGAGCCATATCCTCCGTCAATTGCAATAGCTCCAACCGGACTAACCTTCATGGTGAAGGTTTCCTAATTGGCATCACCGCCAATAAAGCGATGTCAAACTAATTCAAGGTTACACATTACCTCTGTATCCGGTTTAATACAAAATGATCATATCTCGCCGAAAAAGCTAAAGATCATACGCACATAGAAGTAATAGTTGGTAGCGAATTCGTTGTATGGCTTTAGGTTGATATTTTTAAAATAAAGCTGTATTCCCGGGTCAATAGAGATAGTTTCACTGAAAATAAACTTAAATCCACCATTGAGGAACAGCCCGTAACCAAGCCCGCCTTGATAGACCTTATATGCTGTTACGTTTGAATTTGGCACCCAGTTTTGGTTAAGATACACATTTACAATTGAATACTCCCGATTTCCTATCATAATTTTATGGCTAAGCACCTCGGTACTGTTTAGTGAAAAACCTGTTTCGATAAAAAGCTTGTTGCTCTGCCGGTCCGGTAATGCTTACTTATGCCCACATCAATACTTATTCGCTCCTCCTCGCCTCGTATAAATCCATGCCTGAGCGCCGGTTCGGAGAAGCCGGTAATAGAGTCAATAACAAGTTGAAAGATACCGCTTGTTTTCAGCTTTACATAGTTTGACTGAACGAAAATCCCGGTAGTGTTATTGAAATTGTATTTTGCGTAAAACCCAGGGGGGGATATAGCAGCGTCGTACTTCAGATTTAATGGATAATAAACCCACCAACCGTATCGCCAGGTTTTAGGTTATACTCGCTTGCCCATTGATTGCCGGCGCCGTCCATTCAGGCTTTTGGGTGTTAGGGAATTTAAGTATGTCGCGGCCATTAAGTTCTTGCTTAATTTCGTTATACCAATAATAATTTTTTTTAAAATGTAGGCTATATTGTTTTCGTTGTCGGGCAGGCCATTGTAAAAAAGCAGCCGAATTTTTGTTAGCTAAATACATCCCGAGGTTAATGCCAAATTGCCAGCCGGTGAGGTCGTATTCACTCCAATTTTTTTTCTTCTTCAGTAAAACGTGGTATGCGTTGCTGTGCATTGAGTGAATTAAACAGGAGTTGCAGAGCAAGAAAAAGGGTGAAAACCGGAAATGCAAAAGCTTGATAAAATTTTACTTTCACTGTATTGATATTAATTTGTTTGAAGGCAAAAATAATGAAACCTGTAAATGAAAATTCAAATTAATCCTTAAATGCAAAAAGTTATAGTTTAGTGCTTTTAAATAAATATTGAAAGCAATTATGACTTTTGATGAATTACAACTTGAATTTAAAGAGCGTTATCAAACCGGCGAGGATAATTTAAAGGCTGTCTTTGCGCCAGGGCGTATTAATCTTATTGGCGAGCATACCGATTACAATGGCGGATATGTACTACCATGCGCTATATCAAACGGTACCTGGCTATTAGCTCAAAGTAATAGTGGTGGTGTTTTAAGGTTTTTATCGCTGAATTTTTCGGAAACTGCGGAAATTCCAATTGATAAAATTGGGGAAAGAGTAAAGTGAGTTGGGTAAATTATCCCTTAGGGGTAATTAATCAATTGCTGGCAAGAGGGTTGAAACTTACCGGCCTGGATATGTTGTTTTACGGCAATATCCCCCCCAACGGAGCCGGCCTCTCCTCGTCAGCTTCTATCGAGGTGGCCACAGCTACTCTTCTCAATCATTATTTTAATTTAGGAATTAATGATTTAGAAATTGTTAAGCTATCGCAAAAAGCTGAAGTAGAATTTGTTGGCGTCAATTGTGGGATTATGGATCAGTTTGCTGTTACCATAAACCGTAAAAATCACGCCCTTTTTCTTGATTGTCGCACCCTTGATTTTGAACTTGTACCCCTCGCTTTTGACGGTTATAAAATCGTCATTTGTAATACAGGAATAAAACGGCAGTTAGCTCAATCCAAATATAACGAAAGAGTTGCCGAATGTGCCAAGGCAATTGATTTTATAAAACAAGTTCATCCTGTTGATTATTTAGGACAACTAACCCTCAGTCAGTATAATAGCCTCAAACATTTAATTACTGACTCAGCCATTCGCCGTAGAGTTACACATGTTGTAACTGAAAACCAACGTGTACTCGATGCGGTTAATGCTTTAAAAATGGCAACATAAAGCTTTTTGGCAGTCTGATGAATGCTTCACACCATTCGTTGCGCTACGATTATGAAGTTACCGGCAAAGAGCTTGATGTAATGGTGGAAGAAGCTCTGAAAGTTGATGGCGTGTTGGGCGCCAGAATGACCGGCGCCGGTTTTGGAGGCTGCGCAATTACTATTTTGAACGAAACGGCCGTTGACAGTTTATTGATCAGGTTGGCGAAAGGTATAAAAATAAAACCGGATTCATACCCGAATTCTATATTTCGGAAACTAATGATGGCGCAAAATGATATTTCTGTAACCTGACTATATGGCTTAAAATAAGCCGTGATAATTCTCTTTGCTATTAAAACAGTCATTTTAAAAGCAGGAGTTTAATGTTTTTAATTATAAAAAGATGTTATGGAACATTAGCTTCCATTTATTATTTAATCAGGGGGGTAAGCGAAATCAATTCATTTTAATGTCCTTTACGGGTAGTGAGTGATGATAAAAATTGCGGGACAATTTAAAGTTACACCATATGTCGTTATTTCCCAGAGTGGCGCAGAGATAATAGTTTATTTTCAGTTCCAAACCAATATATTGTTGAAGAGCGAAAATGCTCATCCGGCCTAAGGATTGTCGAAGGGAAACCTGGCTGATTTGGCGAGTCGGGGAAATGTTGTGTTTCAAGGCAAAAACCGAAATGTTTATGGTAGGCTACCCCCCCTCCTTTACCTATATAGCTGCCGTCAAGAAAATTTCCTGAATAGAACTGCATCCCTGGCTGATCAGTAAAGACTCTCATTATCCTGCCGCTTTTAGGTTCATTTACCTGTGCCACCATTTTTAATAGATTATCGGAATTATCGAAAACAAAAGTATGGTCGAAGCCTCCTTCAATTTTGTCAATATCTTTTCCTATCGGTTTGGCAATTTGGAAATCCATTGGCGTTCCTTCCACAGCGGCCAGCTCTCCGGTTGGGATCAGGTTTGCATTAACCGGAACAAATCTTTTGGAATTAATCTGCAACCAATGATCGTAAATGGTTCCGCTATTTTGACCTGCGAGGTTGAAATATGAGTGGTGTGTGAGATTGATAGGGGGGGTTGGCTTATCGGTAAATGCGTCGTAATAAATCTTTAGCTCGTTATTGTTTGTTAGAGTATAGGTAACGCTAATATTTAAATTTCCGGGGGGGTAACCCTCCTCGCCATTTTGGCTTAGATAAGTAAGGATTAATCCAGCGCTGTCGGGGGGTAAATGAAATCTTTAACATCCCACACAACTTTATCTAACCCTTTGATGCCGCCGTGAATATGATTAAGACCATCGTTAGTAGCTAATTGATATTCATTGCCGTCTAACATAAATTTGCCCATAGCAATACGGTTGGCATATCTTCCGATAATTCCGCCAAAATGAGGATTGTTGTTTTCGATGTAAGAGGACAAACTGTCGTAACCAAGCGCTATGTCAGCCAGATTCCCTTTTTTTTGTCGGGAACCAGCAAATGGGTTACAATACCACCATAGTTGATAATAGAAACCGACATGCCATGCTCGTTGTTAAAAGTGTATTGGTAAATCTGTTTACCTTCAGTTTCTCCGTAAATGTGGCGTTTCATATTCATAACCTCATTTGTTTTTTTTCGATCTAAATTCCCACTACAACTTGTTATTAAGTAAATAATCAACGTTGAGAGGAAAACTAATAAATAGGTTCTTTTCATCTTTATTTATTGATACAGCAAAGGTAATTTTTTTTGATATCTGATTAAGAAAAATATTGATTTTAGTGTGAGTTGCTACTATTTGTGTGTTTCTGATCCAC
>JMBV01000514.1_pt1 | contig 11869 bp, 22 predicted proteins | sample 616531 | NCBI WGS metagenome assembly JMBV01 (sample SAMN02727904, study PRJNA239997) | anaerobic digester metagenome | biome: anaerobic digester; isolation source: mesophilic anaerobic digester inoculated with municipal waste water sludge... | place: Germany: Bielefeld University, CeBiTec ... | reverse complement strand
ATTGACGTGGGGGTTCAAGTCCTCTCTCCCGCACCAAATCTAGAATTGGCGAAGGCCAATTCTATTTTAATTTATAGACTATTAAATTTCTAATTAAACCACTGTCATCCTGAACCGAAGGTGAAGGATTCTGGTTTTTAAGGAGCAAGTAGAATGAAAACAATCATTATAATCCTAATTTTAATACTAATATTCCTAATCTACAATCATATTCAAATTTCCAAAATTCATGTAAGCAGGCCCATATTATATAATTCTAAATTAAATAAAGAATTAAGGCTTACTCAAATATCAGACTATCACAATAATACAAAAATTCATCAAGACAAATTATTTAAGGAAATAAAAGACTTTAATCCTCATATAATATTATTAACTGGAGATATTATAGACAGCAAAACTAAGGATTTAGATTCTACTATGGATTTAATTAAAAAGATCCAGTCTATTAATCCCAATATATATTTTGTTAGAGGAAATCATGAAATAGGGAATAAACATGAGGATAAATTTATATATAAAATAAAAGAAACTGGCATACAAATATTAGACAATGAAAATCAAGTGGTAAATTTAGACGACGAAAAAAATCAATATTTGTGGTGTAAGCTTTTATATAAATAGAAAAGACTACGAAAAGTCTCTAAAGGGAATAGATGAAAAGAACTTTACTCTAATGCTTTCCCATTCTCCAAACAGACCTATGGCTTATACTACAGGTCTAGAAGATTTGATACTATCAGGCCATACTCATGGCGGGCAAGTAAGGCTACCTATTATTGGATCTATAGTAGTCCCAGGCCAAGGATTTTTCCCTAAATACGATAAAGGAATATATGAATTGGAAAACACTACATTATATATAGACAGTGGCCTAGGCAATAGCTTATTGCCCCCCCTTAGACTTTTCAATAGAATCCAAATAAGTAATATAATAATAAAACCAATTGACAATTAAAAGCCCATATTATATTATTAATATTGTGAACATGCACCTGTAGCTCAATTGGATAGAGCACCTGACTTCGGATCAGGGCGCTGGGGGTTCGAGTCCTCTCAGGTGCATTATTTTGTTTCAACAGGGGGGGCTGCATATGGGAGATATTGTATTATATATAATGGTTTTATTTTCAATTATAGGTGGAGTAGACAAGCTATTGGGAAATCGCCGCGAACTAGGCGAAAAATTTGACGAAGCCTTTAGAAGTATGGGTAGTCTAACCCTTTCCATGGTAGGAATAATAGGTCTTGCACCATTTATTTCTCAAATACTTTCCCCCCCATTTCTTATGAAATTATCTAATTTAACTGGAGCAGACCCTTCCATATTTATATCCAGTATATTGGCTTCAGATTTAGGTGGCTATACCAGCAGTATAGAACTGGCCCAAAGTCAAAAAAATAGCAGAGTTTTCTGGACTAATACTAGCTTCTACCATGGGAGCAACTATTTCCTTCACTATACCCATAGCAGTAAATCTAATACCAAAAAACGATTTTCCTTACTTTGCTAAGGGCATACTTTCGGGAATAATTACGATCCCTCTAGGCATGTTAATTGCCGGTATTGCCATGGACATACCCTTAAATATAATAGTAATAAATTTATTACCAGTAATAATACTATCCATAATAATTGGATTTGGGCTATTTAAATATCAAGATAGAACTTTGCGAGTCTTTAATCTGCTAGGAAGAAGTATTGTGGTCATAAGTACCATTGGTCTATTAATCAGTATATTAGACTTTATACTAGGAATAAAATTAATTTCTAATATGATTCCCTTTGAAGAGGCCTTTATAATTGTAGGGAAAACTGCTGTAATGATTTCAGGAGCCTATCCCTTATTTCATTTCATATCAAATAAATTGGGAAAACATTTAAACAAATTATCTAGTAAACTAGGAATCAACCAATTTTCTACACTAGGTCTAATGACATCTCTAGCCAATGCCATTCCTACTATGGGAATCTATGGCAGTATGGACAATAGGGGGGAAAGTTTTAAATGCAGCCTTTATGGTAAGTGGCGCTTTTGCCTTTGGTGGGCAGTTAGGCTATGTTTCTAGTATATCTAAGGATATGATTGTGCCTTTTCTATTAGCAAAATTATCCGGCGGTATTTTCGGTATTATCTTAGCAAATTTAATAATTGGAATAGGTGAAAGAGAGAATTAACTCTCTTTTTTTTATTATATGAAATTTCAGTAATTTCCCAATTGAAAAATAATTTAGAATTGTATATCATATTATATAAGACGGGGGGGTTTACATTCTAATATTTCATTAAAAATAGGGGGGGATGATGAAAATGAGAATTCAGGAACATCCTATTTTATCTTTTGAACTAAGGGAAGAGATAAAATTCACTTTTGATGGGGGGGAGGAATATAGGGGGGGCCATGAAGGGGGGGATACTATAGCCTCAGCTCTTCATGCTGCTGGTGTAAAAGTCCTAGGCCATCATTATGTGAGCAATAGGCCTAGGGGGGGATTTTATTGTGCCATTGGGAATTGCTCCTCATGTTTAATGACAGTAAATGGCGAGCCTAATGTGCGAATATGTGTGGAAAAATTAAAAGATGGCATGATAGTGGAAACTCAAAAGGGGGGGCGAGGTGAATTAAAATGAGGACAAAGGAAGTTGCAGTAATTGGCGGGGGACCAGCTGGATTATCAGCAGCCATATCAGCAGCATCTTGTGGGGCAAAAGTAGTCCTTTTAGAAAGGGAAGACAATTTAGGAGGACAACTTAAAAAGCAAACTCACAAATTTTTTTGGCTCCCAAAAACAATATGCATCCACCAGGGGGGGTTTCGACATAGGAAATATTTTAGAAAAACAAATTGAGGAATACAGGGGGGGACAAATAGAGGTACTTACAGATGCCATTGCCATAGGCTATTATGAAGATGGAGTTCTTAGTTTTATTCATGAAAAAAAACTATAGAAAAATAAAACCAGAAAGATTAATTGTAGCCACAGGGGCATCTGAAAAATTTTTGGCTTTCCCCCCCAATAACGATTTGCCTGGGATTTATGGTGCAGGGGCAGTCCAAACTTTAATGAATGAATATGGAATAAAGCCAGGAAACAATGTATTAATGGTAGGAGCAGGAAATATAGGCCTAATAGTATCTTATCAGTTAATGCAGGCAGGAGTTAATGTAAAAGCCATAATAGATGCAGCGCCGAGAATTGGAGCTATTTAGTCCACGCTTCTAAAATTCGGAGAAGAGGGGTTCCCATACTGGTATCCCATACTATAAAATACGCCCATGGCACTAATTTTGTAGAAGGGGGGGCTACTATTTGGGAATTAGACGAAAACTGGCAGCCTATATATGGTACTGAAAAGGATATAGATGTGGACCTTATCTGTATATCCGTAGGCCTATCTCCTATAGTGGAATTTCTATGGCAGGCAGGATGTGAAATGAAATATGTAGGAGAATTAGGAGGCCATGTTCCAATTAGGGATAGAAGTTTAAAAACCACCATAGATGAAATCTATGTGGCGGGAGATGCAGCAGGTATTGAAGAAGCCAGCTCTGCCATGGTAGAGGGAAGACTTGCGGGAATATCTGCAGCCATTAGTCTAGGATATGATAGTGAAGAATATATAAATTTAAGAGAAGACTATATTGAACAGTTAAATTCCCTTAGAAATGGGCCCGTAGGAGAGAAGATTTTACAGGGCTTAGACAAAGTTTTGATTGGAGGGTTTGAAAATGCTTATTAAAACTGGAATACCCACAATTGAGGATATTAAGAGTATTACTCCGTCAGATGAAATCTTACAAAGAGGCCCTGTAGCAGTAATAGAATGTTATCAAGAAATACCTTGTGATCCCTGCTATACAGCTTGTAAATTTCATGCCATTAAACCTTTCCAAGATATAAATCATAGACCAGAAATAATTTTTGAAAAATGTACCGCCTGTGGACAATGTCTAATGAAGTGCCCAGGTCTTGCTATATTTATAGTTGACGAATCCTATGCAGAAACAGAAGCTACTATTATGCTGCCCTATGAATATTTGCCATTGCCAAAGGAAGGGGGGGACTTTGTTACAGGATTAGATAGAGCTGGAAAACCTGTATGCAGAGTAGAGGTAATTAGAGTAAGAAATACTAAAATTCATAATAAAACTCCTTTAATCACCTTAGCAGTACCAAAAGAATTTTCCATGGAGGTACGGAATTTTAATATAGAAGATTTTTATAGTGATAATACTATTATATGTCGCTGTGAAGGAATTACCCTAGGGGGGGAAATTAGAGAATTAATCAGGGAAGGCTATCATAGTTTAGATGAAATCAAGAGAATTAGCAGAGCAGGAATGGGGCCTTGTCAAGGTAGAACTTGTAGACATTTAATAATGCAAGAGATTCGAAGGGCTACAGGAGAAAGTCTTGAAGCCATGGAAATGGGCAGTTTTAGGCCACCTACAGAGAATGTAAAATTAAAATACTTTGCTGGAGGTGATACTGATGAATAAAACTGCAGATATTGTAATAATTGGCGGTGGTATTTCTGGCTGTGCTATAGCATATAATTTAGCAATAAAAGGGGGGGTTAAAAACATAGTAGTCCTAGAGAAAAAAATATCTAGCCAGTGGCGCCACAGGCAGATGTGGTGCAGGCATTAGAATGCAGTGGGGGGGGACTAAGAGAAACTGTGAATTATCTAAAATGAGTGTAGAGTTCTTTGAAAATGCCAATGAAATATTAGAATACAAAAGGGATATAGAATTTAAACAGGGAGGCTACTTAATAGTAGCAGGAACAGAAAAAGAAGATGCCCAATTTAGGGAGAATGTAAAATTACAAAATAGTTTAGGAATTCCTTCAGTATATTTAACGCCTAGTGAAGCTAAAGAAATTGTGCCATATATGGATGAAAGCAAAATAATAGGAGCTACTTTTTGTCCTAAAGATGGCCATTTAAATCCTTTTTATACTACAGAGGCTTATGCCAATGCAGCAAGGAGACTTGGGGGGGTAGAAATAATAAATTTTACAGAGGTTATAGGAATTAAAGTAGAGAAGGGGGGGAGAATTCAAGGGGGGGTAGAAACCAACAGAGGCTATATTTCCACACCTATAGTAGTAAATGCAGCAGGAGGTCATGCTGGAATAATAGGGGGGGATATGGTAGGTATAGATATACCTATATATGCAGAGAGACATCAGGTTTTAATCACTGAACCAGTAGAACCGTTACAGGGGGGGCCAATGTTTATGGGCTTTTCTCTAAATATATATGCCCAACAAACTCCCCATGGTTCATTTATTATAGGTAGGGGGGAGATCCAACAGAGCCTAGGGATATGCGTATTACTTCATCATGGCAGTTTATGGAGAAAATGGCTAGGACTACTATGGAATTACTGCCTCTATTGGGCGAATTAGCTGTAGTTAGGCAGTGGGCAGGATTATATACTATGACAGAAGATGCTCAGCCAATATATGGAGCTGTGGAAGAAGTAGAAGGATTCTATTTAGCAGTAGGATTTAGTGGCCATGGTTTTATGTTAGGTCCTGCTACAGGATTATTAATGGCAGAAACCATATTGGGGGGGAAGAGACTACCATAGATATTAGTGAATTAAATATGAAAAGATTTGAAAGTGGAGACTTGATTTTTGAACCTTCTGTGGTATAATGGAATTTAAAATTTAATGGTTTAATAGTTTAAAGCATATTAATGGTCATTCCATTAATATGCCTACATAAGATTAGGGACATATAAAATAATTTAAAGGGGGGGAAAGAGATGACCATATTTATGTTTGTACTTTATCTAGTTTTTATGCTAAGCATTGGAGTTTATTTTTACAAGCAGGGTAAGGATGATGATACACTATCTGGTTATTTATTGGGAGGTAGGGAACTAAATCCATTTGTAGCAGCCATTAGTGCAGGAGCTTCAGATATGAGTGGTTGGCTATTAATGGGATTACCAGGGGGGGCTGCCTATGTATCAGGTTATTCTGCAGGCTGGATAGGAGTAGGCTTAGCCCTTGGAACCTGGCTAAACTGGAGACTAGTAGCGAAGAGATTTAGAGTTTATACAGAAGTGGCAGGGGACAGTATTACTCTATCGGATTATTTTGAAAACAGATTTAGGGACGATAGTAGAATTCTTAGAATTGTATCAGCAGTATTTATTTTATTCTTTTTCTTTATTTACACATCTTCTGGATTTGTGGCAGGGGCAAAGTTATTTAATACAGTTTTTGGCATATCCTATATACCAGCTCTATTAATAGGAGCCATAGTCATATTAGGCTATACTGTATTGGGAGGCTTTTTAGCTGTTAGTTGGACAGATTTGTTTCAAGGAACCTTAATGCTTATTGCATTGGTGGGAGTGCCCATAGGAGTGTATTCTGCCTTAGGTGGAGTAAGGACCACTATGGATGCAGTTAGGGATATAAATCCAAATCTCCTAAATTTTTTTTGCAAATCCTGACGGAAGCAGCTTAGGATTTTGGGCAACAGCATCTTTACTTGCTTGGGGGGGACTAGGTTATCCTGGGCAACCCCCCCATGTAATTGCTCGATTTATGGCCATAAGGGACCACAATGAAGTTAAAACTGCCACTAGAATTGGGGTATTTTGGGTAGTAATTAGCTTGGCTTGTTCTGTATTAATTGGAACCATAGGCATAGTTTATTTAAAAGATGCACCATTACAAGGAGCTGATGTAGAAAAAAATATTTATGGTATTAATCCAAGGCGTATTTCATCCAGCTGTAGCAGGTCTATTTTTAGCTGCCATATTAGCTGCAGTAATGAGTACGGCAGATTCCCAATTATTAGTTACATCTTCTGCTTTTACTAAGGATTTCTATCAAGTATTTTTCAAAAGGGATGCTACTGATGAAGAATTAGTTAAGGTAAGTCGTTATTCCGTCATAATTGTAGCCATAGTAGCTTTTATAATTGCCTTAAATCCAGAAAACAAAATCTTAGACTTAGTATCCTATGCTTGGGCGGGGGGGCTTGGTGCCACCTTCGGTCCTATAGTGGTAATGAGTCTATATTGGAGAGATATGAACAGAAATGGTGCCATAGCAGGTATGGTAGTAGGTGGCTTAACAGTAATCATATGGAATTATTTAAGTGGAGGAATCTTCGATATATATGAAATCTTACCAGGTTTTGTTTTTGCTTGTATAGCCATATATATAGTAAGTAAAGCTACTGGAGGCGCGTCAAAAGAAATTAGGGAGGAATTTAATAAAGTAATGAAATTAGTAAAACAATAAATTATTTTAAAGGTGTAAAACAAAAGTCTTATTTTTAGTACGAGAAAGTATCAGATTTGGTACTTTCTTTTTTTTGTATTTTTGGATGTAAAGATAAAGAAGATACTAAGTTTTATTTGAATTAGCCATGAATTTTGTAGAGGGAGAATATATTAGCATTAAGGATTTGCCAAATTACACTGTACCATGTTTAGATAATTTAGACCTTAGGGATAATGAAAATATATTAATTGAAGAAATGGGATTAAAAGGTGCAGTATAGAAATATGAAAAACAATTGATAAAAATAGCATTAGAAGAATCTGAACAAAGTTGTGCTAGAGTTGCGAGAATTTTTAAATCTATACATTTCCAATGTATTCTGATAAAATTATACTGAATACTAAAACAGGAGGGATAGCTTTTGAAATTTCAAGATTATAAATATACTAGACCAGATTTAAGTAAAATTGAAGAAGAAATGAAAGTATTATTAGAGAAGTTTAATAGTGCAGAAAGCTTTGAAGCACAAAATGAAATAATGAAAGAAATAAATAAAATTCGTTCTAATGTAAGCACCATGGGAAATTTAGTCCATATTAGACATTCCATCAATACAGAAGATGAGTTTTATTCTGAGGAAATGGATTTTTTTAGATGAAAATATGCCTGTGTATCAAATATAGAATTTAAATTCTATGGTGCTCTTGTGAAGTCTAAATTTAGAAAACAATTAGAAGAAGTATGGGGGGGAAACAATTATTTACATTAGCAGAATTAGAATTAAAAACTTTTTCAGAGGAAATCATAGAGGATTTAATTAAGGAAAACAAATTAGTTACAGAATACGATAAATTAATAGCCTCAGCTAAAATAGAATTTGAAGGGGGGGAAATTAGAAATCTAAGCCAAATGGCGCCCTTTATGCAATCTAAAGATAGGGCTGTAAGAAAAGAAGCCTATGAGAAATATATAAATTTCTTTGAAGAAAATGAGGCTGAATTTGACAGAATCTATGATGAATTAGTTCATACAAGGGATAATATGGCTAAAAGTTGGGCTATAAAACTATGTAGAAATGGGCTATGATCGCATGAGTCGCTCAGACTACAATGCAGATATGGTAGCTAATTATAGAAAACAAGTCTACGAAGACTTAGTTCCAGTAGTGGCAGAATTAAAAGATAGACAGAGACAAAGACTTGGACTTGAAGAAATGAAATATTATGATGAACCTTTAGAATATTTAACCGGAAATGCCACACCTAAAGGAGAGCCAGAGTGGATAATAGAAAACGGAAGAAAAATGTACAGTGAATTATCCAAAGAAACTGATGAATTCTTTACATTTATGGTGGAAAAGGAATTGCTAGATTTAGTAAGCAAAAAGGGTAAAATGAGTGGTGGATACTGTACTTTTATTGCGGATTATCAATCTCCTTTTATATTCTCCAATTTCAATGGCACCAGTGGAGATGTAGATGTATTGACTCACGAGGCAGGTCATGCATTCCAAACCTATATGAGTAGGAGTTTAGGAGTGCCAGAATACGCCTTTCCAACCTATGAGGCAGCTGAAATCCACTCCATGAGTATGGAATTTATCACATGGCCATGGATGGAATTATTCTTTGAAGATGAAGTAGATAAATATAAATTTAGCCACTTAGCAGGGGGGGCAGTGAACTTTATACCCTATGGAGTAACTGTAGACGAATTCCAACATTTTGTCTATGAAGAGCCTAATGCTACTCCAGAGGAAAGAAAGGCTAAGTGGAGAGATATAGAAAGGAAATATTTACCCTTTAGAGATTATGAAGACAATGACTTCTTAAATAGAGGGGGGGATATTGGTTTAGACAAGGACATATTTTCTCAACACCATTTTACTATATAGACTACACACTAGCTCAAGTATGTGCTTTCCAATTCTGGATAAAAACCAGAGAAAACAAGGAAGAAGCCTGGGAAGATTATTTAAGACTATGTAGTGCAGGTGGTAGCAAATCCTTCTTAGAACTAGTAGAATTAGCTAATCTGAAGAATCCATTTATAGATGGCACCATAAAAGAAGTAGTAGAACCTATAAAAGAATGGTTAGATAATGTAGATGATAGTGAGTTTTAGATAAAAACATTTATTGTCTGGAATAATTTCTTATTCTAGATTACTGTATCATTTTGAGTCACTGTGTCATTGATGAAGAAACTAAGCGATGAGCACGAAATCAAAAAAACATGATTTCGGCTCCCTGCTTATCTGAGCGCTAGCGAAGAATCTCCAAACACCAGAAACACTGAGATCCTTCACTACGTTCAGGATGACAATAATGAGCCTTCAGGATGACAATAATAAACTTTTAATTATTCATAAATAAATTATCAATATGATTTAGATTCTCAATGATATTTTTCAAATGATAATTATATATTAAGTCCATTTCATTTTGTTCCTCTTCACAGGTATGGGGGGGTTTTCTCCCAAATAGTTTTTCTAGGGACTTTCCGTTTTCTTCATTAATATTTAAATCTTTATCCATAGATGATATAATACTTAAATTACTATAGATATTTTCCAACATTTCAAATATATTTTCTAGATTATTTACAGTATTGGATTTATATAAATTCAGTTTTACTTCCTTTTTTTAACAGATTGTAATCCTCTTCAATAAATACTAAATCTCGCCTTAAGGATTCTAATTCTACGCCTTCTTCTTTCCAAATAACAGCTCCAACAATGTCTTTTACCTGATGATACATTTTTTTTGAACAGATTCTACCATTTTATTTTCCAAATTAGGTGGTAATACGAAATAATTTATTAAAGCACCTATGACTAAACCAAATAATGTATCTACAGTTCTATAAAAGGCATAATCTACCCTAGAACCCTCTTTATAATTTAATATAATAGATAGAAAAACCATTCCCGATAATTGAACAGATTGTTTCCATCCAAATAGATTGCATAAATATATAATTATAACAATGCCTAAACCTATAAAAAAATGGATTTTCTGGTGCTACTAGGGAAAAAAACCAGTGCAATAATCCCACCTAATATGGTACTAAACATTCTATCTAATCCAGAACTAAAGGATTCAGATACTGAGGATTGCATAGCAGTTATGGCAGCAATTCCTGCAAAAAAAGGTGAACGTAAATTTAGTAATTGGGATAAAAAAATGGTCAGGGCTACAGCTAAAGCTGTTTTTAAATTCCTAAGGCCTATTTTTTTTGCCTTCAAAATTTTCACCTCCAGTAATACAATTATTATACCAATTAGGTAAAAATAGAACAAGATAAAATCATAAATATTAATATACTAATTGGAAATAAGTGAAAAGTGTAATATAATAGGATTGTGATAATTTAAAGGAGGAGACTTTATGGAAACTGAAAATAGGGGGGGTTTAAAAATATTATTTGCTATCGGACTAATTGCTATATTTATTTATTTAATAGTAAGTATGAATATTTTAGTAAGGAGAGTTTAAAGGAAATTTTTATGTCTGCAAGATGATAAATCCTTTGGAGTATTTTTTTACAATTTTAATAGCATTATTAATGGTGTTTTTTTTGTTCCTATATCCTGGTTTTCGGCATTAGGGGGCTTTTTTTTCTTTGGTTTAAAAGGCTTTTTATATGTAATTACTGCAGGTATGATAGCTTCAGTATTGTCTTTTTACATAGCGAAGGTTTTTAGAAGGGATGTAATAAAAATTGTAAATAAAATTTATTATAGAAAAGAAAGAGATATATCTCTAGAACAAGTTTCTGGTCAAATTGAGGAACATGGAATGGGCTATGTATTTTTTTATGAGAAGTATGCCCTTTATTCCCTTTAGTATAGCAAATTATGTTTCAGGATTGAGTTCAATAGGTTTGAGAGCCTATATTATAGGGACATTTTAGGCTTAGCCCCCCCAGGTCAATTTGCCACCACTTATTTTTCTATAAAGCAGTAGATATTAGGGAAAATCCAGTGGGGGGGGCATTAATTGCAGGGGAATTAAGGCTGCCTATGTGGCATTGGTTATATTATGGCAAAGAAAATCTAAATATAAGACTAAAGAATAGTTCCCCCATTAGTCGATATAAACTATAGAATAGATTGTAAGGGGGGGATATGCTATGGAAATCAACGGGGGTGAACAATATAGTAGATAAAAGACCTGCTGAAATGAATATAAATGTGGTAAATCCCATTAAAATAGGTTCTAAAGAAGATAAGCTAAATATTAGGGATAGAAAAAAAATACACTGAAGACGAAATAATTGATACTATAGAAAAGGCTAATAAAGAATTTATAGCCTATGACAGAAGATTTGAATTTTCAATCCACGAAAAGACAAAGCAGATTATGGTGAAAATTATAGATGTAACAAATGATGAAGTAATTAGAGAAATACCGCCGGAAAAATACTAGATTTAGTAGCAGCCATATGGGAAATATCTGGCATATTAGTAGATGAAAAGGCATAAAGGAAGGTGAAAATATGTATAATACAATGAGAATTACAGGTTTAGCATCTGGAATTGATACAGAAGAAATGATACAAGCCATGATGCGTGCCGAGAGAGTTAAAGTAGATAGAGTAGAACAA
>JMBV01000513.1_pt1 | contig 11880 bp, 18 predicted proteins | sample 616531 | NCBI WGS metagenome assembly JMBV01 (sample SAMN02727904, study PRJNA239997) | anaerobic digester metagenome | biome: anaerobic digester; isolation source: mesophilic anaerobic digester inoculated with municipal waste water sludge... | place: Germany: Bielefeld University, CeBiTec ... | reverse complement strand
CTACTTTTCTTCAATTTCAATTAATTCATCTTGGGCTTTTTTTGTATCTTTCAATTAACTCATTATACTTTTTTTTGAGTATTCCTTTTGAGCCATAGCCTTTCGAGAATTCTCATCTACCATCTTCCTAAGCAGTTTTTCTACAATTTTCATTTCATTTTAAATAGTAGCTACCTAATTCTCTAGCTTCGTTGTGTCTAGAAGTTCTTCAAGTATAACTTCATAGCCAATTATTATTTTTTTCCTTATTTTCTACTAAAGAACTAAAAACTTTGATAAATGCCTCCTTAATCTGGTCTTCATAAATATGTGGAGTATTGCATTTCTTTTCATTCTTAAACTTATGGTTGCATTGCCATATGGTTCTTCTGTATTTACTGTTTGAGTGCCAAACTTTACTTCCATAAAAACTTCCGCATTCTCCACAGACTATTTTCACTAAAAAGCAACTTCCTCCAGTTTTATAACCCTTGGCTTCCTTTCGCTTTTTCATTTCAAGCTGTACTAGGTCAAAAGTTTCTGGTTCAATAATAGCTGGATGAGAATTTTCTACATTTGTTCATTTGTTTCATCTCCTAAATTTGAGCATAGAAAATCCCCAAAGCTAATGCCTTAAACTTATTATTTTTAAATATAAAAAAAAGCACCTCTACTTATTTTTGAGATGCTTAGTATTATTCACGAAAGTTCATTAATGGTATTATAAGAGGAGGTAAATTTGCATCAATACTAGTTGTGGTTATTATAGGTCTTAAATAACTATATAGAATAGCTGGTGCATTCTCCCTTAATAAAATCTCTAATTGGGTAGGATTTTCTTCGAGTTCTTTTTCCCATCCAAACAGGCCTTCTATTTCTAATTCAAGTTTAAAAGGAACTTCTTTAAAATCCTTATCTTTAAAAAAACATTAGATGAAGTGTTACCATTGCTATCATTTCTTCATTAGATACTTCAGTTACCTTTACATTTTTATCAATTTCTAATAAAACTTCACCAGTAAAATCATAATCCTTATTAACTTGAAACATATTTTTAGTAATCCTTGGCTTATTTATTAATTGGAAGCCGCTTGGTTTCAATCTTATCCCCCCCCTTATGCTGCATCTATTATAGACTCATTTATACTTACTGATTTAGATACATATAAGTTTTCACAACTTACTAAATTATAACTACTACTAAATTTAGCATGACTATAATCAGTAGAAACCCGTAATTCTATCTTAGACGATGTGCTTTCTTCATCTGTCTTCATTAACATATCCATGTTGAATTCCACTTTTTCTTCATGTTCATCCAATATATAATGTTTATCCTCTGTATTATCTATTATTTCAATACCCATCTCATCGCTAATTTTAAGTATTTCTTCTATGTTTAACATATTAATCCCTCCTATTAGCATATTTCCTTTTTGAAAATTATCTCATTTCTACTAGCACACATTTGTATTTCATTATATTTATACCCATATTTAACATTTCCATACTTCATTGCATTTCTTGTTCTATTATTTGTAAAAGTATATTTTATTAAATCAATTTTTTTATCCTTTTTATAAATATTAAGTCCCCAGCACATTGCCTCATAGTTATTTTTAAATACAATGCTCTTGCCATTCTCTAACAAAAGTTTAAGAACTTCATCATAATAACTTTCATACATATTTTTCTCTTCAGGATTATCAAGATCTAAATATTTATCATCCTCTACCTCTACAAAACATTTTATAATAGCTGGATTGTTTTTGCAATAGTAAGTCTCGTTCGCCCAACTTTCTGCATCTATTTTATATAAAAACATATATATCCCATGTCCAAGCCAATCATTATTTCTTTCTTTGTTGATTATAAACTCTCCAGTAATTATATTATTAACATTAGCTTGAGAAGTTGCATGAAATCCTACAAATTTAATCTTTTCCAATCTATCACAACCAATCTATCTTCACTAGTTAATTTTCAATGTAAATTTATTATATCATTCTTATATTTAAATGTCACCCAGTTTCTAGGCGTAGAAAAAGCCCTTTTCAGGGCTTGTATTCAAGAATACTGTGTTTCCTTGAATCGATCCGATATAACCTCGTGCCAACAGGTTGACCGTATGTATCATAATTATATATAAATAATAATAAAAAAAGCCTGTTAAGGTTAAACAAATTCCCTTATCGCTAAAAAGTATATTAACATAACCCTACAAATTTAAATTTATTCCTAAAATATTATCTGTCTTTCCAAAGGATATTTTCAATAGAGATAATTTCTATCCCTTTATCATCAAACAACGCAAAGTCGTAAGATACTTGAAACCCAGTTTCTTTTGAAGCATTTCAGAAGCAGTATTAAAAGAAAAATGGCCGCATTGAATGTAGTCTATACCCTCTATGTCAAATAGGTGCTCAATGACAGAATTTACTGCTTCCAGCATCAAACCTTTACGTTGATAGTTCTTGGAAATGGAGAAGGAAAGGCTTTTTCCGACTTTGCCTTTTAATTTCTCTAATTCTAAAAGTTCGGTCGGGACAGCACAAACAGTAAGATTGCCAATAATTCTACCTGTGTTCTTATAAACCAACCCATAGCATCCTTCTTCTTTATCTTTAAGCCAATCAAAATTCCAACGGGCATCTTCTCTGGAGTGCATTAGCCTCCTACCCATCATTCGGCACATTTCATCATCCATTGCATATTCACAAAAATCATCTTCCTGAAACTTACGTAAAACAAGGCGTTCTGTTTCTAAAAACATAAGGATTCCCCCCCATAAATATAAAGTAGCAACACATCGATAAATTACTATTTGTCGCTATTCTAATTGCTATCATTTCAACAAAACTTTTTCTACCCATTTCATAAAATTTAGCATAATATCTTCATAATCTAAACCTCTAGAAAGGCTATCTACAAAGCATAGGGTCATGCTTGTATCATCTGACCAGATACCAGCAGGTTGATTGTATATACCATATTCTCTCATACTAACTACTAAGTTTTTTTCTAAGAATTTCCCTATCCATAAATTATACTGGAACCCCCCCAAGGCATCAGCTACACATAATCCCATAATTCCAGCTAAAACAAAATTACTCATTATAACAGAAAATTTTGAAGTCGCATAATACTTGTTTCTATTTTTTTCCTATTTTTTTTGTAATCTTCGGTAATTTTTCTTCCTCTTTCTTCGATAGCATTATTTACAAATTTAAGAAAATCTTCGATTTGTTTTTTTTGTTTTCTGGTAAAGGTTCCCCCCCACATAAATGCCCTTCCCAAAATTCCACGACCTTATCATTTTCTATATAATATGTGCCAAGTTTGTTGCGTTCTACGAATCCTTCACGAGTTTTAGCCCACTCTGGATACCTTTTTGTTATCCATCCCTTATATTTGTACAAATATAAATCCATATAGTCATTTACTTCCTCGCTTTTGGTCCAGTTTGAAGTGGATATTGGTAATATTATAAAATTACCGACAGTATGAGTTAATTTTGCAAACTCTTTAAGGTTTTCATTCTCATGCACTTTATTAAATTTGTCAAAATTCTTTAATAAGAAACCAATCCATGAATCATTTTCATCTACTTTTAACTCCATATTATCCATACTATTTATATAATTAACAAATTTTATCCCGAGTTTATAAAGTCCATTACTTTTTCCATCGATGTAAAGTGGAGGGAAGTTTAATTTCGGCTTTTTTTTCACCTCCGTATACCAGGGGGGGTGTATTCTGTTTTCTATATAATTTCCCCCCAAATAAAAATATTTCTGGATATTCTGTTTGCAATAGACATTTATAAGTGGTCCAAAATGAATTCATTACATCTCTATACTCTTTTCAGTACCTTTATACCCTTTATTACTATCTAAGACAATTTCAAAATATTATCAACTTTAGATGAATATTCTAAATCAAAAGATTTGTATTTAAAATATTTAAAATCATATCTCTCTTGCCATATACCTTATCTTCCTCTAACTTATCTCTACTGTTTTTTTAAAATTTGTTCCATTTTTTTCTACCTTATTTTCTTCCTCGCTGTCAGTGATTATTTTTAACTTTCCGATTACTTCCCTATAGCCATCCTTTGATAATTTTAAAGTTTCAAAAATATATTCAACGATACTATTATTTTTTTGTAATATTCCATTTTCTTAAACTCCAAAAAAATTCTTAATTGGATTCTCTTCATCATAATTAAGAAGTAAATCCCTCTTAAAATCATAGTCCCAAGCTACATTTCCCATTTTTATATCACCTTTCAATGTCTTTTTATTCCTTTTATCAGATCCAATATTTTTAAAGAGCCCTACCCAATTATCAGGTGCAAAAATTATATGCTCATTATCATTTCTCTTTTATAAAATATGTAGATGTTGTCTCAGAATACCTAATCCTCCAACTTCTTTTATGAAGATTAAACCATATCTAAAAAAATTTTAATATATTTTGAAAGTAAATCGAAATATTTATCACTATATCTATGAAACTCACCTTTATGTATCATATCCCTTAATTCTTCTACAGTTACCCATTTAACATCGCTTACTTCTTCTTTTTGCAATTTAATATTCTTCAAATTTACTTCTTGCTTTACTACCAAAATATCAGTAAAATCATTATTCCGTTTATATCTAACAGGATTATATATTGGGTGAATATCAATTCCTAATTCTTCTTTTGTTTCCCTAAATGCAGCTGTAATACTATCTTCTCCTTGTATTGCTGAACCCCCAGTAATTGCCCACTTTCCTGGAGCAAATTTTAAATTTTGTGGTCTTTTTTTTGAATTAATATTTCTCCTTTATTATTGATAATCCATATATGCACTATTAAATGGTATTCCCCCCCATCTCTTAAGCTTTTCCCTCTAGTAATAGTTTTTCCAGTCATATTACCATTTTCGTCTAATATATCCCATGTTTCCATAGAAATTTCCCTCCCTGATAAAACATTTGTTACCCTTTTCTAGATCATTCATTTCTTTATATATGTCTTGAAATAGATGTCCATTTCCAATTCCCCTTTTCATCTTTCATAAATAAATATAAAACTACCCCATATATAAATATAATTTACAACAGTTTTCCAAAAAAATATATTCTAATCATATAGCTAAGTAAATATGAAAAATTCTTTTTCCCTTACTAACTACCCTTGTTGAATATAATATAAATATTGCAAAGTAATATTTATATTATAGTTTGTTTTATGATATTTGGCTTCTTATTTCTTTTTTCATTTTCAATCATGAATTGATAGCTCTTATCCATAAATTCATCTATAAAATTATTTCTATATATATCATCTAGATAATCATAAAATGGCCTGCCATTAACAACCATATTGTAAAAATAAGAATAGGCATTTCCAGTTCTATGGAAGGGATTAATTCTATTAAAATCTTCATCATTTAAAATCTGTTCCACTACAGCCTCACTTAAAATCCAAATTAGACTAGGAGCCTCATATTTTTCATATGAATCTCTATATTTTTGATTCCATAAATAAAACCATAGATAATGGGTAATTTCATGCAATGCATTACCTATTGAACCCTCTGCATCACTCATATAAAACACATCAAAAATATGCTCCTTTAAATACCTTGGACTAATAGGATTCAATGTTACATTACATATTAGATCATTAAATATTTCAGCAGTATCAAATTGAAATATTGAAGAAAAACGTTGATTAATTAGCTTTTCGTAACAATCCCAATTTTTCTGATATAAAATAACATTACTTTGTATTTCTTTTTCTCTTGATTTATACAATTCAATAACTGTCCCTGAAATTTCTTTAACAATACCCTTATTGTCATCATTCTTATCAAATGAACCCTTAAACTTCAGCAATTCAGGAAAAAAAATGAAAGATTGGTTCACTCCAGAACCCATCCTGTTTTATAAACTCTGAAATCGATTCTGCTGAATATTTATATCCTGGATCTTTATATAGTAGCTTCATTCTAATACCCCCCCTTCAAATTTCAGCTTGTAATTCTAATATATCCTCTATATATACACCAATTATTTTAACCACATACACTTGATTGCCTTTATTTTATCAGATATATTAACTAATTCCTACCAAATTTTATTTGAAATAAAAAAATAATCCACTAGTCTAAAGTTTTATAACCTTTAAACCAGCAGGTTCTGATTTTTTTTATGATAATTTTTGTTTTATTAGATTGTTTTTTTAAAGTAAATCTTGATATTTTGCCTACCATATAAAACACGTATTATAATTACCTACTATCCTTCTGCATTTATTAAATAAAAAGCAATATAATTATCTATTATTAACTTTCTATAACCTTTCTTTCATATGTTTCCATGCTCATAATTATTAAATCACCATATCCATTTTTTTTATAATAAAAACCAGCTCTTTAGTTTTATGACAAATCTCAGGGATCTTAGTTATATTCCTTAAATCTTTTATAGGTATAATTTCAGGCATAATTATGTTTTAATTACAATCACCAAATAGTAATTTTCTGCTAAAGCTTCATCTATTATAGCAACAGGGCATTTTTGTCTCCCAAAACAACAAAACCCCCCCTTGAAATCAAGGAGTTTCTATTGTATTAACGCTAAATTGTGCACCTACCTACTAATCTAAAAATCATTTCTTTCTAATAATTGAGTAAAATTTGTTGAGAAATTTCTAACCCAGTTGCTTTGATAATCTTAGTAGATGAATTATCTTGTTCTTTAAGTGGCTCACAGAATTTATTTTCAAATCCTCTAATATTTCTATCAGTGAGATACCTCATTCCTATCTTATTGTATATTTCAACAAAAAGCAAGATCTACCTGGTACCTTTGCGAATAATAAAAGAATATGATTTACAAATCTTAATCTAAAATTATTTTATACTCGATTTACTAAGCAAAATCATTTTCTTTCCTTATTGTTTAATCAACATTTAATCCTAATAAATGTTCCTGCTTATTTAAAAATATTATTCTTCTCTCATTACCATTTATTTCCCATAGATGGATTCCTGTATCACCAGTATTTATATATGAATCAGTATTAACAGGTAGCATCATAAAGCTTCTAAAAAGCATATTTATCATCCCACCATGTGATACTATACAAATTCTTGTATTGTTTTCTTCTCTTCCATATTCATGTATAAACTTTGACCAAAACATCTCTGCTCTAGCTCTAAAATTAATGTATGACTCCGATTGTGCAAATTCATCATGCGGCATTCTTCTACCTTCTGGTAGTGGAAATCTCTCTTTTGCTTCTGAGCGATACAAACCTGCTAATAAACCATTATTCCACTCCATTAATTCATCGTCAAAAATTATATCCGCACCAATTGCTTCACTTATAAACTCAGCTGTTTTTGCTGCCCTTTTAAGGGGGGGACTACTTAGTATAATATCAATTTCATAATGCTCCTTTATCCATTTTGCAGCATATCTTGCTTGTCTACATCCTAATTCAGTAAGCTCAAAATCTGCCCTTCCCTCATGTCTATCTTCCAAATCGGCTACAGACTGTCCGTGTCTTACTACTAGTATTTCCATCTAAATTTCCCCCCTATACTCATAATCTTACGATATACTGACAGGTTTTTTTCCCGACCTGTTTTAAACCTCTCATGCCATGATGGAACATCTACTATGCCAATTAATTCACCTCCACTGTATTCACAAGTCTTTCTGGATGCTATATTTCAGGCGAACATGTAATAATAACTTCTTCCATCTTGTGCTTCCTTGCTTGTAGAAATAGTAACTTGCAAGCCTTTGAAGCATAATGATTTCCTCTAAAGAGTTCATAGATTTCATGTCCTATATTTCCACCATAACCTCTATACGATTTACTTCTTTATCTGTAGCAGTTTCAGATTCCCATAAAATTTCCTTTCTAATAGTAAAGTCTTTTTCAATCAGCTTGCTATCCGAACTCCCGAAATAATTAATACTATGAGTCAAATCTTCACCAATATAAATTTTCCCATTCTATTCTCTATGAAAAATTTGAAGTCCCTTACATCTAAACTAATATAATCATCTAAGTATAGTTCTCTATTAGTAATATTATTTTCTGTCACCCATTCTATTAAACTTTTATCAGTTTTATTTCTGTTTAAATCCCTATTTAATAATTGTAAATTTAGATAAAGAGTTCTGGTTGGTAGGGAATCTTCATTATTTTTCCACCACTTTCTAGGCATTTTATAAGCATAGGTGCCTCGAAACCCAATATAAAGACTTGTTAATCTTTGTTGTCCATCAATAACAGCCATAAAATCGTGGACACCAGTTGTATTTATTTCCCCCCCATTATTTTCATTGTAAAATTCCCTATATTCTTTTAAAAATTCATAGAATCTATACTCAGATTTCATATTTTTTTTCTCTTTATATGTTTAAATAAAATAATCAATTTGTCTAAATTCAATTTAATAATTCATTAAATCGTTTCAAAATCTTTAAAAATACTTTATCTCTAACAGCATCTGCCCATAGACCATCACAAAACCGTTCTTGTCTAACATATCCTGTCAAAATTGCCTTTAATAATTTCATATCAGCATCATCAATAGCATTATTTATTTTATTCGTATCTTTTAGACCCCCCCTACTTTCTATAACATTTAAATATTCATAAGATATTAAATTGGTCTTATAAAATTCTTCATCTCTAATCGTTCAAAATGCTTTAGTTCATTAATATAATCTTCTCTATTCTTGTAATATTTCATTGCCCTATAAATACCTAAGTCTACAGCTGTTTCCAAGCCCATGCCACCAATAAGCTCAGAAGCAACTGAAATATAAATGCCACATGCAATTTGACTTCGCTTATGTCCATGTGTCAGAGATGAAGTATTGTGAATAATTTCATAGGCTTCATCAATATCTGTAAAACTCATCCCATAGATGGATTGCAAGTAAAACAAAATTGGAAGTATTCTCATAAGAGATCCATTGCCATTGTCATGTTCACTCCTCCCACCACATTCCAGAGGGGGAATCTCATTTTTAAAACGCATCAATGCCTTTCTCGTTGTGAGCCCAATATAAAAGGCCTCACCATAGGGTGTATATTCACCTTCTTCTATCCACTTCATAAAATTTAGCATTATGTCTTCATAATCTAAGCCTTTAGAAAGACTATCTACAAGGCATAGTGTCATGCTCGTATCATCTGACCATGTGCCAGCAGGTTGATTGTATGTACCATATCCTCTTATACCAACTACTGGATCTTTTTTTTAATGGTTCCCCCCCTATCCATAAATTCTACCGGAACACCCAATGCATCAGCTACACATAATCCCATAATTCCATCTAAAACAAAATTTCCCATAGTTTCACCTCGCTATCATGTAAATTTTCTTTATTGCATCTCCTGAAATATGCACATCAATTATTTCAACCCCCCCATATCCTCAATTCCCTTTATTCTATCAAATATATTAACCAATTTCCACCATTATATAAACTATTATATTTTATTCAAAACAAAAAAAACAACCCACTAGTCTAAGGGCTTTTAACCTTTAAACCAGTGGGTTCTGAACACCTTTAAGCTACCATTTCATCATAATTTACAATAAATACTTCTGCCTTGTTTTTCTTTATTTTATCTACCATAGATTCTATTTCTAGGGCTGTTTTAGTACCCAAGTAATACTCACCACACTGTTCATAGATGTTGGCAGGCACATTTTTTTATAATGATTATTCCTTCCCCCCCAAAAACAACAAAACCCCCCCTTGAAATCAAGGTAGATTTCAAGTTTAATCCAATGGAATTTTATAAATTATTCTTTCTCCATCTTTATTAGTATACCAAACTATATTATTATCTGATATTATAGGTTTGCATTCAGATAGAATAAAATCTTTAACTTCTTGGATATTTCCTATTATTTCTCCATTTTCATCAATTAATGCATATTTTAGGTTCATATGTTTATAATCTTTACTGTATTCTTGCCACATAATCACCAATCTATTATCTGATATCTTTACCAATTGTGGAACAGAGCCATTCTTATTGCTTCCTATATATCTTCCGTGGATTATATGTCTTGTTTCTCCATGTTCTGTATCTAATCTAGAGCTTGTACAAACTATAATATCTCTTTGATCATATTCTAAGCCAATCATATCAAATGATGTATATTCCTTTACCAACGAGTGGTCAATTGTATTCATAGCTACAATATAGTTTTTAGATGACATTTCAAATCCACCTATAGAAACTCCAGTACAATTTGCTCCAATTTTCCCTGGAATTTTAAATAAATCTATTTTGGGATTTTTCTTGTAGGTATTTGATTTTTCCTTTGTATCTCCTTTAGTTAAAACTACTGAGCGTGGGTAAGCATCCCCATGATCAACAAACACAGGGTTATTTCCATCAAATAATACATATTGATCAAATGAGTGGCTTACATGATTATCTTGAAATCTTCCCATATAATTTAAAGTTGTCATAGTTGATGTATCAACCATAACCGTAAGCTGGGATTGATGATTAAGACCATCATCTGTCGTGTATCTTTTACGTGCTGTATGTAGAACAAGAATATCTCCATATTCAGCCATCTTCCCCCCCGAACCATGATTGAACGGTCTAATTGTAAAGCTTTCTCCCCCCCTTTTATAGAAGCATTGCCAATACGATTATAATCTTTATCATACTTTACTATACGGATTACCTCTTTGTTATGATTTTCTTCTATATTTTCTTGTCCAAAAACAATGTAATTGTATTCTTTACCACTATAAAATCCACCAAATAGTGGAAGTTCAAAATCTATCTTCTTACTATCTATTAAATTATAATGTTTATCATATGTATCAATAGTAACTATATTATTTATACCCTTATTTTATCTAAATAATTAGTTTCTATTACACTTTTTGTACCATCATTATTATCTACAATATAGGAGCTTAATTGATCTTTCCATCTTGTGAAATTAGCAGTAAGGTGATTATCTTCATGTATTTCATAAGTCGATTTAACCCTAAATGCATTTTTAGGTAATTGAGGCAATATCTTTATTTCATTTTTAGTACTATCCCATTCTATATCAAAAAGAATTAATTTCTCTAGATCTCTTAATTTAAAATAATTATTCCCATCAACATTAAACGCTTTTATATCCTGTACTTTACCATCAACTAAGATTTTTGAATTTGTAACAGTTGCATAATAGTTTCTATTAGGATTATAGTATTTATCATTGGATTCTTTTACTAAAGTATATTCTTTTCCAGTTACAATTTCTACTATATTCTCTTTATTGTTCCATTTAACATCAAACTTACTAGGGGTATCTGATAGAGCCTCTGCAATATCACGTAATTTATAGTAATTGGCCCCATAAATCTTAAAACCTTTGCAATATATTGTTTTATTGTTTAATTTAATTGTATCTTGCGAAACTTTTGCCATGGTCTTGTTTTCGGCAAAAACATTCGTAGAAAAAAATAGATAAAATAATTATTACCATCAATAATAAACCACTAAACTTTTTCATTATCTTCCCTCCCATTGCTATACTATCTTTGTCATTTTTAACCTAATATACATAAAGAATTCCTTTTCCCTTACTAATTACTCCTATTGAATATAATGTAAAAAAATGTGTCTTAATTGGTTATTGGTTTAATAAAAGAATATATCTTCTTATCTACTGTAAATATTAAAGAATCTATTTCCTCACCATCTTTATCTTGTCTTATCCCATAGGTAGCTATCATTTCAGTTCCATTATCAATTTCCATGTTAATTGCAATCGCATCTTTAGTACTAAGCTCCTGGTTCTTATTATATTTACCTAACAGGTTTTCTTCAAAACCGGTTGTTTCAAAAGTG
>JMBV01000512.1_pt1 | contig 11881 bp, 15 predicted proteins | sample 616531 | NCBI WGS metagenome assembly JMBV01 (sample SAMN02727904, study PRJNA239997) | anaerobic digester metagenome | biome: anaerobic digester; isolation source: mesophilic anaerobic digester inoculated with municipal waste water sludge... | place: Germany: Bielefeld University, CeBiTec ... | reverse complement strand
AGTATAGCCACTGGAATTTTCCTCTGAGATTTTGCAATCCCCCCCTTTGCAACTTCATTGACAGTTCCATCCCCACCACAAGCTATAATAAAGTCCCAATCCTCATTGCAAGCTTTTATGGTTTCTTTCATTGCATCGTCCTTTTCCTGTGTATTAAATTTACTTATAATATAACCTGAATCCAATAATAAATTAGTCAAATAGTCAACTCGTCTTTGCACTACCTGTCTTCCTGATGACGGATTACATATTATCTTTACTTTCTCCACATAACTCACCTTTCACAAATATCTAAATTTGTTTTATTTTAATGAATACTGATATATATATAGTATATCAGTATTTCCATCTTTGGCAATATTAAAAGAACCCTAATTAGGGTCCCTTTAATATTCTTTATTTGCCTTTAAAGGCATTTTTAATAATTTCGATTATATCCATAATTAGTTCTATGTAGTCTGCTGCATTTCTAATATTATATCCAAAATGTTCAGCAGTTTCAGCTACAGAACCAGAGACTGTATCTACTGCATCAAAAAATATTTCACTACTCTCATCTACTCTTTCAGTAATAGAATTAGTATTAGCTGCAATTTCCTCAATATCCGGAGATATTTCCTCTACTAATTCACTTAGATCCTCTGATAAATTATTAATATTAGTAACAATGTCTGGAAATTGCTTTAAACTAATATCAATTTCCTCTTCATTTGTTTCTATTAATTTTCTAGTTTTTGAAAGAATTGTATTTGCATTTTTAAAAAGGGCTATTAAATAGCCTAATACCCCCCCTATAGCTAGAATATATAGAATAAAGTTTAACAATTCTTTAACTGTAATAGTAGCATCCATAAATATCACCTGCTACATTTCTTCTTGTTCTTCAGTATCAGCTATATCTTCTTCTAAATTTCTACTTTTCTTCTACTTGGTCTATTTCTACTTCAATTAAACCTCTATCTTTAAACTCTTCTACTCTTTCTTTAATTTCCGTTCTTATTTTTCTTCCCCCCCTTCTTTAATAGCATCTAAAGAGCCTTCAATAGATTTCTTAACATTATCTGTGGTTTCTTTAGTTTTATTAGCTATATCTTCTCTGGTTTCTTTTCCTGATTTTGGCGCAGTTAAAAGCCCTGTCAAAGCCCCTATAGCTGTGCCTATGGCCGTTCCTACTGCAACCTTCTTAGCTATTTCTTTTTTTTCTCTTGTCTCTCTTTTTCACGTCTCTTACTTTCTAATAAATCATTTAATCTCATATGCTTACCTCCTTGTATTTAATATGTCTAATATTTACCCCCCCCTTTTTCCATTTTAATCATGTGTTTAAATCTTGATAAATATTATATTATTTTGACACTTAAATAAATTTAGACTTTAAATAATTTTTATTTCTATTATAATATAGATTGTAAAGATTATTTTGAGTATCGAAATATTTATAGAGGAGGTAAAAATGAAAAATTTTATAAAATTAAAAGATTTTTTTTAAGGAACACAAATGGAATTATATATTTGGCATCCTCGCATTATTAATAATTGATTCTATACAATTATTAATACCTCAAATTCTTAGAAAAGTTACAGATCTTTTAGAAGCAGGATTGTTGGATTTACAGGGTCTATTAAAATATTCTCTATTGATTTTAATAACAGGATTTTTAATAGCTGCTGGCAGATATCTTTGGAGAATATATATATTTGGTACCTCTAGAAAAATGGAGCATTATTTAAGAAATATGTTTTTTTGAACATTTACTTACACTATCTCCTAATTATTATAATACTCATAAAACAGGGGGGGATTTAATGGCCCACGCTACAAACGATATAAATGCAGTAAGACAGGCGTCTGGACAGGGTATTATGATGGCAGTAGATGCCACGTTTTTAATTATATTATCTATGATTATGATGGCAAAAACCACTAATATAAAATTAACTCTAGTGGCCTTGGCTACCCTACCCTTTATTACTGTAACAGTAAACAGATTTGGAAAAGTAATATACAAAAGATTCACATCGGTACAGGAGGCTTTTTCAGATTTAACAGATACTACTCAAGAAAACTTCGCAGGCATAAGGGTAATTAAATCTTTTGTCCAAGAGGATTTGGCCTTAGACGAATTTACCCGGGTTAATGAAGAGAATCTGGACAAAAATTTAGCTTTAGTCAAAGTCTCAGGAATATTTCATCCATTAGTTCAATTTGTTTCTTCTTTAAGTTTTTTTTAATAGTTATAATTTATGGTGGCAGATTAGTAATGTTAGATACTATTACCCTTGGAGATTTTATAGCCTTTAATAATTATCTAGGACTACTAATATGGCCTATGATGGCAGTAGGTTGGGTTGTAAATGTAATCCAAAGAGGGGTGGCCTCTATGGAAAGACTTAATGCCATATTAGATGAAAAAGCAGAAATAATAGATAGAGAGAACCCAATTCCACTAAATAGTCCAAGGGGGGGTAAAATAGAGTTTAGAAACGTAGAATTCCAGTATCCCGGGACCAAAGATTCGGTTTTGAAGGATATTAATTTTACAATAGAAGAAGGAAAAACTTTAGCTATAGTAGGTAGAACTGGTAGTGGAAAAACCACCTTAGTTAATTTACTTTTAAGGCTTTATGATATTGAAAAAGGGGGGGAAATCTTTCTAGATAATATAAATATAAAGGATATAAAAATAAAGGATTTAAGAGAAAATATTGCTTATGTGCCACAAGACAATTTTTTTGTTTTCTACCACTATTAAAAATAATATTGGCTTTGCTTTTGACGAAGAAATCTCTGATGACGAGGCTATAAAAGCTGCCAAGGCAGCTGAAGTTTATAATAATATTATAGAATTCCCAAATAGCTTTAATACAGTTTTAGGTGAAAGAGGGGGGGTAACTTTATCTGGAGGTCAAAAACAAAGGGTTTCCATAGCTAGGGCCTTAGCAAAGGATGCTCCTATATTGATTTTAGATGATAGTTTATCCAGTGTAGATACGGAAACAGAAGAAAAAAATTCTAAATAATTTAGAGGAACTTGCAAATAGAAAAACTACCATTATCATTAGCCATAGAATTTCCACAATACAAAATGCAGATGAAATAATAGTAATAGATAATGGTCATATAGTTGAAAGGGGGGGTACTCATGATATTTTAGTAAAAATGATGGTTTATATAATTATCTATATGAAAAACAATTATTAGAAGAAAAAAATATCTTAAATCGAGGGGGGGAGATATTATGCATAGTGATGAAATAAAAGAAAAGTCTTATGATTCTAATTTAATGAGAAGAATGTTAAAATACGCTAAACCCTATTGGCACTATTTACTATTAACCATAGTCCTTATGATGTTAGTTACAGCATTGGAACTATTAAGGCCTTATCTATTTAAAATTACCATAGACGATTATATTAATGGATACAAAAAGCCTATGGTAGAAGTAGAATTAGATGAGGATGTTTCAGGTGTGGAGTTTAATGGTAAAAAAATATATAAGATTAAAAGATTATCAGAAGAAAATAATGATAAATTTCAAAATTCACCTTTGAAGACAATTGAAAAGAAGGATGGGAAATATTACTTAATAGATCTAGAACCAGATGAGGACTCTAGAGCCATTGCTCTGTCCAAAGCAGATTATGAAAACTTTAGGAAACAGGATGTTGATGGCTTAACCAAAATAGGATTAGTCTTTTTATTGGCTGTAATTATTGCCTTTGTATTTAATTATCTACAGGTATATATATTGAATTATACCAGTCAGAGAATTATATTCAATATAAGGAAGGATGTGTACTCTCATATTCAGAGTCTATCTATATCCTATTTTGATAAAAACCCTGTAGGTAGATTAGTCACAAGGGTTACTAATGATACAGAAACCTTAAACGAAATGTATACTTCCGTACTGGTTTCCCTATTTAAAGATATATTTATTTTAGCTGGGATAATAATCGTAATGCTAAAAATGAATTATAAATTGGCTTTATTGTCCTTTAGTTTAATTCCCCCCCTTATATTATTGGCCTCAATACTATTTAGAAAAAGATTAGAGTAGTTTATAGATTAGGTAGAGCACAATTAGCTAAAATCAATTCTACATTAAATGAAAATATTACAGGAATGAAAACCATACAGATATTCAAAAAGGAAGAGAAAATTTTTAAGGAATTTAATAAAATAAATACTGATTATCTAAATACATCAGAACAAGAAGTTAGGATTTATGCCATATTTAGGCCCTCAATTGAAGTAATTAGTTCTTTAGGTTTGGCCTTTTTAATCTATTATGGAGGCGGTCAAGTTATATCAAATACTATTGAATTTGGAGTGCTATATGCATTTATAGATTATTTACAAAAGTTTTTCAACCCCCCCATATATGATTTAACAGAGAAATATAATATACTACAATCAGCCATGGCTTCTAGTGAAAGGATTTTTGCCATATTAGATGAAGAAGAACAAATACAAAATCCTGAAAATCCAGTTCCTATTGGAGAAATTAAGGGAAAAATCGAGTTTAAAAATGTATGGTTTGCCTACAATGAAGACAATTGGGTTTTAAAAGATGTAAGCTTTACCATAGAACCTGGCGAAGTTGTAGCTTTTGTAGGCGCTACTGGTGCAGGAAAAACCTCCATAATCAATTTAATTACTAGATTCTATGATATTCAAAAAGGCGAAATCCTAATAGATGGTGTAAATATAAAGGAATATGATAAATATAAATTAAGAGGGCAAATTGGCGTAGTATTGCAGGATGTATTTATATTTACTGGCAATATAAAAGACAATATAAGATTAAACAATCCAGATATAACTGATAAGGAAATTATAGAAATAGCTAAATATGTCAATGCCCATCACTTTATTGAAAAACTCCCCAATGGCTATGAAGAGCCTGTAATGGAAAGAGGGGGGGCTACCCTTTCTTCTGGGGGGGAAAGACAATTACTGGCCTTTGCTAGAACCTTAGCCTTTGATCCAAGTATATTAATTTTAGATGAAGCCACTTCCAGCATTGATACGGAAACAGAATTATTGATTCAAGATGCATTGAAGAAATTGACAAAAAAAACAGAACTACCATTGCAGTAGCTCATAGACTATCTACTATACAAGATGCAGATAATATAATAGTTCTAAGTAAGGGAGAAATCAAAGAAATGGGAAATCATCAGGAACTTTTAGAAAAAGAAGGTCTCTATTACGAATTATATAAATTACAGTACAAAGAAGAATTTTTTTACAGCTTAAACTTTACTATTTTCTGATTTTAGAGTAAAATAGTCTAGATTAATATAATTTAGGGGTGTAGCATATGTATGATTTTCATCTCCATAGTGATTTTTCTATGGATTGTAAATATTTAATGGAAGAAATGGTAAAGGCTGGTATAGATAAGAATTTAAAAAGCATTTGTTTTACAGATCACATCGATTACGAAGTGGGAAAAGATAAAATCGATATGGATTTTCGTCCTCAAGACTATTTTAGTAAAATAAAAAAAAGGTAAAGTATAAGCATATGAAAGATATTGAGGTTTTAGCAGGTGTAGAAATTGGCATGCAGCCACATTTGGCTAATAGATATAATGAACTAATTGAAAATAATCCCTTCGATTTTGTCATAATGAGTATTCATTCTATTTATGAAAAAGATATTCACTTTGATAATTTCACCTATGGGAAAGTGCCTTTAGATGCCATTATGGAATATTATAAATATATGTATGAATGCATATTGAATTTTGATAATTTCGATGTACTAGGTCATATAGACTATATAGACAGATATTTTGAAGATTTTTCAATGGTGCCTGATTTTAAAGAATACTCTTTTATGGTAGAAAAAAATTCTGAAGTTAATAATAGAAAATGGCAAGGGCCTTGAAATAAATACAGCTGGTAAAAGATATGGTCTAGATTATAATCATCCTAAAATTGAAATACTAGAATTATATAGAGATTAGGGGGGGAAATAATCACCATAGGCTCCGATGCCCATAAACCAGGGGGGGATATAGGATCTAATTATCGATTAGCAGAAAAAAATGTTAAAGGAAATTGGTTTTAAATATATTTATATATTCAAAGAAAGAAGAAAATACCCTATTCATATATCTTAGAACTCTCTTCTTTCTATAGAATATTGAACAGATTTATGACATTTAGGACAATAATAAATATGAACGCATTTATCATAGGCCACACCATCGACTAAATGGCTAATATCATCTAATAAATTAAGGCTATAGGAATCCATGTAATTCACCTTAGCCCCCCCTTGTCTTCCATATGAATATTACAATCTCTACATTTGTATTTTATTTCATATAAACCATTACATAATGGACATATATTATTCATAGCCTTCACCTAATTGTTTTTTTATTATTATTAGGAAAAAGCCAAATAATATTCAAACCCTTAGGATAAATCCTAAGGGTTTGAAATTACCACAATGCCGTCATCCCAACTAATTCACACCCGCCTCTCACAAGGGGGGTGCCCTGCCAATAATTTCAAACTACCAATAAAGGCCTGCTCTACATTACTGGACCCGAACTCCCGTGTTCACTATGTCGGTTGAATTATATGGGTAAACGTACATCGCAGAAATATTTTCTATATATATTATATACCTTATTACACTATTCTTCAAGTAATTAGCTAAAGAATTTATTTGAATATTTTATGCTATAAAAATTTTATCTATTTCATTTTCCTTTAAATTTTCCTTTTCTAATAGAGCCTCTGCAATCCTTTCCAAATAAATTTTATTTTCCACTAATATCTCTATAGTATCTTTGTAAAAATCATCTAATATTTTTCTAGCTCTTTCCATTAAGGATATATCTATGTTTAAATTACTATTTAATATTATATCATAATTTATTAGGCCTACTTCCTCATCCATACCATAGCTACCTAATAATGCTAAAACCATTTCTGTGGCTTTTTGCAAATCAGAAGAAGCACCTGTTGTAATATTATCTTTTCCAAAAATAATTTCCTCAGCAGCTCTCCCCCCCGCTAATGCAATTTTTATATTATTTATTATATCCATTTTTGTTTGATACATTTTATCCTTTGGAATATTTAAACTAAATCCTCCCATACCCTTAGTGCTAGGTATTATACTAACTTTGGTTACCCTGTTATTTTTATTTACTTTTTTTTGCAATTAGTGCGTGTCCAGCCTCATGATATGCAGTTATTTCTCTATCCTCTAAAGAAATACTATTTCTATCCTTTTTCTCATCTCCTACCAAACTTTATAATAGGCCCTATCTATATGCTTATTATTTATATTTTTGTCTTTATCTCTAGCTGCAATTATTGCTGATTCATTCATTAGATTCTCCAATTTGGCACCACTAAAATACACTGTTTCCGTAGCTAGTTTTTTTAAATCTACTTCTGGAGATAAAGGTTTATTCTTACTATGAAGTTCTAATATAGAATATCTGGCATTTACATCTGGAAGACCTATTTCTATTTGCCTATCAAATCGTCCTGGTCGAAGTAGGGCCTCGTCTAGGGTATCTATTCTATTAGTTGCAGCTATAACTATTATACCTTCATTTCCTTTAAAACCTGACATTTCTGTTAGTAATGCATTTAGTGTCCTATCTCCTTCTTCGCTACTATTAGAATTGCTTCCCTTTCGTTTCTTCCCTAAGGCATCTATTTCATCTATAAATATTACAGATTTTCCATCTTCCTTGGCTTTTTAAATAATTCTCTAATTCTACTGGCCCCTAATCCTGCATAGACTTGGATAAAATCTGAACCAGATACAGGGTAAAATGGCACATTAGCCTCCCCAGCTAGGGCCTTGGCTAATAAGGTTTTTCCAGTGCCTGGTGGCCCATATAATAATACCCCCCTAGGCAATCTGGCCCCCGTATTTACTATATATTTCTGGATATTGTATAAAATCCACTAATTCCTTTAAGGATTCTTTAGCTTCCTGATTTCCTGCCACATCTTCAAAGGTAATCTTTCCATTAGCCGAATTTTCCGTATGAATTTCAGACATTAGAGCCATTTCCTTTTCCGCCTGTTTAGTGTAGTTTTGATTAGTAAAATAAGCTAAAATCCCTACACCTAATAATAATAGTATTACAGTAATAATTTGAACAGGAATTAGACTCTTATTCTCTACTACATCTATATTGTGCAATAATAAATATTCCTTGAAGTCTTCCCTTCTAGGATTATCAGTAATAAATAAGGCTCCATTTTTTTTAATTTTCCCCCCCTTAATTGTGATTTATCTTTTAATTCTACTTCCTGAACTAAATCACCTTCTATATGTTCTAAAAATAATTTATAGGGAATTTCCTTATATTTAATTCTATTGTTCATATATAAAAATATATTTGAAATTAAGGCAATAAATATTATTAAAATTAATATTATTTTAATATTAGAAATCCTTCTCATTTGTATCCCCCCCTTTTCAGTTTACATAATATATAAAAATTATAACATCTAAAGGCCCTAATGTCTATTTGATAAATTTGGTAGAATTATCTACCTAAAATATATAGTATTTTATCTAGTTTTTCTAATTGTTCCTCATTTAGCATTGGCCTTAAACTTTCCAATTGCCGAAAAACTCTTTCATATTCTTCATCACTCATGGTGCTTTCCATATCTTCGTTGATCTTAATTATTTCAAAAAAATATATCTTCTTCTGATTTGTCCTTATAGGCATCAGCCAAATTATTGATTTTTTTTCAATATCTTTCTCTGTTGGTGAAAAGCTTTCAAACTCCTCCATTATGTCTTTAAACTTATCATTTTTGTCCATTTACACACCTCCCCCCCTATATTCTAATCTAATCTATGTATTTTGTTTACAATATATTACCAAATAATTTGGTAAGTTTTATAAATTATTAGCATAGAATAGTATATATATTTAATTTGAGGAGGGAGATTATGGACAATAGTCTATTATTAATATTACTGCTTTTTATAATAGGTAAGAAAAAAAGATGAAAAAGTTTTAGAAATAGAGGAAAAATTGCCAGTAATGGAGAAAAACAAAATAATCCTAAAAAAATAATCAAATATTAAATATTTCCCGTACTAAGGATAAAATAAATATAATGAAAAAAAATAGGCCCTTATTTTCCAGAGGAATATATAAATCCCATTAATAAGGCCCTTTCAATTACAGAACAAATCGTAGTCTTACATACAGCTATGGAATTTATAGGAGAGCCAAAAACAAATTATATTCAAGCCTCCATGTCTATAGCCGATAATAGAGAGAGAATTGGCCATATAATGAATACTATTAAAAATGAAGTTTCTAAAGAAGAGATTAAGGATATGGGCCTAATCCTAGATATTATCTTTAATATGGATAAATATAAATCTCTAATTAATATGCTTAGTACCTTTATGTCTAATCCCAATAGTTTAAATGAACCAGAGAAAATTCTTGAATTAGTGGGGGGGACTTTTATGGATGGGAAAAGTGAAGAGGAAAAGAAAAAAAATAAGGGAAATGATGAAAATGCTAGAGGTTTTAAAAACAATGGATAAGAAATAAATTATAATTTCAGCTGTTCTATTAATTCTTCCATATCCCTAGGTAAATTTGCCTTTAATTCTAGTATTTCTTTTGTCCTAGGCTGTTTTAATTTTAAATAATAGGAGTGGAGAGCCTGTCTATTTATATAGGGGCTAGTTTCAAAATATAGGCTGTCTCCAATTACAGAATGTCCAATGTGGTTTAAATGAACTCTTATTTGATGGGAACGGCCTGTTATAATTTCTATATCTAATAATGTAGCATTTTTATATCTTTCTATTACTTTGTATTTAGTTATAGCCCTTTGTCCCTTGGGAGTAACAGTTTTTCTAATGCTTTTCTCCTCTTCTCTACCTATAGGTAAGTCTATGGTATCCTGGTCTTTTTCTACTATGCCATTTACTACTGCCATATATCTCTTTTCCACCAAATTCTTTTCAAATTGTAATGCCATTTGTTGATGAGCAAAGGAAGATTTGGCTATTAGAAGTACACCAGATGTATCCATATCCAATCTATTTACTAATCTTATTTTTCTCTTTATATTGTTTTCTTTAAAATAATAGGCTATTCCGTTGGATATGGTATTTTCCTGATGGCTTTTTGTAGGATGAACCACCATAAAAGGGGGCTTGTTTAAGGTCAATATATCCATATCTTCATATATAATATCTAAAGGTATATTTTGAGCCAATGTATTGTCTGTTTCATCCTCTATTAATATACTAATTATATCTCCTGTATTTAAAATATGATTTTGTTTTTAATTCTCCATTTACATAAATAGATTTATTCTTATAGACCCTTCTAAATAGTCTAGAGGATATATCCCTATCTAATAAAAATTCTTCTAAGGTTTCCCCCCCATTACTTTCTACATTAAATACTAGGATTTTTTTCATCTTCTTTTAATAAATTCATTTTTACCTCCAATTTTTAGTATTTATATTGTATAATAAATTTAAGATAATTATAACAGAAATAGATTTTATTTAAAGCATTTTAAATTTGGAGGGGGGGAAATACTTGACAAAAGAAAATCCTAGAATTATTAATATTATTTCCAATTATGATTTAGAATCCAAGAATACTAGAGAATTATTAATTAGTAAATTAGAAAATAAAGGCTTTTTAATTCCAGATAAATTTGATGAAAATGCAGAACTAAATATTTGCATTGGAGGAGATGGGGCATTTCTAAGGGCTGTACATAGGCACGAATTTACCCCTATACCTTTTGTAGGCATAAATACAGGGCATTTAGGCTTTTTTTTCAAGAAATTCTTCCTAAAAATATAGACAGATTTATAGATAAATATATGAACAATGATTATGTAGTAGAGAAAATTTTTCTAGTCCATGCAGAGATATATACTAAAAATAGAAAGTTTCAATTATATGGCGTAAATGAAATTGTAGTTAAGGGAATTAAGTCTAAAGTAATTCATATGGAAATATTTATAGATGGAAATCATTTAGAACGGTTTTGTGGTGACGGAATGATAATCTCCACTCCTGTAGGAAGTACAGCCTATAATTTTTCATCTGGAGGCAGTATAATTTATCCCTCTTTAAATACATTGCAAATGACACCATTATCTCCCATTAGCTCCAAAGCCTATAGGTCTCTGCCCAATTCTGCTATTATACCAGGGGGGGACTTGAAAATTACCATAAAGCCAGAGTATCGATATGAGAATTCCATTTTAATTATAGTAGATGGTGTAGAACACAAGTACGATAATATTTCTAAAATAGACTTTACTATACCAGATAAGACTATTTCTAGACTAAATTTTGATAAGAATATGTATTGGAATAATTTAAAGAGTAAGTTTTTGTAGATAAGATCCTTCATTTCATATATTTATTCCATGGGTATGCAAGGCCTTCCCTCAGGATGGCAGGTACATTATTCTACCTTGTCATTCTGAGGGAAAGCGAAGAATCTCTAGGTAGCATAAAAATTAGATCCTTCACTACATCTGCTCATTCAATAGGTGTGCAGAGCCTTCATTCAGGATGACAATCCTTTTTGATTTTAATAAACATTAAAGCCCTATACTAGCTTATATCAACTTATCCATTTCCTCCACTAATTCCCTAAATACTTTCATGGCATTGTCTACAGGTGTTTTTGTTGTCATATCTACTCCTGCTCCCTTTAATACATTTATAGCATAATCAGAGCTACCACTACTTAAGAAATTCAAATATCTATCTACTGCAGGTTTTCCCTCTTTTAATATTTGTTGGGATAAATCTACTGCTGCTGAAAAACCTGTGGCATATTGGAATACATAGAAATTGTAATAGAAATG
>JMBV01000511.1_pt1 | contig 11894 bp, 18 predicted proteins | sample 616531 | NCBI WGS metagenome assembly JMBV01 (sample SAMN02727904, study PRJNA239997) | anaerobic digester metagenome | biome: anaerobic digester; isolation source: mesophilic anaerobic digester inoculated with municipal waste water sludge... | place: Germany: Bielefeld University, CeBiTec ... | reverse complement strand
TAAAAAAAATGGACAACCTTTAACAGTAACAGAGCCTAATATGACAAGATTTTTAATGAGCTTAGAAGAAGCAGTAGAGTTAGTTGTATTTGCTTTTAAAAATGCTCAATCAGGAGATATTATGGTACAAAAATCACCAGCATCTACCGTAGGAGATTTAGCTCAAGCAATTAAAGAATTATTTAATGCAGATAATGAGATAAAGATAATAGGAACTCGTCATGGAGAAAAACAATATGAAACATTGCTTACTAAAGAAGAAAGCATGGTAGCAGAAGATTTAGGTGGATTCTATAGAGTCCCATCTGATAAGAGAGATCTTAATTATGATAAGTACTTTACAGAAGGAAGAAAAGAACTTGCAACTCAAGAAGAATATAATTCAAATAACACAGAAATTTTAAATGTAGAACAAATTAAAGAAAAACTTTTAAGCTTAGAATATATTCAAGAAGAGCTGAAAGGTTGGAATAAATAATGAAAATATTAGTTACAGGTGCCAATGGCTTTGTAGGTAAAAACTTAATAGCTGAACTTAAAAATAGAGGATATAAGGATATTCTAAAATGTACAAGAGAAACTACTAAAGCTCAACTAGATGAATATACAAAAGAATGTGAATTTGTATTTCATTTAGCAGGAGTAAATAGACCTAAGGATGAAAAGGAATTTATGAAAGGTAATTTTGGATTTACTTCTGAGCTTCTTGACTTACTTAAAAAGAACAATAACAAATCACCAGTCTTAATTACTTCATCTATTCAAGCTGAAATAGATAATCCTTATGGAAGAAGTAAAAAAAGCAGGGGGGGAAGACTTATTATTTAAATATAGTAAGCAAACTGGAGCTAAGGTATACGTTTACCGTCTTCCAAACTTGTTTGGGAAATGGAGTAAACCAAATTACAATTCAGTAGTATCTACGTTTTGTTATAACATTGCTAGAAATTTAGATATTCAAATAAATGACCCAGAAGTGGAACTTAATCTATGCTATATAGATGATGTATTGGGGGAGTTTATGAAGGCAATAGAAGACAATGCTACTAAAGAAGGAGAATTTTGTGTAGTACCTGCTACACATAAAGTAAAGCTTGGTAAGTTAGCAGAATTAATTCAAAGCTTTAAAGAAAGTAGAAAAGATTTAAGTATTCCTAATATGGAAGATCTTTTTACTAAGAAACTTTATAGTACTTATTTAAGCTATTTACCAGAGGATAAGTTTTCTTATCCATTAAAAATGAATACAGACAATAGAGGTTCATTTACAGAACTTATAAGAACTCCTGAAAGAGGCCAAGTTTCAGTTAATGTATCAAAGCCTGGAATTACAAAAGGTAATCATTGGCATCATACAAAAAAATGAGAAGTTTCTTGTGGTTAGTGGAGAAGGATTAATTAGATTTAGAAAAATAGATTCAGATGAAATAATAGAGTATAGAGTTAGTGGAGAAAAGTTAGAAGTAGTAGATATACCAACAGGATATACTCATTCAATAGTTAATATAGGAGATACAGATATGGTAACTATAATGTGGGCTAATGAATGTTTTGATCCTGAAAATCCTGATACTTATTATTTGGAGGTTTAATAAATGAAGAAATTAAAAGTAATGACAGTAGTAGGTACTAGACCAGAGATTATAAGACTATCAGCTGTAATAAATAAATTAGAAGAGTCAAAGTCAATAGACCACGTCCTAGTACATACGGGTCAAAATTATGATTACGAATTAAATGAAGTTTTCTTTAAAGACTTTAATTTAAAGAAGCCAGACTATTTCCTTAATGCAGCTACAGGAACAGCAGTGGAAACCATAGGAAATATCTTAGTAAAAATAGATCCAATTTTAGATGATGTAAATCCAGATGCATTTTTAGTGCTTGGTGATACTAATAGTTGTCTTTGTGCCATAGCGGCTAAAAGAAAACATATACCAATATTCCATATGGAAGCAGGAAATAGATGTTTTGATCAGAGAGTACCTGAAGAAACAAATAGAAAAATTGTAGACCATATAGCAGATATTAATTTAACTTATAGTGATATAGCAAGAGAATATTTAATAAGTGAAGGACTACCAGCAGATAGAATTATTAAAACTGGAAGCCCAATGTTTGAAGTTTTAAATTCAAGAAAAGAAGATATTGAGAAATCAGATGTATTAGATAGATTAAATCTGAAAGAAGGAAAATATTTTGTTGTATCAGCCATAGAGAAGAAAATATAAATTCAGAAACTAATTTTTTTTAGACTTAGTTGATAGCCTAAATGCAGTAGCAGAAAAATATCAACTACCATTAATAGTAAGTACACATCCTAGAACTAGAAAAATGATAGAAGCTAAAGAAGTTAAGTTTAATCCATTAGTAAAAACGTTAAAGCCCTTAGGATTTAATGATTATGTAAAGCTTCAAATAAAAGCAAAAGCTGTTCTTAGTGATAGTGGAACAATTAGTGAAGAATCATCGATATTAGGTTTTAGAGCCTTAAATATAAGACAAGCTCATGAAAGACCAGAGGCAATGGAAGAAGCATCAGTAATGATGGTAGGACTTAAAAAGAGAGAATACTTCAAGGATTAGAAATTTTAGAAACTCAATATGAAGATAAATTGAGGTTAGTTGGGGGATTATAGTATGCCTAATGTATCTAACAAGGTACTAAGAATAATATTGTCTTATACGGATTATGTTAATAGAGTTGTTTGGGGGAAGAACAATGAGTAAGAAAAAAAATCTGTCTTATATCTTTAGGAAATTTATACCTATGTCCGTATATTTCTAAATATATATCGTTGATCAATTGTAATTATGATGTCGTTTATTGGAATAGGCATAAAATTAAGGAAAATATAGGGGCAAAGCAGACTTTTTCTTTTAATTATAGTATGGATGAAGGTGTAGGAAAGCTAAAAAAAGATATTTGGATATTTAAAGTTTAGGAAGTATATTTTAGATATTCTTAAAAGGAATAATTATGATGGAATTATATTGTTACAAACAAGTGTAGGAATTCTTTTGCAATCAATCTTAAAAAAAAGATATATCGGTAAGTATATTGTTGATATTAGAGATTATACAATGGAACATAATCCTATTTTTTTTGGATATAGAGAAAAGTTTAATTAAAAATTCAGCATTTACAATTATATCATCAAAAGGTTATGAAAGATTTTTACCAGATCATAATTATATTTTAGTTCATAATGACACATTAATTGAAGAAGAAATAATAAAAAAAATTTAAAAATAAGGAGCGAAATAAGGATAGAATAGTTATATCGTATATAGGATTAATAAGGTTTCATGAACAAAATAAAAAAAATAATACTAAAATTTAAAAATGATGATAGATTTTTATTAAGGTTTATCGGAAAAGATGCTTTTGCATTAAGGGAGTTTTGTGAAGTAAATAATGTGATTAATGTTGAATTGATAGATAGATTCCCACCTGAAAAGACATTAAACTATTATTATGAGACAGATATGATTTATAATCTATACGGAAATAATACACCTCTGCTTGATTATGCTCTTTCGAATAAATTGTACTATGCGGCAAATCTAAAGTTACCTATTTTAGTTTGTCCAGGTACTTACATGGAAGAAGTTACAATGAAGTATGGTTTTGGATATGCATTTGATTTAAATAATGATAATGAATTAGATGACCTTTATAAATATTATTTAAACATTTGTTGGCAACAATTTTATGACAGCTGTAATTATTTTATTCAGAAGGTGGAGAAAGAAAATAAAATTTTTGAGGATACTATTAAGGTTTTTATAAACAACCTAGGTTAGTATAATTAACCGATACACTTAATAATAGATAAAAATTTTATATAAATTTGGAGAGATTAAGTTGATAGAATATAACTATGCAAAGAAAAAAACTAAATAATTCTATAAATAAAATAATGCTAGGATTGACTATTTCATTTATATGTATCATAGTAGGTATTGTTTGTTTGTTTAATCAAATAGGCGATGTTTATGGATTGATAATAATATTACCTATAACTTATGGGTTTGTATTTTTATTTATGTTATATCCTTCAATAATAAAAAAAACAAATCATATACTACAACTCTATTTACGTTTGCTTGCGCCTTAAGATATGTTTTACACCCATTGCTAGTGTCTATTTATCCTAATTATGGATTTTCTGGATTTCATAATTCTGATGTTTATAGTATTAGTTTTGCAATTCTTCTGATGGCATATGAACTAATAGTATGTTCATCAATGTTAACATATTTTGTTTCGAAATCGAAAAAAAATTGATAAGATAGCAAAGGATAGATACATTGGATTTCCTGATGGGAATGGCATCATTCTTGTTTTTATAGTAATTGCTTCAATTATTACTATTATTAGTCCATCTGTATTTTCAAAATTGAACTTTTTTTTATGCTAAAATCTAATACTGGCAATCGAATATCATCTGTAAATTCATCTACAATAGAATATATTACACGACAAATTTTTGAAATAGGAAGACTTGCATTATATATCGTTATAGTAGTGTTATGTAAAAATAAATTTAAGGCCAATCAGAAAAGAATATATATTAATATAGCATTATTTGCAAGTATACTGAACCTTGGTATAATAATAGGAGAAGCTAGGTCGGGACAGGTACAATTTGCATTTGCTGCTGCCTATTTACTTTCACAATGTTTTCCTAAACAAAGCAAAAGAATAATAAGAGTTATATTACTTACTGCTGGATTAATTATTATTTTTATGACAATATATAAACATTTTTATGCTTTTAAGTATGACTCATATTTAACTACTATATCTAATTCAAAACTAGATATGCACGAAGTTGTAAAAACTAGTGAAGTTTATTTACTTGGACCATTATCTGTATCGTCGGCAATGCTGTTGAAAAAATCAACTATTAGATTTGGCATTGAAAGACTTTTATATGATTTTGCAAGATCATTTATTGGATTAAATTTTATTGCAAAAAAATAGATATGCAAACCACTACAATAATCTATAATTTGTTTGTAACTAATGGCAATGCGAGTAATGGATATCTATTACCAATTACAGCACAAGGATATTTATATTTTGGTTGGATTTTATCTCCAATATTACTCTGTATATTTTTAAAACTATCATTATTCTTAGAAGAAAAATTTAAAACTTCAGAGTCTGCATATATAATATTTTTTTTACATCCTATTTATTTATGCGAACTTCTACTAGTATTGTTTCATCAAACATCAATACTGTAATTACCAATGGATCATTGATTTTATTGTCATCAGGTATCATCTATCTAGTGCAAAAACTTGTTCCGGTTAGTTTAGTATTAAAAAAAATAAATGGTAGTTAATATATCCATATATGTATATTCTAATTAGTAGAATTATATTGTTTTAATTTTAAAATTGAAATATCCTGGAATACTTATGGTATATTTAATAACCTAAATGAATATTACCATTATATCCTATAATTCAAATATTGTTTGCTAAAATGGAGGGTGACAATGGAGACGATTAATAAGTATTTAGTAGTCCTGAAGAAATATTTGGTTAAATATAACCCTATCAAAATAATTTTTTTATATAAAATGTAATTTATATAGGAAGAATCAAATGGAAGAGATGATGAATAAATTAAGTAACTATTTATTACCTGGAAGATATACATTACATAATCAGAGTAAAGAAATATGGTCATTAAAGAATGAAAATGCACTAAGCTTTATAAGTTCAAATTCCAAACATTTATTAAGAGAGAATAAAGATATGAAAAAAAACTGAAATGGCATTTTAAAAATCTAGTCGATTCACTATTCACAATCAGTATTAACAATGATAATAAACAATTATATCATGGTAGTTTATTAATGAATACGATAAAGAATAACATAAAAATATTTGATTATGAGAAAATATTGTTATTACCTTTTTTTAGCAGTCCCTATGAGTTTAACTTAAGAAAAGAATCATATTTTTTTTCGGAGATTATTTTGACATTCCTAGAGTTGTCTATAACGATGATATTCTGCTAAGTATTGAAGAATATATTAAATTTATACCGTATGATGAGTGGAGTATAACCCAGAAAAAAAATATCGTTTAGAATTATCTTTTTTTAAATATATAAACTACTGTTCCTCAATGTATGAAAATAATAAATTTAATGTACTGAATACAGAGTCAATTATGACAAACGTTAGAAACATAAATAATAAGAAATTAAGAGATTTAATTAATAATATACTTTTAAAGAACTATCAGGATGATATGTGGGTACAGATGCTACTGCATGGTGATTTGAATTATCACAATGTTTTAGCTAGTAATAATAAATTCTATATTATCGATTGGGAGTTTACTAGGGAATTAACTTTTTACCATGATATAATAAATATCATGTTTATAGAGGCAGCATCTTTTAATAATTATTTACTTTTAAATGAATTTTTTACTTGGACAATATGATGAAGAATTTAATAACTTATTTAATAGTGTAGGTATGCAATATTTATCAGATAAAAAAACTATTTTATATTTTAACATATGTAGTAGAATCAATTAATGATATGCACCTAATGATGAATAAAAATGATCAACTTATAATGGAAGGAAGGTATTTATATGTAATAGATGTAATACTTAAAAATAACTATACACCGTATGAAATCTAAAAGCGTATCTTAAGGATTGATGTTATTTTTATGGGAACGTCTTATCAGGATTTTGCATAATGAAAGAGGCATATTTTGTATACTAGAGTTGAATTGAAAGTTCTATCCATAATCACATTAAATCATTAATTACAATCCAATGAGTACTAGAATACCCCAGATATAGAACCTTATTATATACATATTCTTTGAACAAAATATAAATTTTCATTCATTATCCTGTATTTTTAGCTTCTGAAGGTTTGTTCAAATTATCATATAATACTGCAAGTATTATAGCCACTACAAGACCTATTATGTAATATTTTTTTTATATAAGGATACAAAGTTGGGGACAATCTTATGTAGTAGAGACATTAGATAGGCTATGTGTCTGTTCGACATCAAGGTGGTTATGTTGACAATTAGTGTATCTGTACAATCATCATAATACTTTATGAAAATGAAATATTAATAAAACTCTAAGGAGGTGAGATAGTAGTTATATAAATTATTATGAATCCCAATCTCATTTGAAACAGCCTTGCAGTCATATTGGTTTATAATATCTAGCATCTGAGGTGAAAGATTACCATAATTAAGTCATAAAGTATTGGAAAATAATATTTGATTTTAATAGGGGGGAGACCAATGAAAAAGTATACAGTAAAGTAATAGTAGCATTATTACTGTTATTTCTATTTATGTTTACTATGGATGTATCAGTAATGGCAAACTCTGGTTTTATGCCACCAAAAGGTCATCATATAGTATCAACAAAGAAAACAACATTAGCACCTGGTGTAGTAGAAAGTGAAATTATATATAATACACCAGATGGTAGCAATCCTGTATCAGGATTTATAGTCGATATAAATCTTGGTAGTAGCGTGAATATTATGGCAGCTTCTAAAGATTATAATCAAGCTGGCACACAAACTGTAAGGAAAATGGCTGAAGCAGCTAAACAAAAAAAACAGGTAGAAATATTGTCGCTGCAATAAATGCTGATTTAAACTGGAGTGGAACAGGTATCTCTAATGGTCCATTGATTATTGATGGTAATATTTATACTGATAAACCAGGTACATTCTTTGGTATTAAAAAAAATGGAGAAGCAATTATAGGAGATTCAAAAAAAATATTCTGAAGTTAAAGATGATTTAGTACAAGCTGTTAGAGGTATGGGGGGTGGTTAGTAAGATGGAAGGTTGTTGAAACATCCACAAGTTTAGCTCCAAGGACAGCAGTTGGAATCAAAGCAGATGGTACAGTATTTTTCTATGTTGTAGAAGGGAGAATGTTTCCTCGTAGTATAGGTATTTCTCTAAAAGATCTAGCGGAGATAATGCATTCATATGGAGCTGTTATGGCACTTAATATGGATGGCGGTGGTTCAACAACCTATCTTGCTAAAATAGAAGGAGAGACTGATCTTGAGTTAAGAAATATACCATCTGATGGAGTTGAAAGACCATCTATAAGTTCTCTTTTAGTATATGCTGATTCTGGTGATGGAGCTTTTCATCATGCGGGAATAACAACAGAAGGTGACATCTACACACCTAATTCAGAAGTTCAATTTTATGCACGTGGTGTAGATAGTGCTGGTGGTTTCGCTGAACTACCAGATGATTTAAGTTGGAAATTAGCTGATGATAAATTTGGTACTATTGATAAAACTGGGAGTTTTATATCAAATGGAACAGAAGGTAAAGTTATTGTACATTTAGAAGATAATACTGGAAGGAAAGTAGGTGAAGGAAGCGTTGAGATTAGGACACCAGATGATATCACCTTTAGATCAGACGAATTTAGTTTAGGATTCGAAGAAACTACTGATTTTGGTATTAGAGTAACCTATCAACAACGACCAGTAATATTTAAAGATGGAGATATTATATGGGAATATGATGAAAAATTAGGGGGGGTATTTGAAAATAATAGATTTACTTCCAATTCAGATGAGTCTATTAATGGTATTGTAAAAGCTACTATAGCTAATACAGATATATCCAAAGAATTTGCTTTAGTAGTAGGTAAGCTTCCTATTGTAATTTTTGATTATGAAAGTGATGATATTAATGAGAAATGGGAACCTAAGTCTGTAAATGGTGCACAATCTGATATTTCAATTGTACATCGTGATAGTGGTGAGCCAGTTCGTTTTGGAAATCAGTCACTTAGAATGGACTTTGATTTTACAACACTGACCAGATTATCTGCAGGAGCCTATGCAGGTTTTACTGATCCAGTCGGATTGGAAGTGTTAGGTGGAACTTATGAACTTCCTGGTTCTCCAGCAGGGGTAGGTATGTGGGTCTATGGAACTGAAGAATCTCAAGGATTATGGTTAAGAATAGGTGTTAGAGATAAGGATAGTCCTGGCTGGAAGGCATTTGATTTGACAACAGAAGAAGAAGGAATCAATTGGATAGGATGGAAATATGTAGAGACATCATTCGAAGGCTACTCGGCTCCATATACCATACTCCCTAGTCAATTTATCAGACTTATGCTTACTCCAAATTCTTTTGATGGAGAAACAATAAAACCAGTTGGTAATATCTATGTAGATAATATTACTGTCACTTATGGAACGAATCCAGAAGATCATAACCCACCAATTATTGATTCAATAAAAATAAATGATGAAGATGTTTTAAATGAATCGGTAATAAATACCAATAATATAACAATCGAAACTTCTTTTTATGAATATGAAGACAAACATGCTACTGGCATTGACTTTGAAAATGTAAATATTTATGTAGATGGAGTAAATTATTTAAATAAAGATGGTTATGCTTTAAACATAACCGATGGAAAGCATATTTACAAAATGTATATTTAACAGATGGAACACATGAAATTAAAATTGTTGTGGTAGATAATGCTGGTAATGAAACAGTTGAAAAAAAGATTTATTATAGTAGATACTGGTAAAAATAATAAGATATATTTAGATAGCAGCGATAGTGTTGTACTAGGAAAAGATTATGTTATAGAGTTAAAAGCTGATGAATTAGATAATATAAAAAGTGTCAATATGTCCCTTCAAATTTCTAATACTTTATCAAATTTTGATATAGAGTTTAGTGAAGCTTTTGATGGTGAATATGAGTATTTAAATGGTGTTCGCTTATTAAATATTAATGCTAGTAGAAATAATAATATTGATGTAGATTATATTTTTAGAATTAAAAGTGCTATTGCTAATGACTTAAATGAGAGTTCATTAATAACATATGCTGTTAATATTGGAGAATTTGAGTATATTGAAGATAATACTGAGGGAATATTTCTTAAGAGTTTTTCTTTATTACCTAAAAATCTAAATATAGCTGCTCCACTTAATATATCCTCTAATATTATTTTAGTAGGACAAGATGCAGTTTTCAATGTAACTGATCTTGATGGAAATAGTATTGAAAATGCTGAAGTATTCCATGTTTCTACATCGGGTGCTAAGAGTAGCTTAGGTAAGACTGATGAGAATGGTATCTTAAAGACTACTGAATTTTCGAAAGAAGTAGTTGGATTTACTGTTGTAGCAGAACATAATAGTAATATTTCATTTGAATACAAAGGTCAATCATTTACCTCATTAGGAGATGAGACTGGAAAACCGTACAATATTAAATCTAATGGTGTAAAAAAAACCCAGAAGTAAGTAAAAACATATCATGGTTTTCTAATGCATTAGTAGGCAACAATAATGCTTATATCCAATATGCATTAAAGTCTGATTATGATGAATTAGGTGAATCTGCATTCAGTCAGATTCAAGGAAAAAGTGTTTTGTATGCATTTACTGGTGCACAAAACATTGATGAAAATTATGCAGTAAATATAAATAATATTGTAATAAATGGATTAACAAGTGGTAAAGAATATGTATATCGTGTAGGTAATGGTGAATCTTGGTCTGAGGCAAGGACATTTAATACTGTATATACAAATTCTGATGTAAACTTCTTAGTTTTAGGAGATGTTCAAACAGAAGATTTTGAAGCATTCAAGAAAGATCTTACTAAAATAGAGGCATATGAAAAAGATTATGATTTTGGTATCCAAGTAGGGGATTTGGTCGATGATGCAGGAGTTTTTAATCACTGGAATCAAATTCTATCTACAATTTCAGATTCTTTTTTTTAGGTGATTTAGATATCGTTCATGTTTTAGGTAATCATGAATTTTATGGAGATACTAGTGGAGACAAGGCAAATGCAATATTTAATTTACCACATAGAAATTATTATTCAACAGAATATGGATCAGTTTATGTTGGGGGGGTTATTAATTACACAATGAATAGAAATGGATTAATGGAAGCATTGGAATGGCTTGTTGAAGATGCAAATCAATCACAAGCAAAGTGGCGTATTTTAGTTACTCACCAACCACCATATTATACTAATCCACAGGGTGGAAATAGTTTATTTAATGAACTTGTTCCTGAATACGCTGAAAGAGCTGGAATTGACTTCGTATTTTCAGGACATGACCATGCATATGCAAGAACGAAACCATTAGCAAATGGCATGCCAGATGACAATGGTGTTGTATACATCACTAGTGGTGCCTTAGGGGAAAAAAAAGGTATACTGCCGTTAACAATCCAAGTTTTCATTTTGACGAATTAAATGATACGTTTAATTCAGTTTATTTATCTGTTGAGGCAACTCCTACAGAGTTTAAGATCATAACACATGAAACTGATGGCTCAGTTATTGATACCTACTCAAAAACAAAAGAAGATACCCATGAACATAATTATTATATAGTAGATGATAAATTAGTTTGCAAAGAATGCTATAGTAATAAACTAATTGATGATTATATTGGATTTGCAAAAACTGAAGATGAAAATTGTATATATCTCATCAATGGTAAGTATTATAAAGGTTTATTGGTACTTGGTGATGATATATATTACTTTGATGAAGAGACTGGACTTGCATTTACTGGTGATACTGAAATATGGGGGGGACTAGAAACAACTTTTAATGAAGAAGGAAGACTAATAAGTGGTGGTACTGGTTTTGTTAGCAAAGGAAGTAACACTTTATACTATCAGAAACTAATCATGTATAAAGGCTGGCTAGACTTAGATGGAGATATATATTATTTCTCAAACGTAACAGGATATATGAGTACTGGTTTAGCAACTGTTAGTGGAGTAGTATATCACTTTTCGATTGATGGAAAGCTAATCGGAAAATAGAAACTAGA
>JMBV01000509.1_pt1 | contig 11921 bp, 24 predicted proteins | sample 616531 | NCBI WGS metagenome assembly JMBV01 (sample SAMN02727904, study PRJNA239997) | anaerobic digester metagenome | biome: anaerobic digester; isolation source: mesophilic anaerobic digester inoculated with municipal waste water sludge... | place: Germany: Bielefeld University, CeBiTec ... | reverse complement strand
ATCCATAAGGGGGTAAAAGTATGAAGATAAAAGATGTAAATAGAGTCCCCCCCAAACATATAACTACCATAGGTGGTCAGGCTTTAATTGAAGGGATATTGATGCGTGGGCCAGAGGACGTGGCTATTGCAGTAAGAAAAGGGAAGGATGAAATAGTCCTTAAAAAGGAGAAACTAAATACCCTAGGAATGAAATATAAATTTTTTTCGATTACCTTTTATAAGGGGAATAGTAGGATTAATTGAGTCTATGATATTTGGAATCCAGGCTCTGATGTATTCTGCCGAAATTTTTGATGAATCTTTGAAGAGGAAGAAGAAAAGGAAGGTTTTTAGATAGAGTCTTTAAGGATAAGAGGGAAGATGTGGAGATAGCTCTTACTTTATTAATTTCTTTAGTTTTAACTATAGTACTTTTTATATTGATACCTAGCTTAATTACCAATGTATTTAAAAACAGCATCCAATCTCCATTTCTTATGAATCTAGTAGAAGGATTGATACGTATAGGGATATTTCTCATATATGTAGTAAGTATATCTAAAATGGAAGATGTAGGTAGGGTATTTGAATACCATGGAGCTGAACATAAGACCATCCATTGTTATGAAAATGGAGAAGAGCTAACAGTAGAAAATGTAAAAAAAATATCCTACCCTTCATCCTAGATGTGGCACTAGTTTTTTGTTTATGGTAATGATAGTTAGTATATTTGTACTTTCATTTTTTTTGGATGGCCTAATCCTTTAAAGAGGGTTTTAATTAGAATACTTATGTTACCTGTAGTTGCAGGTATTTCCTATGAAATAAATAGGCTAATTGGAAAAAGTAATTCTAAATTAGCTTATTATATATCCTACCCTGGCCTTATATTACAAAAGATAGCTACCACTAAGGAGCCTGATGAAGGGCAAATTGAAGTGGCCATTGAAGCATTAAAGGCAGTGCTTACGGAGAACAGGGAAGATGATTTATGGACATAAATAGCCTATTGAAAAAAAAGGTGTGGAGATAATAGGGGAAAGAAAATATGGGAATCCTCAATTAGAAGCTACATTAGTTCTTAGCAAGCTCCTTGGAGTTGATAAAGTATATATATACACCCATGGTAAGGAGAAAGTTAGCCCATCTGTTAAGGAGAAATTTATAAAATTGATGGAAAAAAAGGGCTACAGGATATCCAATACAGTATATATTGAAAGAAAAAGAGTTTATGGGTCTTGATTTTTATATAGAAGAGGGAGTTTTAGTCCCAAGACCTGATACGGAAATCTTAGTAGAATACATCCTTAACTATATTGATGAGAAATATAAAAATGAGCCTATAAACTTCCTAGATCTAGGCTTTGGTAGTGGTGCAATAGCTTTATCTATAGCCTACTATCGTAGGAATGTAAATGTATACGGTGTGGATATAGGGGGGATATTCCCTTAAAGGTAGGTTATATAAACAAGGATAGATTCAAATTAGATAATGTAAAATTATATAAGGGAGATCTTTTCCAAGGGATAGAAGGATTAGGACTAGAAGGTAAGTTTCATATAATAGCTTCTAATCCCCCCCTTATATCCCTATAGAAGATATTGAAATGTTACAAACGGAGGTAAAATACGAGCCCTTAGATGCATTGGCTGGTGGAGAAGATGGATTGGATTACTATAGAAATATTATTCCAAAGGCCAAGGATTATTTATGTCCCCAAGGATTGTTGATATTTGAAATAGGTTATGATCAAGGTAAAAGGATAAAAACATATTGATAGAAGAAGGATATAAAAATATCCAAATATTAAAAGATCTCCAGGGATTAGATAGAGTAATCCTAGGTATTATGGAGTAGAGGAGGTTTTTATGAAATTATTATTTAAAATGTTTAATACCTTCTTTAAGATAGGTGCATTTACTATTGGCGGTGGGTATGCCATGTTACCTCTTATACAAGATGAAGTAGTGGAGAAAAACAAGTGGCTAACACCAGAAGAATTTATGGATATATTAGCAATAGCAGAGGTTACCCCTGGACCAGTGGCAGTTAATACTAGCACCTATGTTGGGTATAAAATGGCAGGGATAAAAGGAGCTTTGATTTGTACCTTAGGTACTGTACTTCCTTCCTTTACTATTATACTTTTGATTGTAAAGTTCTTCTGGCAATATAGGGAAAATCCTACAATAGACAAGGTGTTTCTAGGTATAAGACCAGCAGTAGCTGCATTGATATTTTCAGCAGTATATAAATTAGGGAGAAATATGCAGCTAAACATACAGAAGATAATAGGAGCAGCTCTTACGGTTTTCGCCATAATAATATTGGATATAAGTCCTATAATTATCATACTTATAGCTGCCTTTGGTTCCATTGGATATTTTAAGCATAAGGAGAAGGGCATATGAATATATTAAAACTATTTTTATCATTTTTAAAAATTGGTGCTTTTAGTTTTGGTGGAGGCTATGCTATGTTACCCTTAATAAGAAAGGAGATAATAGAGGTCCATGGATGGCTTACGGTAAAGGAATTTATAGATATACTAGCTGTAGTGGAGATGACTCCAGGACCGGTAGCTATTAATTCTGCCACTTTTTTAGGATACAAGGTAGCAGGCATATGGGGGGGATCTATAGCTGCCACAGTAGGTGTGATATTGCCTTCTATTGTCATAATCCTTATAATAGCTCATTTCTTATCTAAGTTTAGAGAATCACCTTATGTAGATTATGCTTTTAGAGGGATAAGACCAGTAGTATTAGGTTTAGTTACATCAGCTGCTTTAACTGTAGCTAAAGATGCTATAATTGATATTAAAAGCTTAATTATAGGTGGGGTATTGTTTTATTTTGTCTCTTTTAAAGATATGCATCCTATTACTGCAATAATACTTGCTGGTATTGCTGGAGCAATAATTTATTAAATATTTCTTTACAAAAGGCACAAACTATGCTATCCTTCTTTTGGTGAATTGGATTTTTATATTGGAATCATGGTATAATATATAATAAGCAATCATTCATAAAATTTGAAGGTTAAAAAAAAGATATTTGAAGTAAAATGGGGAAAGGAGGTAAATAATGATAGAGAAACTATCCTTTATAGAAAATAAATACAAAGAATTGAGCCAGAAGATAATAGATCCAGAAATTATAAATCAAACAGATGAATGGCAAAAATTGGCAAAAGAACATGCGGAAATTGAACCTATAGTATTTAAGTATAGGGAGTATACTAAGGCTCAGAAGATTCTTGAAGAAGATAGGGAAGTGATGAAGGGAAAGATAGACGATGAGATGAGAGAACTGTTGAAAGATGAAATAGCTGAATTAGAAGAGACTACAGCTAAGTTAGAAGAAGAACTTAAGATACTTCTTATCCCTAAGGACCCTAATGATGAAAAAAAATGTTATAGTTGAGATAAGAGCTGGTGCTGGCGGAGATGAAGCAGGATTATTTGCAGGAGATCTATTTAGAATGTATACCATGTATGCAGAAAGACAAGGTTGGAAAATCGAGCTTATGAGCACCAATGAACAAGGTGTAGGCGGCTTTAAAGAGGTTATATTTATGATTAAAGGTAAAGGTGCCTATAGTAGACTAAAATATGAGTCAGGAGTCCATAGGGTTCAAAGAGTACCTACGACTGAATCCAGTGGTAGAATTCATACTTCTACAGCCACAGTCGCAGTATTGCCTGAAGCTGAAGATATAGATATAGAAATAAATCCAAATGATATAAGGATAGATGTGTTCCGTTCCTCAGGAAATGGAGGTCAAAGTGTAAATACTACTGACTCTGCTGTAAGGATAACCCATATACCTACAGGGATGGTAGTATCTTGCCAAGATGAAAAATCCCAACATAAAAATAGGGATAAAGCTATGAAAATATTAAAGACTAGATTGTATGATAAATTATTAAGTGAACAACATGATGAAATAGCTGAAGAAAGAAGATCCCAGGTAGGTACAGGAGATAGATCTGAAAGGATTAGAACCTATAATTTTCCTCAAGGAAGGGTTACAGATCATAGGATAAATAAAACTGTCCATCAACTGGAAAAGTTTTTAGATGGAGATATGGATGAAATAATAGATGCTTTGATAACAACAGATCAGGCGGAAAAATTAAAATTAGTAGGTTAATGTAAAGCTAAGACAAGGTTTAATCCTTGTCTTTTTTTATATCACAAAAAGATGTTCTTATCCTTTTACCCTAAGAATAACTATATACTAGAAAGGGTGAAAATATGAAGGATATAGGAATTATAACATTATATGGATTTATGGTAGGTATATTAGGTACAGGAATAGGTGGAACATTGTCTTTATTTATCAAAAATACTCATAGGATATTAAGCTTTTTATTGGGATTAACTGGGGGATTTATGTTATTTATAGTTACTTTTCATCTATTACCTGAAGCTTTTATGTTAGGAGGACTATATTTTAGTATATTAGGTATAGCATTGGGAATAGCCCTTATAATATTTATTGAAATGAACATAGATAGCGTATTGAAAAACCCCAATATGAAATCCAGTTTACTACTAGGTATAAGTATAGCAGTTCACAATTTCCCTGAAGGATTGGCATTAGGTTCTAGTTTTTTTTAACCATGTCGGATTTAGGTCCTATGCTTTCCCTGGCTATGTTATTACATAACATTCCTGAAGGATTGTCTTTGGCTATTCCTCTGAAGGTGAATAAAATTTCTCCTGGAAGGATTATATTATACTCAATACTTACAGGAGTTCCCACGGGGGGGATAGGAAGCTTTATAGGAGGATCCATGGGTATGATATCCAATATACTCATCTCCCTTTGTCTATCTTTTGCTGGAGGAACTATGCTATATATAATATGTGATGAAATAATTCCCAATGCCAAAACTCTCCATAAGGGGGGGAGGGCTTCTTCTATAGGATTTGTTTTGGGATTTGTAATTGGTATTATATTATATTTTTAGAACCTAAGCCTTACCTATAGCAAATAAGTATAATAGAATTCTCTTAAATTTTTCCATCTTTCCCAATAGTATAACGTTTAAAGAACAGGGAACCAATAAATTATATATGGTATAATCACTGTTTATAATATTTATTTTTCTAGTTTGAGATTAGTTTATATAAATATTTTTTTAATAATGGCTAAAATAATGTATAATAGTAAAGAGGAAATAATAGTAGATAAGAAGGGTAAAATATGGGAAAAATAAAAACGACTATAATTAAGGTAAGTAAACAAAATCCAGAAAAAAAACTTGATAGCTAAAGGAGCAAATATAATCAAATCTGGCGGATTAGTAGCTTTTCCAACGGAAACGGTATATGGATTAGGAGCCGATGGATTAAACGAAGAAGCAGTTAAAAAGATATTTTTAGCTAAGGGGCGTCCTCAGGATAATCCCTTAATTCTTCATGTAGCAGATAAGGAGCAAGTATATCCTCTAGTAAAATCCATATCAAAGGAAGCTCAAAGGCTTATGGAGAGCTTTTGGCCAGGGCCATTGACTTTATTGTTTAAAAGAAGTAGCTTAGTTCCTAATTGTATAACTGCAGGATTGGATACAGTAGCCATAAGGATGCCTAATCATCCTATAGCTTTAGCTTTAATTCAAGCTAGTGATGTACCTATAGCAGCTCCTAGTGCTAATACCTCTGGGAAACCTAGTCCCACATTGGCGAGCCATGTAATAGAGGATTTAAATGGGAAAATCCATATGATAATAGATGGGGGGGAAAAACAGGCATAGGGGGGGTGGAATCCACAGTCTTGGATTTATCTGGAGACAAACCATTAATACTAAGGCCTGGTGGTGTAACCTTAGAAGAATTGAGGGAACACCTTCCTTATGTAGAGGAAGATTTAAGCTTAATAAAAGATGATAAGGATATAGTGCCTAAATCTCCAGGGCAAAATACAAACACTATGCACCAAAGGGTGAAATGTATTTATTTGTAGGTTCAGTAGATAATATGGTACAAGCAATAGAAGAATATGCTAATAGATATATTCATATGGGGGGGAAAAAGGTTGGGATTATGGCTACAGAGGAAACTAAAGCTAAATACAAAGAAGGTATTATATTATCTTTAGGAAGTAGAGAAAACAAGGAAGAAATAGCTCAAAATCTTTTTAGTACCTTGAGGATGTTTGATGAAAAAGATGTAGATATAATTCTAGCAGAGGGAATAGATTTTAAAGATATAGGTATGGCTATTATGAATAGGATGAAAAAAGCTGCTGGAGGTAATATTATAAAAGTATAAGGAGAGAGGAAATTGAATATACTTTTTGTTTGTACTGGTAATACCTGTAGAAGCCCTATGGCTCAAGCTTTGTTAAAAGATATGGCTGAAAAAAAAGATTTAGATTTAGTAGTAAAATCTGCAGGAGTCTTTGCATTTGATGGTCAAAGGGTATCCAAAGAAGCATTACAGGTATTAAAAGAAGAAGGTATAGATATAAGCAATCATAGAGCTAATATGATCCACAGGGATTTGTTAGAAGAGTCTGATTTGATACTTACTATGGCTAAATCTCATAAGGAAACGCTGCTTTCAAAATACTCTTTTTTTAAAGGGAAAAGTGTTTACCTTAAAGGAGTATGCCTATGGTGTAGAAGAAGATGTATTAGATCCCTTTGGTCAAGGAATAGATGTATATAGGCATACAAAAGAAGAGATTAAAAGGGCATTGGAAGAAATAATAGAAAAAGGAGGATTTCTTGATGAAAATAGGCATAGGTAGTGATCATGGTGGTTATGAACTAAAGGAATATATAAAGGAGTATCTAGAACAAGAGAATATCGAGTATATAGATTATGGCACCAATTCTTTAGATTCAGTAGATTATCCTGATTATGGACTTAAATTATCTAAAGGCGTAATATCAGGAGAAGTAGATAGAGGCATAGCCATATGTGGTACTGGAATAGGAATATCTATTACATGTAACAAAGTAGCAGGAATTAGATGTGCTTTATGTAGTGATACCTATTCAGCAAGAATGAGTAGGGAACACAATGATGCAAATGTTTTAGCATTAGGTGGAAGGGTTATAGGGAAAGACTTAGCTATTGAAATAGTATCTGCATGGTTAAAAGCAGAATTTCAAGGGGGGGAAGGCATGAAAGAAGAATAAATAAAATTTCTAATATAGAAGCTTAATTTATGATATAATCACACAGGACGTAAAAACAATGGAAATAGAATAAACTTTGGGTATATCCCATAGTTCTAATAGGAAAGGAGTCTTATACATGGGGGGGAAAGTTATAGTTTTAGATCATCCACTAATCAAGCATAAACTTACATTTATTAGGGACAAGAATACAGGATCTAAGGAATTTAGAGAATTGGTGAAAGAAGTATCTATGCTTATGGCATATGAAGTTACTAGGGATTTGCCTTTAGAGGAGATAGAAGTAGAAACACCAATTACTACTACTAAAGCTCAAATTATCTCAGGAAAGAAATTGGGGTTAGTTCCCATATTAAGGGCAGGTTTAGGTATGGTAGATGGTATGTTAAACTTACTTCCTGCTGCTAAAGTTGGCCATGTAGGATTGTACAGGGATCCAGAGACTTTAAAACCAGTAGAGTACTATTGTAAATTACCTTACGATATTGAAGAAAGAGAACTAATAGTATTAGATCCAATGTTGGCTACAGGAGGTTCTGCAACTGCAGCTATAGATTTTTTTAAAGAAAAAGGGTTCCAATTCCATAAAATTAGTTTGTTTAATTGCAGCACCAGAGGGAATAGATGCAGTACAAAAAGCCCATCCTGATGTGGATATATATGTAGCAAGCATAGATGAAAAATTAAATGAAGATGCTTATATAGTTCCTGGTTTAGGGGGGGATGCAGGAGACAGGCTATTTGGAACTAAATAGATTAGGGCGACTTTATAGGTCGCTCTATTTTAATTAAAGTATTCATAATAATTGACTTATTTATTATTCTAATATAAAATTTTATAAGAATACTATAAAAGGAGCGAAATAGAATGGAGTATATTTTTATGCCATTTATCATATCACTAGCTTTATCATTATCTATGACTCCAGTAGTCAAAAGATAGCAGTAAAACTTGGAGCCATGGATGTTCCAAAAGATGAGAGAAGAGTACATAAAAAGCCTATGCCTTTGATGGGGGGGCTTAGCTATATATATATCAATTATTATCACTTCATTAATATTTCTTCCCATAGATAAAAGCCTTATCTCCATTCTTATAGGAGGAAGTATTATATGTATTTCAGGAATAATAGATGATATAAAGGATATAAGCCCTAGAATGAAACTTGTCTTTCAAATAGTAGCAGCTATTGTATTAATTATAGGAGATGTTAAAATAGATGCAATAACAAATCCATTTACTAAGACTACTAAGCTAATACAATTAGGCATCTTTTCCATACCCATAACCATATTTTGGGTAGTAGGAATTACCAATACATTAAATTTAATAGATGGATTAGATGGATTAGCTGCAGGGGGTAGCTATGATAGCTAGTTTATCCTTTTTGTTTGTAGCTGGGAAGTTTAATTATGTACCGGTAATGATAATCTCTTCCATAATAGCTGGGTCATGTTTAGGGTTTTTACCTTACAATTTTAATCCAGCTAGTATATTTATGGGAGATACAGGGGCATTATTTTTAGGATTTATGTTGGCAAGCTTATCTATAGAAGGAGTTATGAAATCTGTAGCTACCATTGCAGTAGTAGTTCCAATTATAATTCTAGGAGTCCCTATATTTGACACTACCTTTGCCATATTTAGAAGATTATTAAATGGCAAATCCATAGCAGAAGCAGACAAAGGCCATCTCCATCATAGATTGTTACAAATGGGATATTCTCAAAAGAAAACTGTCCTAATATTGTATTTTATTAGTGCTATATTTGGATTATGTGCAGTGTTAATAGCTAAGATAAATAGCAAGAGAGCTGTTACCATATCCATAATAATATTTATCATAACCATATTACTAGCAGGAAAGATGGGACTTTATGGTTCTAAAAAGGAGGAAAAGGATGAATAACATAAAAATCTTGACTGTATTTGGGACAAGACCAGAAGGTATTAAGATGGCTCCCATTATAAAAACCATGGAAAAGAGGGAAGGAATTGAAAATATAATATGTATAACAGCTCAACACAGAGAAATGTTAGATCAAGTGTTAAATATATTTAATATAGAGCCAGATTATGATTTAAATATATTTAAACCAGGACAAACTTTAACGGAAATAACCAATAGAGCATTGGAAGGATTAGAAAAGGTAATAATAGAAACAAAACCTGATGTATTGCTAGTTCAAGGGGGGGATACCACTACTGTATTTGCAGGAGCATTAGCAGCTTTTTATCAAAAAGTAAAAGTAGGACATGTGGAAGCAGGGCTTAGGTCAGGGAATCTATATTCACCTTATCCAGAAGAAGCCAATAGAAGACTTACAGGGGGGGTTCTTACCAATTTTCATTTTGCTCCTACAGAAAATAATAGACAAAATTTACTAAGGGAAGGCTATCCTGATGATAGGATATTTATAACAGGAAATACCGTTATAGATGCTCTCAACTATGTAGTTAAAGAAAATTATGAGTTTAAATATTCGAGTTTAAATAATATAGATTATAAAAACAAAAGGGTAATACTTTTAACTTCCCATAGGAGGGAAAACATTGGAAAGCCTATGGAAAATATATTTTCTGCTGTAAGGGATATAGTCAACAAATATCCTGATGTGGAATTGGTATTTCCCATTCATTTAAATCCTAAGGTTAGAGATATAGCTTATAGGATATTTGATAATCAAGAAAGGGTACATATAATAGATCCTTTAGACTATGAACCTTTTACCAATTTAATGGCTAGATCTTATTTGGTGATTACAGATTCAGGTGGCCTTCAAGAAGAAGCTCCTAGTCTAGGGAAGCCAGTACTTGTAGTAAGAGAAGAAACAGAAAGGCCTGAGGGAATAGAAGCAGGTACTGCAAAACTAGTAGGTACTCAATATGATAATATATATAGGGAATTGGATATTTTATTATCAAATGAAGAAGAATACTATAAAATGGCCAACGCAGTAAATCCCTATGGAGATGGTAAAGCATCAGAGAGGATTGTTGATATAATCTTAAAACATGGAGGTTCTACAGTTTAGGAGGGATTCCATGGAATTTAATATTGAAGATGAAGCTTTGCTAGAATTTTTGTTAGACTCTATAGAAGATGGCATACTTATTGTTGATATGCATAATAAAGTATATACTAATACTGCCTTTCTAAGAATGTTGGGAATAGCCAAAGAAGAACTTAAGTCTAATCCCTTTCCCAATTTTATTAAGGATGAAAAATTAAGGGATTCCTTTATTCTAGATGAGAAGAAAAGAGAACAAGAATTTAAATTAAATGGAAACCATTTATTATTAAGACACATTCCTTATATAGAATATGAAAAAGTATTGAATCATATATTTACAATACGAGATATAACGGATATTAAGGATTCCCATAGCCAATTGATGCAAGAGAAAATGACTTTAGACATGATAGAGGATCTGCTGGAACATGCATATGAAGGATTTACATTAGTAGATGCTGAGGAAAGATTGTTAAATGGAACTATGAAAAATTATTTGGTATAAGGGAAAAAGATGCTGTAGGTAAACCTGTGGAAGATGTTATAGAGAATACTCGATTGCATATAGTAGTTAAAACTGGTAGAAAAGAGATAAAAGATATTCAGAGAATACATGGACATGATATGATAGCCAATAGAATTCCAATTATTCGTAATGGACGAATAATTGGAGCTGTTGGAGCTGTATTATTTAAAGATGCCAGCGATATTAGGGAGATGGCAAAGGAATTAATTAAACTGGAGAATAAGGTTAAAGAATACAAGGGAGAATTGGAAAGACTTCAGGATAAAAAAAATATTCCTTTGATAGCATAATAACACAAGATCCTAAGATGGAATATTTAAAAAAAGCTAGCTAGAAAAGCTGCTGAATCTAATTCTACCGTATTGATATTGGGAGAATCAGGCACAGGAAAAGAGATGTTTGCTCAGGCTATACACAAGGCGAGCTATAGAAGAGCTGAATCTTTCATGGCTATAAATTGTGCAGCTATACCTAAGGAACTACTAGAATCGGAATTATTTGGATATGAGGGAGGAGCTTTTACTGGTGCTAAAAAAAAGTGGGAAACCGGGGAAATTTGAATTAGCTAATGGAGGTACCATATTCTTAGATGAAATAGGCAATATGCCATTGGAAATGCAAGCTAAACTATTGCGGGTATTGGAAGAAAAGGAGTTTGAACGGGTAGGGGGGGTACTGAAAAAAATCCTTTTAGATGTTAGAATAATAGCTGCCACTAATGAAGATATTGAAGAAGCTGTAAAAATTGGAAAATTTAGAGAAGATCTATACTATAGATTAAATGTAATAACTTTGGACATACCACCTTTAAGGGATAGAAAAGATGATATCCCATTAATTGCTGAAAATTTACTAGAATATTTAGCAAAAGAGTTGGATACCCAAAAGAAAAAAAACTTTCTCCAGAGACTTTAAACATTTTAAAACAGTATCATTGGCCTGGCAATGTAAGAGAGCTAAGAAATGTATTGGAAAGAGGGATTAACCTATCTTCAGGAAGTACTATATTGCCTAAGCATCTACCTGAGAGAATATTCATGAATATAGAAGGGGGGGAGATGGAGAAGTTTAATGAAATATCTCTATTAAGAGAAGTAGTAGCTGAAGTTGAAAAGGAAGCAATCATCAAAGCTCTATCTAAAACCAAAGGGAATAAGACTTTAGCAGCTGAAAAACTAGGTATACATCGTACTGCATTATATAAAAAGATAAATAAATATGGATTGGATATATAGTTGTAGC
>JMBV01000508.1_pt1 | contig 11987 bp, 17 predicted proteins | sample 616531 | NCBI WGS metagenome assembly JMBV01 (sample SAMN02727904, study PRJNA239997) | anaerobic digester metagenome | biome: anaerobic digester; isolation source: mesophilic anaerobic digester inoculated with municipal waste water sludge... | place: Germany: Bielefeld University, CeBiTec ... | reverse complement strand
TAATGTTAAGCCTGATTTATCAAAACCGCCCCCCCTTTGTTTTTCATCAAACAATTTTCTTAAATAATAACCTGTTGTGCTTCCACCTGCACCTTGTGTCATAGCATCTTTTCCTCCTTCGTAAGTCTCAATTATTCGACCTTTCCATTCGGCCCCCATTGTATAATACAGATTGGTAGAATCTTGGTTCTCTATTTTTATATGGTTCAGATGCATGTACTGGATTATTCCAATCAAATTCAACATATTTTCCACTTCCATCTTTGATAAGATAATTCATTACAAGGTTTTCTGTCGGAGCTATCTCTGCATAGCCACCATCTCCTTTTGGACAATAAAAATAGTCAAAACTATAACCTAAATCTGGAGTACTATATCCTACTTCGAGTATGCTTTCCTTATTATTAATGTCATTCCCTTTTCCTCTTTCCATTTTAAATAGAGCTCCATAATCTGGATATAATTCATAAATATCGAGATCTATTACTGCTTTTGCTGCATCAGATGCCGCTTTCCAACGCTTAGCATACAACATTGTCCTAGCCTTAAGACCATATGCCCACCCTTTACAAGTTTGCCTTTCTCTGCAGTAACAGGAAGGTGTTCTGCAGCAAAATCAAGATCTTCAGCTATAAAATCCCAGCATTCTTCCGGTTCGGATAATTTCCGGTCTTTTATATTCATATCTGGCAATTCTCTATGAATAACAACTCTTCCTCCATACCGGCGCGCAAGCATAAAATATACATGTGCGCGAAAAAAAACGAACTTCGGCTTCAGCTCTTAATCGTAACTCCTCTGGAAAGTGCCCTCCATACGTATAAAGGCCATCGATAAAACGGTTGCATGCGATCACCCAATTGTGTCCCCCCCATGCCCAATTGTCTAATGGGTTATTTGCAGGAGTAACTGGAACTGTATTAAAAACAAACTGGTTATGGCTGTCAATCTCCTGATTGAATTTTATCATGTCACTATACCCGTCATCTGAAACATTTTGAGAATAATAGGATGTAGTGCCTAGTAGACCGTAAAAAGAATTCAAATAAAGATCCAGGTTTTTTTTCGTTTCTCCAGGGTGTTTCGGAGGTATAACGATCAGTCAATTCAGGTTCCATCGAACAGCTGGAAAAATATATAACAAAAAGTAAGATTACAGTTCCTGCTATTATTTTTATACTATTTATTTTCATATTGTTAAAATGTTAAATTTAATCCGAATTCAAAGACTCTCTGTGGTGGATAGTATCCCTGATTTACACTTGGCATTTCAGGATCCAAACCAAAGTCCAAGCCTGATAAAGTAAATAAATTGGTGCCAGATATATAAAACCTCAAATTTTGTACTCCTATATTGTTTATTATTTTTTTTGGGGGGGTATTCTGTATCCTATTTGAGCTGATTTTAGACGAAGATAAGTCCCGTCTTGAACGTATAAAGAAGAGTGCTGAGAACCTTTTGCTCTTAGTTCAATTCCTAAACGGGGGGGATATTTTGCATTAGTGTTCTCAGGGGGGGTCCATGAGTTCTCTATTAATTCTTTTGGGGGGGAATTTCCTCCAGCAAAGAAAGGTCTCGTGTAAAATGTGTCATCTCTGAAACCTCTATCAGTATATAATCCACATATTTCTACATCGAAAAGGGTCGCTCCCTGAAAACATGTTGAAATCAAAGTTTTTATACTCGCCGTCTAACTCAAGTCCGAAAATCATTTCCGGAATACTGCTTCGACCAATAGGTACTTGATCTTGTTCGAATGTAATACGTCCATCTCCGTTTATGTCTTTCAATTTGATATCTCCAACCTTGGTCGGCCCGAAAACAGCACTATTATCCACTTCTTCTTGTGATTGAAATAACCCTTCTGCTATAAAACCCCCCCAGATTTGTCCAGCTGGTTTTCCTATGGAAGATGTATATTTTGTTTTATACGGATCTTGAGATAGTTTTAATATTTTATTTCGAGCCCATGTTAAATTATTTTTTTTACATTATAGCTGAATTCCCCCCCAATCTTATACCTGTGGGTGAACAACATCTCAACCCCCCCTCTGTTTTCAGTTTTCCCATAATTAATTCTGTTAGGGTAGAATCCCCCCATAGATGGTGGGTAGTCTGCAACAGAACCATACTGTCTGCTCCATAAAGAGTAAAAAAACATCAAATTCTATCCCTAACAATCCTTTCCAAAGCATTGTCTCAAAACCTATATTCCAATCATCTTTTATGGGCCATTTAAGCCCATAATTTGGTACACCTCCTACATTCAAATATTTTTTTGAGATTATTTCCGATCATTACTTCATTATTCGTACTGAGATGAGCTGTGGAAAAATATGTATATCCCATTCCAGAGTCGTTGCCCAACCTGCCGTATGATGTCCTTATTTTAAAATTATCAATAAATGAGTTAAAACGATCTTTGAAGAAAGATTCCTCTGATATCCTCCATCCTAGAGAGACACCAGGGAAAAATCCCCCCCATCTTGTATCTCGTGGTAGAAATACTGAAGCATCGTACCTACCAACGAATTCTGCCAGGTATTTATCAGCATAGGCATAATTTATTCTAACGCCATAACCAGCTTCTTTAGCTAAAGCATGTCCTCCTCCAACAAGATCTTTTTCAATTTCTTCTCCGAAATTAATATCCATAATATCTTCTATCGGATAACCTCGTTTACCATTTGACATACTGGTATCTTGTATTCGCCTATATTCATAAAAAAAAGAAGTGAAGAGACCTCATGTTTGGCGATTTTTTTTATTGAAATATACTTCAGGGCGTATATTGAAAATTTCTCTTTCGACAAACCATTGTTGGACAACTGCAATACCAGAGCTTCGGGCACGAGAATATTGTTTATTCCATGTTTTAGCTTGTTGATTATATACTTGAACATAGTATGGTAGTCCTTCGGTTTTAATCTTATTGTCAGATTTTTTTATATGCACCATCCAATGATAGTTTTAAACCAGACACGAATGGAATGTCATAATTTATTCTTGCTTGCGCATCTAGTGTATTGCCTCGTGTTATTCCTTGTCCAGACAATCTCTGGCGGCCAATGGGTGGTTGTCTCCATTTCCTTCGGTGTTGTAACTGGCAATAGGTTCTCCATCTGCATTGTAGGGCAAAAGAAAAGGATAAGTTAACATGGCTTGTGACATAATTGCTGCATAACTATTGCCCGAAGGTGCTAAGGCTGGTTGTTTTGTTTCACTTCGTCTGGCAGTTAGTGACATAGATGCGTTGAAATTATCTGTTACTTTCATATCAAGGTTGATTCGTGCCGAGTATCTATCGATGGAAGTTCGGTTTATAATGCCTTGTTGATTGAATACATCAAACATACCATAATAATTTACCCTGTTATTTTTACCTGATATGCTTAATGTGTTACTTCTAGTTGGAGCTGTGTTGTTGAATAATAAATCAAACCAGTCTGTATTGCCATATACACCATCTGGATCTCCATTAGCAATCTTGTCAATTTCTTCAGCTGAAAATCTCCAATTTACTTCAGGAACTCCATCCAGTTCTTGTGCTTTATTATACCATGTAACATATTCTAAACCATTTAGAAACTTAGGAAAGTTTGCATTTTGAGATAATGAAAGAGATGAGATAAAATTGATTGTTGGTTTGTCAGTATTTCCTCTTTTTGTGGTAACAACAATTACTCCTCCTGACCCTCTTAGTCCAAATACAGCCTGACTAGCAGCATCTTTAAGGATAGTAATTGATTCTATCTCGTCCGCTGTAAGATTTGGAAAATAATCGCTTTGAACCCCCCCGTCAATAACATACAAGATACTCCCTGACCCAACTCCACGGACATAGAAATTAGCGCCATCATATCCTGGTTGTCCACTCTGTTGTTTTGAAATTAATCCTGGAATACGCCCCCCCTGCATAATAGCTGAAATATTACCTGTAGGTGCTTTCTTTAGAACTTCTCCTGCTACTTGTGAGACAGCACCTGTCATGTGTATTTTCTTTTGTGTACCATATCCTACAACAACTAATTCATCCAACGTTTTTGTATCTTCCTGTAGAAATACTTTAAAACTTGTTTTTCCTGCTGTATTGATATTCTGTTCTAAGTAACCGATATAAGAAATATGAATAGTTGCATTATTATCTACATTCAATGTGAATTTTCCATCCATATCGGTAACGGTTCCGTTGGTGGTGCCGGCTTCAACAATATTTGCTCCGATAACGGGCACGCCGGCGGCATCCACAACAGTTCCTGTAACAGTTTTCTTTTGTTGTTGTACATTAGCAGCAACCGTCTCTGTTTTTTGTGCGTTTACTCTTTCAATAGTGGAAAGAATTATGTGGTTCCCTTCCATTGAGTGATTAACATTCTTATTTTTAAGTAGCTTATTAAGCACATTATTAACAGCTTGTTGTTTGGCTTTTATTGACACTTTTTCATTTGTGTTTACTTCATTGCTGTAAATAAACAGATAATCGGTTTGACTTTCAATTTCATTTAGCACCTCTTTGAGGGTTACGTTACGCTTGTTGATCGTAACTCTGGCGTTTTGGGTGTAACTCATTTCGGCCATAGAGCAAAAGACGCAGAGAAACAATAGAATAAAGGTTGTTCTCATGATTAATAAAAAAATGTTTAATGGGTACTTTTTCGGTTAATTTATTACCCGTTGCATTGTTTTTCTTCATACATTTGTAATTGTTTTAAGTTGATACATAATTATTTTAGGTTGTGTTGACAAAAACATTTGATCGGTGGGCGTTGCAGCGCCTGCCGATTCCTTTCTAATGATTTATTCGATTACATCATAAGCTTTTAAATTTAGCATTCTTATTTAATATAAATATCACCGGTATCTTCGTCTCTCTCATAAGTAAAACTGATACTTTTCTGCAAGACGCGCAGAGCATAATCAACTCCGTCTGACTGACGAAATTTTCCTGTATAGGTGTGTTGAAATAATTTATCAGATTCTATTTGTATCTTAATATCAAAATATTTTTCAAGCGATAAAAGTATCTCTTCCAGCCTTTTATTGTTAAAGGCTATCAACCCTTTTCTCCACAAGTATTCGTCGTTATCTGAAATGTTTAAACAAAAAGTTTGTCATCTTCTAGCGTGCTTTTTTTTCGTTTGGATTCAATGAGGCGAGCTTAACCTCATTTCTGTAAATATCAACACTTCCTGTAAACAGGCTGGTTTCAAAACTGTTGTATTTTGAGTACGCTTCAACATTAAAAGATGTTCCTGTTACTTTTACATCCCCCCCCTGTTTGGTTTTACTATAAACGGTTTTTTTTCTCGTTTTTGCAAACATCGAAATATGCTTCGCCGTCTAAAAAGACAGTTCGACTTTTCCTGGAAAATTGTGATGGATAACGTAGAGTGGTGTTGGCATTTAACCATACATTGCTGTTATCTGCAAGTATAAGGTTTATTCGTTGCCCGGGAGGAACGATTACAGTATTATACAGCTCTTCAGTATTTCTATGGTTAAAAATATGTAAACCACCCACAATAATAAGTAATGCTACAGCGGCAGCAGTGCTTATTATCCAGGGCGTGATTACGTTAATACTTTTTTTGTTTCTTTATTATATCACTTGAATTAAATAGCAATGCGTCATATGTAACGCGTTCTTCAAGCAGAATTTTTTTTCGTTTTCCTTTGACTGTTCAATCCACTGACGGATTAATTTCTCCTCATCAATAGATGTCTCTCCTTCAAAAAAACGTTGTAATATCTCTCTGTTCATCGGTTATAAATTCCATGCGTTCTATTTAAATAACAGCTTAGAACAAGATCTCCCTAACAAAGAGTCGAAATTTAACAAAAATAAAATAAAAATAGCGATATACAGATGAAATCTACCAGTGATAGGCGTAGTCTTCCCAATGCTTTTGAGATATGAAACTCGATTGATTTGGTACTTAAGTTCATTTGTTCGGCAATTTCTTTATACGAAAGCCCTTCAAAACGGCTTAATACAAATATTTGTCGTGTTTTTTTTGGGGTAATTCTTTCAACGTGGATTCAATGATTCGTTGTATTTCATCGGAAAACAGGAAATCGGGGTCGCAAGCCTCAAGTGTGTTTATACGTGTGTTGAGAACCCATTCGTAGTGATCTCTCAACTCTTCTTTTACACGAAGCTGAACTTTCTGATTCTGGAGATAGTTTAAACATTTATTTTTAATGGTGGTTAGAATGTAAGCCGGTGGTTTGCTGTCACATGAAAGTTGATGCCTTTTTTTTCCCAATAAGATGTAAAGGCTTCCGTAACAAAATCTTCGGCAATTTGTTGCTCTTTTACATAGCTCAATGCAAAACGAATAAACCGTTCATAATATTCATTGAACAGTCTGTTGAAGTTTTGTATGTCGGAAAATGAGCTCATTTAACCAAAATTACGTAGCAAATATAAATATAATTTACGCAATATGATTAATATTAACACAATATGTTTCATAATTCATAATATAACACAATGATTAACACAAACTGAAATGTTCATGTGTTGGAATTTGTCAATCATTCTCAATATGTGAATTGTTCAATTACTCTTTCAAACTTAAAAAAAACTAGTGTTAAAATATTTTTTTCTATCTACTTAATTGCTATTTTTGTAAAACTAAAGCTTGAAGGGAGTACTGTGGAACAACTTTAAATTTACATTAACGTACATAGGATTTGCGAGGTTTAGGGAAGGGGAGGCATCAACACTTTCTTGTAATATAACAAATCTACTGTTTTCAATGTTGCCAAGAGGCGAGGAGCAGAGCATAGTAAGAAATACTCAATTAGTACACCCGATGAGCCGAAGACGATGTAGGTAGGGTGAACAATATATTTCTGAAATTACTTCAGCGAATATTGTTAAAGAGTTTGCAATGCCACAAGCTAAATAAAGATTTGAATAAGAAAAAAATAAATAGTTTTAAGTGTATGAAATCGTCATGTTTGAAATAATTGTTAAACACTAATAGGTAATGATTATTTAAAATATCAAAGTTGCCATACACCATAAAGGAAAATTAAAATATCGTATGAGATTTACAATTAGACTATTCCTCTATTGGGTATCTATTTTTCTGATTTTTTTTATCGGAATTCATGTCGTGGTATATCTATTGTGGGGTATGCATATGGTGCTTTGGAAAGGCATGTTGGTTTTTTTTAATTGTGGGGGTAATTCCTCCAGCGGTAATTACAGCCTATTTCTCAAAACGATTGGATTATATGGAATCAGAAAAACTTGATCCTCCATCGTTTTCAGGACAGAAGAAGGCTGTGTTTAAATTCAAGGGACGTACAAAACATCCATTCGATGAGGTGATGCAGCGTATAGACCGTCAATTGATTATATCTTTTTCTGATAGGAAAGGCCACATACTTAAATTCAGAACTGATTCAAGAATGACATCCTGGGGGGACTTGGTGGGTATCTGAAAATGGAAGATGAAGAGACGGTTACAGTAATAGTTTATCCCATCCGCCCTGGGTCTAAACGCGAAAAGTTGTTTGTAAATCAAACGTTAAGGTTGATACACTCTGTTCTTAACCCATAGCTTTCACCCTGTTCCAATTCAATCAATTTCAGCCTTAAAGGGGAAGCCTTCACAATAACGGATAACCTCTTCATTTACAAACCGAAGAAAATCGTTATGCTGCTCCTTTGTTATCATCTTAGGATAACTCAGGATAAGTAATTCCTGCGCCTGTGCTTCAATCCGGTAAGGCAGGTGTACAAAACGATAGGGAGTTAGTGTATAACCGGCACGTTCATAGAACTGCAGCCGTCGCACCGATAACTCGTTTACTAGCGGATCTATCTCAAGAATGATTGTGTGTTGTGTATCGCGTAAATATCTGATCATTTGCGAGCCGAATCCATGCCCACGGAGTTCTGGATTGACTGCCAGATACTCGAGGTAGCGGTAGGAATCCCATTCCCAGAAGAACATAAATCCTATCAGTTCGTGACCTTCCCATGCCGATAGGGGAAAGAATCGATCATCCTCACAGGCACGTAGATGATCCTCTTTCTTTCTTCGTTCTGCCAGAGGAAAACTATTTTCATATAGATCCCATACCATTTTCCAGCGCCATGAATCGGTGGTGCTGATCCTTACAAATTCCATCTGAATTAATTTTATCAGCAACTATTTCTAAAGTATATCAATAAAAACCTCCTGTTAGAGTTTAGATAAAATAAAAGATTCTTTCGTATTAATAATCCTAAATAGATGTTTCTGCTGCTGAAAGAGTTCAATATTTTTAAATTTCGCAAATACCGTCGGATGAACAGGATTTTCCTTTGCTGATCTCCACGATATTTTCTTCTTCTGTACGTTTTTTTCCAGTTACCATACGCCTTGTTCAGCACCTTCACGAACAGATCTACCGGTTCGGAACCAACAATGGCTTGCCTTCTGTCCATCAGAAATGTTGGAACAGTGTCGAATCCAAGGTTGGCAGCCTCCTGCATATCCTGTTTTATCTCATATAGATAGTCGTCGCTCTTAAGCATCCGTATGATTTCATCTTCTTTCAACCCTGAATCTGTTCCAATGGATGTCAGTAAATCCCAGTCGCTATAATCTTTAGCTTCCTCGAAATAGGCTTTCGTCAGTTTTGCCAATACCGCTGTGTCCATCCCTATCTTTGCTGCCAATTTAATCAGCCGGTGTGCATCGCGTGTATTAGCTGCAATTGCGTTAGGAAGATTGGAAACGACACCCGCTTGCCCGGCAAGCATGTTAACTCCCTCAAACATACTGTTTATTTTCTCTTCAGTGTACCCGGCATTTTTGGCGAAATACTCACTTAGGGGGGGATATCCGTTACCTTTATCGGGCAGGTCAGGGTTAAGCTGATAAGCTTTCCATTCGAGCTCCACCTCACCGGCATGCTCGAACTGCTGAAGCGCTTTTTCATAATGTATTTTTCCTATATAACAGTACGGACACATAATATCGGTCCATACTTCAACCTTCATTTTACTATTTTTTTCATCAGCTTTCTCATTCACTTTCATAACAATCAGCTGCTTTTCGCTGTCGAAGTCCACCATAACCGTGTCGCCCTCTTTCATGCCAGTACGGATAATCAGTTCCGCCATTTCATCCTCAATATATTTCTGGATGGCTCGTTTAAGCGGGCGGGCACCGAACTGCACATCGTAACCCTTGTTGGCAATAAACTCTTTTGCCGGTTCGGTAAGAGTTACCTTGAAACCAAGGTCGCCAATTCGCTTGTATAGTCCCTTTAGTTCTAGGTCTATGATCTTGTATATTGAATCCTTGCTCAGCTGATCGAACATTACAATGTCGTCTACCCTGTTCAGAAATTCCGGAGCGAAAGCTTTATTCAGAGCCTTCATTATGATGTTGCGTGAATATTCTGTATCACTCACATCATCGTCAGTCTTGAAACCGATACCTCGTCCAAAATCCTTTAGTTGTCGTGTACCTATGTTTGATGTCATTATAAGGATTGAATTTTTGAAATCAATTTTCCTGCCAAGGCTGTCGGTTACATGACCTTCATCCAGGATCTGCAGAAGTATATTAAACACGTCGGGATGGGCTTTTTCGATCTCATCTAACAGTACTACGGAGTAGGGCGGCGGCGCACTTTCTCTGTAAGTTGTCCACCCTCTTCGTAACCAACGTATCCGGGAGGTGCTCCCACAAGTCGCGACACGTTGAATTTTTCCATATATTCGCTCATATCTATTCGGATAAGATTCTCGGGAGAGTCGAACAGGAACTCAGCCAGTTTCTTGGCAAGGTGTGTTTTTCCCACACCTGTTGGGCCGAGGAACATAAACGTGCCGATAGGCTTGTTCGGATCTTTCAGTCCCACACGGTTTCGCTGTATAGCTTTCACAATTTTGTCCACCGCCTCATCCTGCCCAATCACCTTACTTTTAAGTTCATCACGCATCTCCAGCAGCCGCTGTCCTTCAGCCTTTGCTATACGCTGAACCGGTACTCCCGAGATCATTGCTACAACTTCGGCAATTTTATCTTCGTTCACGATCTCCGGTTTCTCTTTTATTTCTTTCTGCCAGCGCTCTTCTTCCGCTTCAAGCGCAAGAAGTAACTGGCGCTGCTTGTCACGGTAGCTTGCCGCCAGCTCATACTTTTGTGCTTTTACGGCATCTGTTTTATGTTGTTCCACCTCTTTCAACTCTTCCTCCAGATGCTCAATAGTTTCCGGAATCACGATGTTGGAGATATGTACCCTTGCTCCAGCCTCATCCAGTGCGTCTATGGCCTTGTCGGGGGGGAATGTGCGGTCAGAAACATAACGGTCTGTGAGTTTTACACATGCCTGTAATGCTTCATCGGTATAACGCACATTGTGGTGATCTTCGTAACGCTCTTTGATGTTACGAAGTATCAACAGTGTTTCCTCCGGTGTGGTAGGATCCACTATCACTTTCTGGAAACGCCGTTCCAATGCCCCGTCTTTCTCTATGTTTTTTTTCTATATTCATCCAAAGTGGTAGCACCTATACACTGAATCTCACCCCTTGCCAGTGCAGGCTTAAGCATATTGGCGGCATCTAACGATCCTGCAGCGCCTCCGGCACCAACAATAGTATGAACCTCATCAATAAAGAGTATAATATTCGGGTTTTTGGACAGTTCGTTCAAAATAGCTTTGATACGTTCTTCAAACTGTCCGCGGTACTTGGTGCCTGCAACTATGGATGCCATATCGAGTGCTATCACCCTCTTGTCGAACAGAGCCCGTGAAACTTTTTTTTCTGTGTAATACGGAGTGCCAGTCCATCTACAATGGCCGATTTCCCTACTCCCGGATCACCGATAAGCACCGGGTTATTCTTCTTACGACGACTTAGTATCTGTGCAATTCGTTCAATCTCTTTTCGCGGCCCACAACTGGATCAAGGCGATTTTCAAGTGCTGCCCTCGTAATGTCGGTTCCGAAATTATCCAGCACGGGGGGGTGTCTGATACCGCGCCCTTCGACTGCGAGGAAGAACTGTGTGAACCACCCGGGTTGAATGACGACTTGTCGCTCATATCATCATCATCGTCATCAGTAAAGTTTGCACCTGCAGATGGCAGGTTTAAATCATCAGCCTCCTCAGTCCTGTTTTCAAGAATACTTTTTATGTAAAGGAATGCACTTGAGTAATCCAGTTGAAATTGCGTTAGGATATCATAAATCAGCGTACTCTTTTCTTTGAGAAGAGCAAGCAGGATATGTTCGGAATCAGTTACATCGCTTTTTGTAAGACGTGCTTCCAAAATGCTTATTTTCAATGCTTTTTCGGTATTCTTGTTAATTACCAACTCATTTGATCCCTCATAAGGCTCCTGGATGGAACGGATGTGTGAATCAATATAATCCTTCAATACGTGCAGGTCGATGTCGAAATCCTGAAGTACCTGAATAGCCATCCCCTCGCCATCACGCAGGATGCCAAGCATGAGATGTTCAGGCCCAATATAGTTGTTTTGGAGCCGGCCTGCTTCTTCACGGCTGTAAGCCATGATGTTTCGGACTCGTTGAGAAAAGTTGTTGTCCATTATTTATTTCTATTAAGTTTAGACATTTGCATTCTACTGAACATTAAAGTAAACTTGATTTTATCTTCTTCCTTTTAACTTACCAAATAAAAACAAGATTGTTTATTGGATTTTGGTTTGTCATCAGTTGTTTTTGTTCGTTTTGTTTAACGCAAATGTTCCTTTCTTTAGCTGTGTTTAATCTACAAATATAAATTTTTATTTTCAATAATTCATGATGAAATGCTTTTCTTCAATAAAATTTATACTTATTGACTGCAGTTGTAACTATTAATGCAAAAACAGTGCCAATGTGGTTCAATTCGATCACACACTAATTATACACTTCTCAACCTTTTTTGTTTAATGAAATGGTGATTATATTTATCTGTCGCCTACTAAAGTCTCATTAGTTGCACCCTGATTATGAAAGA
>JMBV01000507.1_pt1 | contig 11999 bp, 16 predicted proteins | sample 616531 | NCBI WGS metagenome assembly JMBV01 (sample SAMN02727904, study PRJNA239997) | anaerobic digester metagenome | biome: anaerobic digester; isolation source: mesophilic anaerobic digester inoculated with municipal waste water sludge... | place: Germany: Bielefeld University, CeBiTec ... | reverse complement strand
GACCTGGCCATTATGGAACTTTCCAGCTTCCAGCTTGACTGATGACCCGCTCTCCCCCCCACGTCGCCGCCGTGCTAAACATCACCCCCCCAACCACCTTGACCGACATGGCACACTGGCGCATATACTGCCGCCAAAGCGCGCATCCTGAAATTCCAAAAGCAAGCTGACCTTGCCATTCTCAACCGTGATGACAAAGGTTCCTGGGACTTACGCGACGAACTCCACGGCGACCTAATCAGCTTTGGTTACAAGCAACCTGGCAAAAATGAACATGGCACCTACGTTGAAAACGGAAACATCATGCTTCAGATTGCCCGCGAACGTATGAAAATGTTGCCCATCGAGTGGATTCCTTTACGCGGTGAACACAACCTGCAAAATGTTTTGGCAGCCTGTGCCATTGCCGCTGGCGCGACCATCGCCCTGCCGGCTATTCAGACCGCCATCGAAGAATTTGAAGGCGTTTCTCACCGGCTGCAACTCGTCGCGACGCGAAACGACGTAAAGTGGTATGACGACTCCATCGCCACCACACCCGAACGCTCGCTTGCCGCGTTGAAATCTTTCGACGAACCCATCATTCTGCTTTTGGGTGGTCGCGATAAAAACCTGCCCTGGGAAGACTTGCTCGCCTTTGCCAGCCAAAGAGCCAAACACATCGTTTTGTTTGGCGAAGCCAGCCCGATGATTGCGGAAATCCTTGGCCACAGCAAAAAAACCAGCCAACTATTTGTCGCTCAGCCAGGCTGGAACCCTTCAGAACGCGGTCAAAATCGCCGCGGAGAAAGCTGAAGCCGGCGACATCGTTCTACTCTCTCCCGGTGGCACCAGTTATGACGCTTTTGTTGACTTTGAAGAACGTGGCAACTGCTACGCGAAATGGATAAGTGAGTTATGAGTACTCAAGTTCAAGCCCAGGCAAAACCAGTCGGCGTAAAACGCCTTGGCATCGATGTGCCCTTGTTAATCATCGTTGCCTGTTTGGTCGTTTTTGGCTTGCTGATGGTCTATTCTTCAAGCTGGGACGCTTCTTTGCTCATTGACAAAGAACCGACCTATGTCTTTACTCGCCAGTTGATTTGGGTAGCCATCGGCATCGTGGTTTGTATTATGGCAAGTTTGTTTGACTATCACCACTATAAAAGCTGGTCATCTTCATGATGATCGGCATCCTGGGTCTTCTGTTTGCTGTGCTCATTATCAACGAAGTGCGTTTTCGGCGGCGCGTTCGCTCTTTAGCGGTTCCGTGCAACCAGCAGAACTCGCCAAAATGGCGATTATTCTCTATTTAGCCGTTTGGCTCGACAATCGCCGGGAAACACTAAGTAATTTCAAAGAAGGCCTCTTGCCGCTGGGCATCATCGTTGGCCTGGTTGCCGCCTTCATTATCGCCCAGCCTGACATTAGCGCGTCGATGACTGTCGTCATTTTGGGAGTTATGATGTTCTTCCTGGCGGGTGGCGATATGCGCCAAATCATCCTCATTCTACTTGGCGCGGGCGCGTTAGGTTTTCTGATGATTACCGTCATGCCCACCGGTAAAGCGCGTTTCGCGCAGTACATTAGCGGTATGCGCAATCCCCCCCGCGAAGGCTCCTATCACATCCGACGTACTTTCGAAGCCGTCATCAAAGGACGCTTCTTCGGGGGGGTTGGACTTGGTAATGCCGATACCAAATTCACCGGCCTGCCCTTGCCCCCCCATACCGACAGTATCTTTGCCGTTATCGCTGAAGAAACCGGCGTTTTCGGCTCATTTTTCGTCATTATTTTGTTTGTTCTCTTGCTCTGGCGTGGTTACGTTATCGCTAAAAACGCGCCGGACAATTTAGGCAAGCTTTTATCATTCGGATTAATCGGATGGATAGTTTTGGAAGCACTGATGAACATCGCGGTTATTGTTGGGCTTTTCCCCCCCATGGCAGGAAACGCTTTACCCTTCATCAGCGCGGGTGGCTCAAGCATGGTCACCACCCTTTTTGCCATCGGCATTGTGATGAACGTTTCGCGTCAGAGTGCCGCAAAAATAAATCAGGAAAGGAGTTCAGGCAGTGCGGCTGTTGATTTGCGCGGGCGGGACTGGCGGCGGAGTGTATCCCGCCCTAACCGTTACCGAGATACTGAATAAAGCTGGTCACGACATTCTCTGGGTTGGCACAGCCGACGGCATCGAAGCTAATTTGGTGCAACGCGCTGGCATTCCCTTTGAAGGCATTCGCGCCGCTGGCGTGCATGGTGTGTCCATTAAAAAACTGCCTGGAAACCTACTAAAACTATGGAAAGGCTACCGAGACTCAAAAGCGATATTGAAACGCTTCAAACCCGACGTTTTGCTCTTCACCGGCGGGTTCGTGGCAGTGCCTATGGCATTAGCCGGACGTCACGTGCCGTCTTTGCTTTATGTGCCCGACATCGAACCCGGTTTGGCGCTAAAAACGCTCGGTCGCTTTGCCAAAAAAATCGCAATTACCACGGAGGATACCAAAATGTTCTATAAGTCTTCCGATAAACTCGTTGTTACCGGCTATCCCTTGCGCGATGAACTCAAGCAATGGACCAAGCCCGAAGGTTTGGAATACTTCCACTTTAGCCCCCCCGATTTGCCCACCATTTTGTTCATGGGTGGCAGCACTGGCGCGCGTTCGATTAATAAAGCCGTCATTAGCATTGCCGATAAACTGGTCGAAAAGTACCAGGTCATCCATCTCGTTGGACATCTCGACTGGGAAAAAGTCAGCAAAGCCACCGAATCGCTTGGCGCGCGCTATCAGGCCTTCCCTATCTGCACGAAGTCGGTGCCGCGATGGCAGCCGCTGATTTGGTCGTCTCACGCGCTGGCGCGAGTGCCTTGGGCGAGTATCCCTACTTCGCTCTGCCAGCCATTTTAGTACCTTATCCCTACGCCTGGCAGTACCAAAAAGTCAACGCGGACTATCTGGTAGACCGCGACGCAGCTATTCTGCTGGAAGATTCACGCCTGATGGCAGAACTCCATGAAACTATTGAAAACCTGATGCAAAACCAGGCAAACTCGCCCGCATGTCCAACGCCATGCGCTCGCTAACCCATCCCAACGCGGCCGAGAACATCGCCGAACTACTCTACGAAATGGCAGGCGCGGCATGAGAATAGTGCATCTGATCGGCATCGGTGGAACAGGCATGAGCGCGATTGCCATCTTTTTGCTTGAAAAAGGCTATAAAGTGACCGGCAGCGACAAAAACCGCTCGTCGTACTTTGACCTTGTTCGCGCCAAAGGTGCTGACGCGCGCGTTGGCAGCCATCCCGACCTTGCCACACAAGCCGACGTCATCGTGCGCTCTTCCGCCATTCGCGACGAAGACCCCCCCGAAGTTCTCGCCGGCAAAGCGGCAGGCATTCCCGTGCTCAAACGCTCCGACTTCCTGCCCGAAATCACCGCGGGCAAAGATACCATCGCCATCGCCGGCACGCATGGCAAAACCACAACCACCGCCATGCTCATCGAAATGCTAAGCAATCTTGGCCAAGATCCGAGTTTCATTCTCGGTTCCGAAATCAAGAAACTGGGCACCAACGCCCATGCCGGCCATGGCGGGCTCTTTGTCATCGAAGCCGATGAATATGACTACATGTTCCTGGGACTGGCACCGCAAATCAGCGTGATTACCAACATCGAATATGACCACCCCCGACTGCTTTACCACACCTGAAATTTACGAACAGGCTTATGTGGACTTCCTGAACAAAACCAAAGCCGGTGGCGTCGCTTTACTCTGCGCCGAAGACCCTGGTGTAAAACATCTTCTTGCCAACAACAGTTTTGACCACATCCAGGTACTTACCTACGGTTTGGACGAAAACTGCGATTACACCGCGCTGTTCCTTGACCCCCCCAGCCATGCTTCAAACGAATTTGTCCTGACCAGCAAGCGTGGCGGTGTGCCCCCAACTCAGTGGCCCCTTTACCCCCAGCCTGCCTGGAAAACACAACGCGCTCAACGCCACCGCGATTTTGGCCTGTTTGCACATCCTGGGCATCAATCCTCAGTTAGCCTGCGAAAGCCTGGCCGACTTCAGCGGTACCGAACGGCGCTGGGACCTTGTTTACGAAAAAGACGGCGTTACGCTCATCAACGACTACGGTCACCACCCCCCCACACAACTCCGTTACACGCTTGAGGCGGTACGCAACGCTTATCCCGACCGCAAAATCTGGGCAGTTTGGGAACCCCCCCATACTTTTAGTCGCACGCAAAGCTTGCAAAAAGATTATATCGACGCGCTCAAGCTGGCAGATCAGGCAATCATCATGGAAATCTACGCTGCCCGCGAAGTGGACGAAGGTTACACGCCCCCCCAGGTCATCGTTGACGCGCTTGAAGATGGCAAAGCCCTTTACCTGCCCGATCAGGATGAAGCCACCGCGCTCATTTACGAACTCATTCAGCACAATGATTTGATTATTGTTTTCTCAGCTGGCAAGGGTCCCCAGTTCAGCGCGAAATTACAGGCGTTATTAGAAGAAAATAATTCAGAAACCCTTCAACCCAGCTTGCCCATGCGCAAACTTGAAGCTCTCTTCGGCGCGAAACTGCAACGTGGCGAAGAACTTGCCAAATATACAAGCATTAAGGTCGGTGGACCCGCTGCCGGATTGATTGTTATCAACACTTTGGACGAATTACGCCACGCGGTGAAATCACTTTGGTCTTTGGATGTACCCTTCAAGATTTTAGGCGGTGGCTCAAATCTGCTCGTTAGCGATAAAGGCTATCCCGGTATCGTGCTCATCAACCGCTGCAACAAAGTTGAGATTTTCAAAGACCATACGCCCCCCCCTGCTCTATGCTGAAGCCGGCGCGAAACTGGGCACCGTCGCCCAAATGGCATCCCGCGCGGGACTGGGTGGACTGGAATGGTGCAACAGCATCCCCCCCGGCACGGTCGGTGGCGCGGTTTATGGCAATGCTGGCGCGCATGGTGGCGATGTGCAATCGCAGCTTGATACCGTCACGCTTATCACCCGCGATGGTGGCGAACAAACGCTCAGCGTTGAAGATATGGACTTTCAATATCGCTCAAGCAAATTGAAACGCGAAGGCGTTGATGCGGTCATATTTTCCGCGACTTTCCACGGTGAACACGTCGACTCAAGCGAATCGCTTGAAAAGCTCGACGCTCTCACCGCCAAACGTGCTCAAGCCCAGCCCAAAGGCCACAGTTTTGGCTCAACCTTCAAGAACCCGTCCAACGATTTTGCTGGTCGTCTGCTTGAAGAGGCTGGCATGAAAGGTTTTGTTTACGGCAAAGCACGCGTGAGTGACAAGCATGCCAACTTCATTCTCAACGATGGCGAAGCTTCCGCGCAGGAGATTTACACGCTCATTCGCATGGGTCAGGCGCGTGTCAAGGAAAAATTTGGAATCGATTTACAAACCGAAATCGAGTTAATAGGAGATTTCGATGAGTTCTAAACGCTTAAATCTGGCTTTGATATTTGGTGGTCGCTCCGGTGAACATGAGGTCTCGGTGATGTCCGCGCGCTCGGTGCTGCAGGCAATCGATACCGACAAATATCAGGTCTGGCAAATCGGCATCACCCGCGAAGGCCACTGGCTGACCGGTGAAAACACACTCCAGGCCTTCGAAAACAAGTCCTGCGAGAGTCTGAAACAAGTCGTTTTAATGCAAATCGACGATAAAACAGTCTTACACCAGCTTGTGGACGGAAATCTGCAAAAATCAGCGCGATTGACGTCTTCTTCCCCCCCATCTTGCATGGCACCTATGGCGAAGATGGCACCATTCAAGGCTATTTTGAAATGCTCGACGTAGCCTATGTGGGCGCTGGCTTGCTTAGCTCATCAGTTGGCATGGATAAAGGCATTTGCAAAGACCTCGTCGCGAATCTCGGCGTCCCCCCCGTTTTGGAATACAAGATTTTTAACCGTCAAAAAAATCGAAACCGACCTGGAAGCCACGGCGCTGGAAGCTGAAAAGATTGCCCCCCCTACCCGCTTTTCGTTAAACCGGCGAATCTTGGCTCATCGGTGGGCATCAGCAAAGCCAAAAACCGCCAGGAACTGATTAAAGGCCTGGAAATCGCCGCAAAATACGACCGTCGCGTGCTCGTTGAACGGGGGGGTATTAACGCCCGCGAAATTGAAGTTAGCGTGCTGGGCAACACAGACCCCATCGTATCGACACCCGGCGAGATTATCCCCGGTGATGAATTCTACAGCTACGACGACAAATACATTGATGGCATCGCCAGAACTTTCGTTCCCGCGGATTTATCCGACGCCATAACCCAACGCGTGCAGGAAATCGCCCTGCAGGTTTATCAGGGCATCGATTGCGCGGGAATGGCGCGCGTTGACTTTTTAATTGACAAACACAACGAAGAAATCTTCTTCAGCGAAATTAACACCATTCCCGGGTTCACCCCCATCAGCATGTTCCCCAAACTGCTCGCCCACGGGGGGGCATCACTTACCCGGAATTGATTGACCGCCTCATCGCACTGGCACTTGAACGCAAGGCGGACCGCGATAAAACGATAAGGAGTATACAAGCCTAATGGCACGCAAGCCCGAGGAACTCTCACGCGCGGACCAAATCCGCGCCAGGCGACATATCGAGCCTGTCAAACGCAAGCCTATTGAGCGCGCGCCGCAAGAAAGCACCCAGCGCGCCGCCAGGTCTGCGTCGCGTGTGGTTACCCGACGGCAATACACCGACACTCAGGCGACACCCCAGGCTGAAAGCAGTCGCGGTAACCGGCCAGTCTACATCCCCACCGGCACACCTGGCAAAGAGCTGAGACTCCCGGCTGTGCCCCGCGTGAGCGTTGGCATGCGCGTTTTCTCCGGCATATTAGCACTTTTGCTTTTGGTTGGGGTAATCAGTATGCTCAAAAGCGACAACTTCAAGGTCAACCCCCCCAACGGAATCAACATTCGCGGTAACTTCCGTGTCAGCAATGCTGAAATCGCCTCAAAACTCAGTTCATATGGCACGCGCATTATTGAAGTTGAACCGGACAAAATCGAACAAGTCATTATTCGCGACTTCCCTGATATCAAAACAGTAAAGGTCGGGGTTAGTTTGCCTGCTAATTTAAACGTACTGGTCGTGGAACGCATTCCTTCCATCATTTGGTTTGTCGACGCGACCGAAAAACAGAAGCCAGTCAAATTTGGATAGACGACGAAGGATACAGCTTTGAAGTGCGCGGCGCGGCCAGCTTGCCGATTGAAGTGCACGCCAACACCACCCCCCCGCCACCCCCCCATTCAAACCCGTGGAAATGGAAAAACCGACCGCACCTGAAGAGACGGAAACAGAAGAAGAAATTTTCAAGGAACCTGAACCCAACGTTGACCCCCAGACTGGTTGAGGCTATTCAGGCACTCAATCAACTTAAACCCCAGGGCACTCAGTTGCGCTATGACGCCAGGCGCGGCTTGGGTTGGGTAGACCCAAATTATGGTTGGATGGTCTACTTTGGCAGAAGTGCCGAACATTTGGATTTAAAGATGGCGCAATATCAAAAATAGCGGAGCTGATTTTGGAAAGAAACTTGCAACCGACTCTTATTAGCCTTGAGTTTTTGCACGCTCCGTATTTTCGCTAGGAGTTTTATTATGGATGAACCTATTGTTGTCGGATTAGATGTTGGAACAAGCAAAATAGTTACCCTGGTCGCCCGTATTGAGAATGGCACCACTATGCGTGTCTTGGGCGTGGGTGTGGAACCCAGCCACGGCATTCGCAACGGTAATGTTGTGGACATCAACGCCGCCTCAGACGCCATTGCCCGCTCCATCGAAAAGGCCGAACGCACCTCCGGCTACGAAATCAACAGCGCGATTGTCAGCCTGGCCGGCGCGCAGGTGAGTTCCACCAACAGCAAAGGCATCGTTGGTATTTCTGGCCGGGTTATTGACCAGGAAGATGTTTTCCGCGCGCTTGATTCTGCCCAGGCTATCGCTATCCCGCATAACCGCGAAATTATCCATGTTATCCAGCGCGGTTTTATCATTGACGGCCAGGAAGGCATTCGCCAACCGGTTGGCATGCACGGTTACAGGCTGGAAGTCGAAACGCACATCATCACCGCCTCATCATCCACAATTAACAATTTGCGCCAGTGTGTATCGCAAGCTGGCATCGACGTCAGCGACTTTGTGCTCAACCCCCCCTGGCAGCTGGTGAAGCCGTACTCTCCGAAACCGAACGCAATTTGGGCGTCGCCCTGGTCGATTTGGGCGGGGGCACCACCGATATTGCCATTTACGTCAATGGTGACATTTGGTATGCCAACGTCCTGCAAATCGGCGGTTATCACGTTAGTTCAGACATTGCCCAGGGCCTGCGCTTGCCCCCCCTGGATGTTGCCGAAGAAGTCAAAAAAAACAACACGGTCACGCCGTGCTGGACGACATCGGCGAAAAAGAGACTTTTAATATTGTTACCTTTGGCTCCGAACAGAGCACAAAAATCGAACGGCGCGAGTTGGTTAATATCATTGAAGCCCGCGTTGAAGAAATTATGGAAATGGTCGAGCAGGAAATCAAACGCTCGGGCTACGACGTGATGTTGCCTGCTGGTATTGTACTCACCGGCGGTGGCGCTGAAATGCCCGGCATCAGAAAACTTGCCAACCGCATCACTGGTTTGCCAGTCCGTATCGGCAAGCCCGAAAACATTGTTGGTCTTACCGACCAAATCAGCAATCCAGCCTGCGCAACGAGTGTTGGACTCTTGCAATGGGCCCTTTTAATGACGGAAACACACCAGATTTTGCCCGAACAATCTGGAGAATCAAAGCCCCCCCAAAAAGCCAAAGCGGAAGGCTTTCTTGGTTGGCTACGCAAAATTTTACCTTAGACAGGTTTTATTATAGAGGAGAATAAAAATGGAAGCAAAACAAACTGAATCATATGCACGAATCAAAGTCGTCGGCGTCGGTGGTGGCGGATGTAACGCCGTTAACCGCATGATTGCCGAAGGACTCCACGGTATTGAATTTATCGCGATTAATACCGACGCCCAGGCGCTGCTCAAATCCCAGGCGCAAACCCGTGTTCGCATCGGCGACAAGTCCACCCGTGGTCTTGGTGCTGGTGGTAACCCCGAGGTTGGCCAGGCAGCCGCTGAAGAATCAGCCGAAGAACTTTACGAAGTGCTCAAAGGCGCCGACATGGTCTTTGTTACCGCCGGTCTTGGTGGTGGCACTGGCACCGGCGCGGCACCCGTTGTGGCACAAATCGCCAAGGAAATCGGCGCCTTAACTATCGGTGTGGTTACCCGTCCTTTCGCATTTGAAGGCGCGCACCGTGCCAGATCAGCCGAAACCGGCGCGCAAAAACTCAAAGAACATGCCGACACGCTGATTGTTATCCCCAACGATCGTCTTTTGCAAATCGTAGGCAAAAACATCGGACTGAACGACGCCTTCCGCATGGCGGATGATGTCCTGCGTCAGGGTATCCAGGGTATTTCAGAACTGATTACCATTCCGGGCTTAATCAACCTTGACTTTGCCGACGTTCGCACCATTATGTCCGAAGGTGGCGCCGCGCTGATGGCTGTCGGTGTTGCCAGTGGCGAAGACCGCGCCCGAATCGCTGCCGAACAGGCCATTTCCAGCCAGCTTTTGGATGTCACCATCAACGGCGCGCATGGTATCTTGTTCAACGTTACCGGTGGTCCAAACCTTTCGCTCTTTGAAGTCAACCAGGCTGCGGCAATCATCAAAGAAACCGCCAGCGAAGACGTCAACCTCATTTTCGGTGCCGTTATCGATGAGAAGATGGGCGACGAAATTCGCATTACCGTTATCGCCACGGGTTTCGATCGCAACCGCCCCCCCAGCTGACCGAGGATCAAGCGGAATCCTTCTTGATCCCAAACACCCAAATGGGCCAGGTTGGCCAGCAAAGTCCCTTCTTAAGTCGCTCTGAGTACAAACACCAGGCTGAACCCACCCACACCGCAAACCCAAAGCCCAGCAAGAATACGTTTATACCAGCGAAGTTGACCTCAACCTCCCCCCCGCTTTCATCCGCCGTCAGCAAGCCAACCGCGGTAAATAAGCGAGACTAAATGTGCTTCCCAAATCGTCCTTTCCCGTGATGAGAAAGGACGATTTTGCACGTTTGTTTTCAAGGAGAAGTTTTATTTATTATTATGTTTGCAAGATTTCTTAATCATGCCTTTACCACCCGTTAAACCACCCAAAAAAACAAGAGGATTTATGCAAAACAAATATCCACCCCCGAGAAACTGCTAAGCTACGCGCAGGATTTAGACAATGTTAAAGAAAGCCATTTCTTAAGCTTTAATTTACATTTTTTTACTTGCAAGCTTTCTTAACGTGTGCTAGAATGAATTTCGCCATATGTAGGGGTCTATTAATTTTCAACCCTAACATATAGGGATATTACCAGGAGTTCTTATGAAGTGTCCACATTGCCAGCATAACGACAGCAGCGTCGTTGATACAAACAAAGAAGCCCAGGGTGGTATACGCCGACGACGCGAATGTCTCAACTGTGGACAGCGCTTTAGCACCATCGAACGCCCTATTCTTACAACCCCCCCACTCATCATCAAACGCGATGGCACCCGCGAAACTTTCGACCGCGAAAAACTGCTCGCTGGCTTACGCAAAGCCTCGTCCAAACGTCCGGTTACTGCCACCATGATTGAAAACTCGTTGACCAAATTGAAGCTGAACTTCAAAAACGGGGTCGCTCCGAAATCAACTCGCGTGTTATCGGCGATCTTGCTGTAAAAGGGCTTAAAGAACTGGACCACATCGCCTACATTCGTTATGCCATTGTTTACTTACGTATGGATGACCTGCACACCGTCCGTGACGAGATAGATCATCTGTTATCTGAAGAAGAATAATTATTAGAGGTATCATCATGACCGAAGCCACACTCAATCACGGCTTGCTGCCGACTCCCCCCCAAAACCGGAAGGTTTACCTTCCATTGAACTCAGCGAAAACTCCATCAAAATTCTCCAAAACGCTACCTGCGACGCGGTTTAGACGGTGAACCCGTTGAAGAAATCGACGATATGTTTTGGCGCGTCGCCTGGCACATCGCTGACGTTGACAGCAGCGACGAAGAAAAACACGCCCTGGCAATCCAGATTTACCATCTGCTGGTCTCAAAAGCGTTCTTTCCAAACTCGCCCACCTTCACCGGCGCGGGAACACCCCCCTTGGGACAACTGGCTGCCTGTTTTGTTTTGCCTATCTCAGATGATATGGGCAGGGCCAGCGATGGCATCTTTAGCACCCTACGCATTGCCGCGCTCATTCAGCAGACCGGCGGTGGCAATGGCTTCAACTTCTCGCGATTGCGCCCCCCCAGTGGCTCCACGGTAAACTCCAGTGCTGGCGAAGCCACCGGCCCCCCCGTGGGTTTCCTGAAGGTTTACGACAACGCCTTTGGCGAAATCGCCCAGGGTGGCACGCGTCGTGGCGCGAATATGGGCATTTTGCGCGTTGACCATCCCGACGTGGAAAAGTTCATCACCTGCAAAACCAGCGAAACCGCCATCACAAACTTTAATATCTCACTGGCAATCACTGATGAATTCATGGAAGCCGTTAAAAACGACGCGGACTGGGACCTGGTCTTCCCCGACGTGCACGACCCATCGTATAAAAAAATTCTCCGGCACCATTGAAAACGCCAGGGAACAAGGAATACCCATTAAAACTTTCAAAACAGTAAAAGCCCGCACGCTTTTTGACAGTCTTGTCAGGCAAGCCCACCACAACGGCGAACCGGGTGTTCTCTTCATCGACGCTGCCAACCGCGACAACCCCCCCGTACCGCATCTCTATCATCTTGAAGCCACCAACCCCCCCTGTGGCGAACAGTGGCTTGGCCCCTACGAAAACTGCTGTTTGGGTTCCATCAACCTTGCTGAACATTGTGGCGAAAATGGCAGCATCGACTGGGAAAAGCTCAAAGAAAGCACAATCC
>JMBV01000506.1_pt1 | contig 12009 bp, 21 predicted proteins | sample 616531 | NCBI WGS metagenome assembly JMBV01 (sample SAMN02727904, study PRJNA239997) | anaerobic digester metagenome | biome: anaerobic digester; isolation source: mesophilic anaerobic digester inoculated with municipal waste water sludge... | place: Germany: Bielefeld University, CeBiTec ... | reverse complement strand
CCATCGGGTTCCTCAATCTTGATAACACTTTTAAGTTCTTTTTCAAAATCGCTTAACTTAGTCATTGTTTTCCTCTACCTGGGCTTTTAGACGCTCCACCAGCCTGTAGTAAGCTTTCTTTACTTTATTTTCACTTTGGCGCATCACTTGCGCGATATCCGCAAAAGGCAAATCCGCAATCAGACGCAATCGGATATAGTCTTGTTCAATCGGAGTTAGAGCATTTAGCATTTGCTCCAAGGCAAGCATTCGATCCCGGTCCAAACCGTCGTGATAATCGATTAAGCTGATTTTATCGACGGTTTTTTTGGGTCAATTCCGACCTGGGTTGCCGGTAGACTCTGCGGAAATAGTCGTTAACTTTGTTTCGCGCGATTGTGAAGAGCCAGGGCTTAAAGCGACTCTCATCGCGCAATTTGTGACGCGTTTCGAGTGCGGTAATGAATGTTTCTGAGCAGATATCTTCAGCATCGGCTGTATTTTGAACACGGCTGTAGATGTAGTAATAGACCTGGTTCACGTGCCGGCGATAAAGTTCAGAAAAACTGTGGGCCTTTTCGCCAGTTTGGCTTTTTGTTTTCGATTTGCTCATCATTCTATGTGTTGTCTCAATAGGCTTTTTCCTATTATAAATTGTAGCTACATATAATACGTCGCTTTGGAAGGGCGATTCGTGCCAAAACCATTAAAAATGATGGCATAAAAGAGCTTCACAAACATCAGTATATTTACGGTGAAGTCTGTCATATCATGTTGACATTGTTTTGCTGCCGTTATAGAATATGACTAATCAGTCGTAAAGGAAAAAGTTATGCCAAAGCCAACATTTTACAACCTTAGCGCGGCGCGACGGGCGCGCATTGAAGCTGCTGCCATTGATGAATTTTCGAAAAACGGTCTTAAATCAGCCGTGCTTAACAATATTGTTGCCAAATCGGGCATCGCCAAGGGCTCGTTTTATCAGTATTTTGAGAACATCGAAGACCTTTATCAGCACATATTAAGCCTTGTGCAAAACGCAAAACGGACGTGGCGTCGTCTTTGCAAACTTCAAAAACCATCATGGACACCTTTGCCTATTTGCGCTGGCTCATTCAGCTGAACGTCGTTTTTATGTTGCGCGAACCCAAACTGGCAAAAATTGAACTGCTGGATTTCGTTGACCACCCCCCCGTGATAAAGTCTGTTGACCCCCCCGAAACCGGCGAGCGGGTGAGCGGTGACGGGCGTTTTCACGCGCTTTTGACCCAGGGCGTGCTGCATGATGACCTGGCAACGTGGTGGATACGGACATGGCGGCATATGTGCTGAATCTCATCGCGAATTTGATTGCGCCCTATTTGATCGACAGAATCGGCGACAAGGGCATCTCGCTGGCAGACGGTTCGGTGAACATCGTCTACGACCCCCCCATGGTGCAGGCACTGTTTGACAATTTGATGGACATCATCGAAGCCGGCATCGCCAGAGATCCCCCCCAAATCCGGCAGGATTTTTATTCGAAGTAGTTTTTAACAAGCTATCAAAGTGCTAATTTCAGCGATAAATATCTTTACGGTGTCCTACTGCAATCACCAGGACGATAAGCACCTTATCTTGAATGTCCACAATAATACGGTAATCGCCAACGCGATATCGCCACTCGCGGGAATGGTCACCCACCAAACCTTTTCCTTTTAGCCTGGGATTTTCAGTGCCCTGTAGATTCTTATCGAGCCAGTTGAGAATAAGCCTTTGAACAGGTTTATCCAGTTTGATAGTTGCTTCAGGGCATATGCAGATATCTCTACTGTATAGCCCATTGTTAGATATCAAGAAGTCTGGCTGCGTCTTCAAGGCTGTAGCTTTTGGGGTTTTTCTTGTGTTCAGCGATTGCCTGACGGTAGAGTTCCAGGTCAAGTTCATCTTCAATGCGTTCCAGAATCGCCTCACGGACAATATCGGAAACAGACCGCCCTTTGGACTGGGCGTATCTGGCGATAATGTCTTTATCATCATTGCTTAAACGCACGGTCATGGTTGTGTTCATGATGGTCTCCTTATATGTTACATTGTAACATATAAGGAGAGTAAAATAAAGAAGCTCGCAATTCATACTCTAATTAAATCGTATAGAACTATTCTGGAATGCACATACGAAGATGTGCTAAGAAACAAAAATCGTGAGTGTTCGTTAGGACATATTACCTTTAGCGATCTCAACTGCCACAGCAACTGTAATATCCTTAGCTGTTTTTAGGATAAAATTCAAAACCTTTTTCATCTTTCCCTCAAAACTGATTTCTTTGAGCAGTTCTCGTCCAAGATCGGTAAGCGCATACGGACTGTACCTGGGTTTGTCCTCAGTAATACTAACTTCCCTTTCTGATTCTAAGGCTCCTTCTTTTGTAAGAACCCGCGTGTGAAAGAGATATATAGATCGATCGATTTCCTGCAGTCCAAGTTCTTCCTGAGAAAGACCTATTTCACTGCCATCGTTGTTTTCTTCAACTGCCTTTAATATTTTTCGGACAATGAAATAATCTTTTTCACTTTTTTTTACTTTCTTCACTGAGTATGTAATGTGGACAATAGATGTGCTATTTGTGCTTGTTTGGCATAGATTAATTCGCGCTGGGATTCTACAAACGGTTTTATTTCTTTATACCTACGCTTTTTCATGGCAAAGCTTTATTTCTTTGGAAGCCGATGATTATAAAAAAACATGATAATCAAGGACAAAAAGCCCAAGAAGGCTATGAGTTCATCTGAGGGGTTTTTTTTATACTTCCTAAAATAATAACCGTAGCGAAAAGGCAATTACTGATAGCCAACGGAATTTTCTGAGTATCGCCTTAAAACCTTTGGCTTCAACAATCGGCTTTAGAAAATCATACTCACCAGCAAATTGATATAACTGGGATTCAATTTGAAAAATGTCATCCCGTAAGCGACGAATTGCAAGCTCTGTTGCTGTACGGTCCACGCTGGTTTGAATCACCTGCATGGATTCCAAGACAGGTATAAGATGTAAACTATGACTGGCTTGATTTACACTGTACCGGGTTCCACAGTAATCACATTTAAAGTCAATCACACCTGCCATTTGAGATGAAGTGCCACCACAAGAAGGACAATTTATCTTTAGTGTTTGTGTCAAAAGAATCTCACTTTTTATTTGTTCACTAAGAAGTCTACATAATTCACAAGATAATTTTACCCATCTTTTTTTAATAAAGCAAATGGAGTTGGATAAAATAGATTTAAAGAAAAAAAATGCCGAGTCACAGACTTGAACTGTGGACCCTGCGATTTTCAGTCGCATGCTCTACCAACTGAGCTAACTCGGCGTGAACAAGAATTCTAACCGGGGGGGATGGCAAGCCTGTCAAGCAAAAAAAAGAATTTTTGGCATGGCTAATTGTGTAGGATCACACTCCATATTCGCCAGGGTCTAAAAATACAGTGAAAAAAAATCTGGTATCCGTTATTGTTATTTCGTTTTAAAAAAAATCAATGGCGAGAAACCATAAGCTACTGTTTTATTTTCATTTCAGACTGTCCAGTAAGATTGAAAATCCAACGAAAAAAACAGTCTCATTTGTCAGATTCCCTTGACACTGTGTAAATTAAAAGTTAACATCAAGCAAACGTTTGCGCAATCGTTCAGATAGGATGTCACCATGGCAAGAGTTACTATCAGAGACGTCGCAAAAGAAGCCGGCGTTTCTACCACAACTGTTTCACACGTCATCAACGAAACCCGATTTGTTGAGGAAAAAACACGCGCCAAGGTCAATGAAGCGATTGCTACACTAGGGTACCGTGTCAATATCGCTGCCCGAAGCCTGAGAGCTGGCAGATCGCAAACAATCGGTCTCATTATTCCAGACGCAGCCAACCTCTTTTTTTGCCGAATATTTACGTAAAATTGAAGATTTTGGCTTTAAAGCCGGGTACAACGTGATTGTTTGCAACACTGACAACGAAACCGATAAAGAAGCTGCCTATATTGATGCGCTGGTATCCAAACAGGTCGACGGCGTTATTTTGATTTCCTCAGGCAGCGATCCGGAAACATTAAATCCGTTAATCAGCCATGATGTTCCTTTTGTAATCGCTGACCGCGAATTTTCCGCAGATGTCGCCGACGTTGTTTCACTGGACAACGAGCAAGCCGGTTTTGATGTAACTAATTATTTACTTAACCTTGGCCACCGCAAGATTGGCTGCATCACCGGTCCGAACAATTTTTCGCCCAGCATCCAACGCCTTAACGGCTTTATCCGTGCTCACAAAGAATGGGGGGGGATCCCTTACGATCCAGAACTCATCACCAGTGGGAAGTTTACCCTTTCGAGCGGTTTCTCTGCCTTCGACTGGATCTGGCAGAACAACAGCAAACCAAGCGCGCTCTTCGTCTTCTCCGATATGATGGCGATTGGCGCGATCAACAACGCGATTACCAAGGGGCTGAATGTCCCCCCCAAAGATATTTCTATTGTCGGTTTCGATAATATTGAACTGGCAGAAGCTTTTGCTCCATCGATTACCACCTTCAATCAACCTATCGAAAAGATGGCTGAGACCATCGTTGAACTTTTAACTGATCGAATTAAACACAAATCAGCAAATAGACGAAGAATCGTTTTCCGCGGTTCTTTGATTATTCGCGAATCTACAACAAAATATTAGGAGAGATATGAATCGAATTAGTGTCATTGGCAGTTTGAACATGGACTTGGTCATCCAGACAGAGCGAGTGCCTTTGGCGGGTGAAACGATTTCCGGTCGTGATTTCAACCTGATTCCCGGTGGCAAAGGCGCCAATCAGGCGATTGCGGCAGCCAAAGCCGGAAGCCCAACATCTATGTTTGGCTGTGTTGGCGATGACGAATTTGGTGAAGTGCTGCTAAACTCACTGAAAGATGCCGGAGTTAACACCGTTAATGTGAGCAAAACTTCAAAAGTTCGCACCGGTGTTGCTTCAATTATTCTTGAAAGCTCTGGCGAAAACCGCATTATCATCATCAGTGGTGCCAACAATCTGGTAGACGCGGCTTATGTCGACAGCCACTGGGACGAAATCAAGCTATCCTCTTTGATCTTATTGCAACATGAAATCCCTTTGGAAACCTGTCATTACATTATTGAAAAAGCGCATGCTTCTTCGATTCCTGTCATGCTTAACCCCGCGCCATTCCATGAGATTCCAACTGACGTCCTGACAAAAGTCGATTATCTGGTTGTAAATGAAGTCGAGCTGCAAGGTATTGTGCCCGCGCAGGTCAGTTCAATTGAAGATGTCATCCGCGCAGGTAAAGAGATTAACCAAATGGGCGTAAAACAAGTACTTATCACACTGGGTGGGGATGGTGCCGTGCTGGTTAGCAATGAAGAAGTCATCCACCAACCAGCTTTTACCGTCAATGCGGTAGATACCACCGCAGCCGGAGATACTTTTGTGGGGGGGTATTTCGCTTCGGCAATTATTAATGGCTTTGGTTTGAAACAAGCTTTGGTCAACTCCTGCGGCGCAGCCGCTTGGCAGTTACCAAAGTTGGCGCTCAGTCGTCAATTCCATGCAACGATGACACGCAAAGTTTCGTGCAAAAATACACTACAGAAGGAGTACGATGAAGAAGAAAATCATTTTAGATGTTGATACCGGTTCAGATGATGCCATCGCGGTTATGCTGGCAGGGCTTTCTGAAGAGCTGGATCTGATCGGCGTTTCGACTGTCAATGGCAATCGCAACATCGATATCACGACAACAAACACCCTGCGCTTGGTGGACTATCTGGATCTTGATATCCCTGTTTATCGCGGATGCCACCTGCCTATGGTCGTTTCGCTTACCCCCCCCAACCGCCGCAAGAACGTCCCATATATTGGCCCCCCCGATAACAAGGAAGAAGATGTGCACGGCGATTATTTGCCTTTACCCGAAACCACCCGCAAAGAAGAAAAAGAACATGCTGTCTTTTGGCTGGCCCGTACCTTGACCGAAACGACTGAAAAATTACGCTGGTCTTTGTCGGACCTCTCACCAATCTGGCAATGGCACTGCGCATCGCTCCCTCAATTGTGGAGAATATTGAAGAGATCGTCATCATGGGTGGTGGCTACGCGATCAACAACGTCACTGCTGGCGCGGAGTTCAACTTCTGGATTGATCCGGAAGCCGCCAAGATTGTTGCCGATTGCGGTGCGCCAATGCGGATTGTCCCACTGGATGCCACCCATGATGCTTACATCAGCTGGGAAGATTCTGAAGAAATGCTGGCAGAAAATTCAAAAGCATCCAAATTCTGCGGATTATTGATGCAGCAGAGAATCACTGGTTATAATTTATTCCAACCGCTCCCTATCCACAACACAGCTCCGATTCATGATGCGCTCGCAGTCGCAGCGTTGATTGACCCTGAAGTTTTGCAGGACTTACACGAAGTGAACATGGATGTTTGTGTTTCCCATGGGATTGCAGATGGCTGGAGCCTGTTCGATTTCGAAAAACGAAATCGTGCCCGCAAACCCAACTGTACCGTCGCTTTAAGATCGGATCGTGAGCGTTTCGTCCGATTGCTAAAAGAAAATCTAAGAAAAAGTAAATAAGTAAAAAAAGGAGAAAAGATGAAAACAAAGAATTTCCGTATTGTCATGATCATAGCCATGGTTCTCATGCTACTGGTCAGTGCCTGTGGCACAGCTAAGACCCCCCCGACACCCCCCCAGCGATGGTGATGCACCAGCGACTGAGGGCGCTTTGAAAAAGTTGTATATGTAACGCCTGGTACACTTGGCGACAATGGCTTCACCGACTCTGTGAACGAAGGTTTGCAGCGAATCGCCAAAGAATATGGCGCTGAAGTCAGAGTTATCGAAAACGGTTTCGACTCTTCCAAATACGCTCAATCTGTAGAAGCCGCTTTTGCCTGGGGGGGACCTGACGTGCTCTTTACCGACGCCTACGGTATGGAAGACCTGATTAAGGACTACTCAACCCGTTATCCTGATGTCAAGGTCGTCAATCTCGACTTCGTCCTGCAAATGATGCCAACACCATCAACAGCGTCACTTTTATTCAGGAAGAAGGCTCATTTATGGCTGGTGTTGTTGCCGCTTTGGTTACCACAAGCGATCTGCCTTATGCCAATCCCGCCAAAGTCGTTGGCGCCATGGGCGGTCAGGACATGTGGGTAATCCGCAGCTTCATGTACGGCTACGAACAGGGTGTGAGATTTATTGACCCCCGAAATTGAGGTTGTTACCAACTTCGCTGGTACTTTCAGCGATCCCGTTACCGGCAAAACTGCCACCAAACAACTGTTTGCACAGGATGCTGATATCGTCTTCCAGATTGCTGGTCTTACCGGCAGCGGTGCTCTTGAAGCAGCTTCAGAAGATGGCAAGTATGTGATCGGTGTTGACTCCAACCAGAACGGCACCTATCCCGGATACGTTGTTACCTCAATGGTCAAAGACCTCGGTGGAGCCGCCTTTGAAATCTACAAGATGATGGTCGAAGGAACAATCGAAGTGGGTAAAACCTACGAATTCCACTATGGCTATGCCGGTACTTACCTGGCTATCGATGATTTCACCAAGGCAATCCTCCCCGAAGAAATGTTGGCCAAGATCGATGAGATCGCCAAGAAGCTTGAAGCTGGCGAGATCGTTGTCGAACGCTATCCCAAAGAATAAGGAATAAGATTCCCGCTATGGGAGGAAGTAATATGCAAGCCGAAAATAGTTTCATAAGAATGGAGAGTATTGTCAAGATATTTCCTCCCTCAAATGTCGCCCTAGACAATGTCAGTGTGGAAATTGAAGAAGGCAAAGTACACTCTTTTATCGGAGAAAATGGAGCCGGCAAATCGACCTTGATGAAAGTTCTCTTTGGGTTAGAGCCGGCAACTTCCGGACAAATCTACATTCACGGCGAAAAGGTGAATTTCCACTCACCAAACGACGCCGTTGCAAAAGGAATCGGCATGGTTCACCAGGAATTCATGCTGATTCCTTCCTATACTATTCTTGAAAATGTCATCCTCGGTTATGAGGATACAAACAAAATAGGATTACTGGATCTCAACCGTTCCCGCAAGAAGCTTCAGGCTTTGTGCGATCAAATGGGATTTGATGTCAACCTGGATGAGAAGGTGGAGAATTATTCCGTCGCTATCCAGCAAAAGGTTGAGATCATCAAGCAGCTTTACCGGGATGTCAACGTCCTTATTCTGGATGAGCCTACTGCAGTTCTGGCCCCTCAGGAAGCTGATGAGTTATTTAAGATGGTCGAAAGTCTCAAAGCAGAGGGCAAGACTATTCTCTTCATCAGCCATAAACTGGATGAGATTCTGCAAATTTCAGATACTGTTACTGTCATGCGCCAGGGTGAACACGTCTGGACGAAACCTAACGTTGGCCTGACCAAAACCGATCTTGCTGAGGCGATGGTAGGCCGCTCGGTCTTGTTCACCGTCGAAAAGACAAAGATCGAGCACGGTGAACCTGTTCTGGAACTTCAAAATATCAGCCTTAAGTCCGACAAAGTTGCCGGCAGAATGCTTTTGGATGACGTCAATCTGACCGTTCATGAAAAGAAATTGTTGGCGTTGCTGGTGTAGAAGGCAATGGGCAATATGAACTTGTTCAGGTAGTCATCGGCAACCAGTTCCCAGATGAAGGAACAGTTTCGGTTTTAGGGTCCGACATTAGCAAGGACACGATTCGCAGCAGACGCGAGAGCATCTCATATATTTCTCAGGACCGTAAACTTGCCGGAAGTTCGCAGGACGATTCAATCCAGGACAATGCGTTTATGTCTCACCATTATTTGAACGATTCACTGGTGACAAAGAATAAGATACTGGATAAAGGCAAAATCGCATCGTTCGCTGATGAGTTGATTAAAAAAAATACAATGTAGTCTGTGAAAGCCGCAAAGCTCCAATCAAATCGCTTTCCGGAGGAAACCAACAAAAAGTAATCGTGGGACGCGAGTTTGGGCTAGAGCATCCACTTTTGGTGTTAGATCAACCGGTGCGCGGTTTGGATGTGGGCTCGATCGAGTACATTCACAGCCGCATCATTGAGCAGCGTGACGCAGGCGCAGCAGTGTTACTCGTTTCCGCAGATCTGGATGAGCTGTTTAGCTTGTCTGACCGCATTATCGTGATGTACAAGGGCAAGATCGTCGCGGAGCGTATTCCCGAGGATACGACCAGAAATGAGATTGGTGGTTATATGCTCGGATCGATCGGAGATTCCCAATGAAGAAAACAGTCGTTGTAATTTTAGGTGTTTTGCTGGCATTTATCGTCGGTGCGATCCTCCTGTCAGCTCAGGGGGGGTATCACCCGATCGAAAGCTATATCTCAATGTTTAAAACAGTTTGCTGACTAAAATTGCTCTGGGTAACACCTTAGCCCGCATGGCAATCTTTATCATGCTTGGCTTGGCAGCTTACTTCGGTTTCAATTCCGGTGTCAGCAACCTGGGTTTGTTTGGTCAGCTTCTGATGGGCGCGCTTGTGGCAACTTTGATCGGTCAACACTTGAATGCCAGCCCTGTCATCGCAATTCCATTAATGCTGATTGCTGCGGCAATCGCTGGTGGTATTTATGCGGGTATTGCCGCGCTCTTTAGGCTCGGCTTTGGGATGAACGAATTTATCACCACGCTGATGATGAACTTTATCGCTAAGTACCTGATAGCTTATCTGGTTACCAACCCGATGCGCGATCCCAACAGTCAGTGGCCGATGTCGCGACCAATCCTACAGTCAAACGTGTTTAGCAGAATCGGTGATATTGATATGACCGTATTTCTCGCGATCCTGATTTTTATCATCGTATTTCTGTACTGGAACTTTACCCGCAGAGGATACGAATTCCGTCTAACCGGTGCAAACAACCTTTTTGCCAGATTGGGCGGTTGTGAAGTAAACAAGAACTTCTTCTCATCGATGGTTATCAGCGGTATCTTGGCTGGTATCGCGGGTGCTTTCCTGATCATGGGCAGCACACAACAGAACAAGCTTATCCCCCCCAATCTGGGTGAAACCAATGCCAGTGACGGTTTGATGATCGCCATTATTTCGGGACAGAGCATGCCCAGCGTGTTATTCTTCTCGCTCTTCTTCGGCATCATTCAGACTGGCTCAGTTGGTATGCAGATGGATACCAACGTACCGAGTGAGTTTACCGTCATGTTACAGGCAATTATGGTCTTGTTTGTGGTTGCCTTCAGAGATTATTCTGAGCTGTTTATCAATCTGATAAAAGCTCGATCAAAATCCAGAAAGTTGAGGACAGAAGAATCATGAACCTGTTTGTTGAAATTCTCAGATCATCACTTGCTTCGGCAATTCCTGTGCTATTGGTGGCACTGGGTGGAGCATATAGTTTCCATGCCAACGTATTCAATATTGCCATGGAAGGCATGATGCTTACCTCAGCTTTTACAGCCGTGGCAATCTCGTATGCCACTGGTTCCTGGGTATGGGGGGCTTGGTTGGTGGGGGGGTCGCTGGCAGCCTGGTAATCACGCTGATTTTCTCCTTCTTTATCCTAAAGTTAAAGACAGGCGAATTTATCACCGGTATCGCGCTGAACCTGTTCACCACTGGAGCAACGACCTACCTGCTGCGCCAAATCTTTAATGTCAAAGGAGCTCTGATTAGCCCGAAGATCGTTCCGCTACCGCGAATTGATATCCCCCCCTAATCAAAGATATTCCGGTTTTGGGCACGATTCTCAGCGGTCAAAACATTTTGGTGTATATCTCACTAATCATTGTTGTCCCGTTAGTTTTCTACCAAATTTATCGCTCTCGAATGGGTTTGCGACTGCGGGCAACCGGTTTTGACTCCAGAGCTGTTGATTCGGTCGGTATTAAATCTGACCCGATCAAGTTCCAGTCGCTGTTGATCTGCGGTTTGTTGTGCGGCTTGGGTGGAACAGCACTCTCGCTGGGCTATATGAGCCTGTTCACAGAGAATATGGCTGCTGGTCGCGGTTGGATCGCGTTGGCGATCATCATTCTGACTCAGGGTCAGCCGATTGGCATCCTCTTACTCTCGATCTTGTTCGGTGTCTTTGAGGGTGTTGGTTTGAGCTTGCAGAATGTTGGCATACCAAGCCAGTTTACCGCGATGCTGCCTTATATCTCAACAATTGTTGCTCTGTTTATCTTCTCCAGACAACAGAAGAAGAAAAAGAGCCTCGCGGCAGATCTTTAGTACTTATCGTTTCTTCTGATTTAGTTGTACTTCAGAATCCGTAAAAAAACTGGCTGTGTTTGAGACACGGCCAGTTTTTGTTATATAGCTTTGGGAATTGCTCTTAAGCAAGCTGCCGAACGCGGAAGAAAAGTTTGGTTCATCGAGCGGGTCCCATCGAATCAATTTCTGTGGGTTTGGGTTCATTCCTGGTTTCTGAGTGTGCGAGCGGATATTTGCCTTAATTGAGCAAGTGAAAAGAGGACAAGGAAGCGGACAATTATGCTATGATTCTGACATGAGTTATATGGAAAATTCGAGCGCATTGACACAATTCAGGCAGATGAAATATGGCTTGTTCATCCATTTTGGCTTGTATTCACTTCTCAGCGGAGAATGGCAAGGGCAAATAACGCCTGGCCTGGCAGAGTGGATTCAAAATGACCTGAATATCCCTGTTGATGAGTACGCCCAGTTGGCAAAGCGATTTGACCCAAAGCATTTTGACGCCCGCCATATTGCCAGCAAGGCCAAACAGTGGGGGGGCATGCAATACCTTTGCTTCACCGCCAAGCACCATGACGGTTTCGCGCTTTTTGATACACAAGTTTCAGATTTTAACAGCGTAAAAGCCAGTCCATGCCAGCGCGATTTTGTCGCCGAACTCGCCGAAGCCTGTCGCCATGAAGGACTCAAGTTTTGCCTTTATTATTCGCAGGCGCAAGACTGGCATCACGCGGGCGGTTATCGCGCCTACCATCACGATGAAGGACAAAACGACGCGCAAGCTTTTGAGACCTACTTT
>JMBV01000505.1_pt1 | contig 12014 bp, 11 predicted proteins | sample 616531 | NCBI WGS metagenome assembly JMBV01 (sample SAMN02727904, study PRJNA239997) | anaerobic digester metagenome | biome: anaerobic digester; isolation source: mesophilic anaerobic digester inoculated with municipal waste water sludge... | place: Germany: Bielefeld University, CeBiTec ... | reverse complement strand
TTAATCCCGGTGAAGTCGGGGGGACTGGACATTAAGCATAAAAAAATCTGGGGGGCTTAATCCAATATCCGATATTACCATAAAGCTTTTTAGTTATAAAGAGCATAATGAACTTGCCACAGAAATCTTTAATCAATCTATACCTGCCGGTGAAACCAGCCTGGCTCCAATTACCTGGAGTAGCAATTTGGTGCACAACACGATGCTTTATGCCGTAATTGAACACACCAACGATCAATATTCTGCCAATAATAAATCACAAAGCAAGTTCTTGCGAATCAATCCGCCACAGGAGGTTAATATTTTAGTATGGGACAATGATAACGGAATAGAGACCATTATCAATCCTGAAACTGGTGTTAATCAACAAGCTAGCGCTACAATAGAGCAAAATTTACAAGAGGCAGGGCTCCAATATTCACTTTTAGAAAAACTACCTGTTGATCTCAGCCAATATGATATTGTAATAGCCACAATGGGCAGCCATTGCCTTGGGTGAAGCACGACCCCCCCACCTGGTACTGTAAACGAAGCAGACCAGGCCATACTCCTTAATTACCTAAACAATCACAATGGTAATCTATATATCGAAAGTACAAAGCTGGGATTTGATCATTATGTAACAGATCTTTTCGCACATTTTGGGATAAAATTCCATAGCGAGGGTGAAGTATATGAAGTAGAAAAGGTTATTTCAAATAGCCAAACGTTAATGAATAACGTTGACTTTACTTATGCAGGTGGAAATGAACCACATTATACCGTTGACCGGTTTCTGAGTAATGGTGCAGAAATGCTTTATACTTCCGAAGATGGATATCACAGGATGTTTGCCTACAACCCTGATAGTAGCTATAAAGTAATTTCATCCTCTGTTCTAATTGGAGCGCTTAAAAATGCGGACAGCCTTAGTACAAAACCATACCTATTAGCCGAAATAGTTAATTATTTTCTCGGTATAGAAACCGCAACAAACATCCGCGAGCTGTTTGACAAAAAAATTGCCAATAGTGTTATAGCTTACCCAAATCCATCCAGTAGCAGTACAACAATTGGTTTTACACTTAAGACTGAGGGTAGTGTAAAGGCTGATATTTATGATGTAAATGGCCGCCATATCAAAGCATTTAAACAACAAGTAATGCCATCCGGCCAGCATGACTTTATCTGGAATGGAAGTAACGATGCAGGAACCGTAGTGCAAAATGGAGTTTATTTTTATCAAATAAATATTGACGGAAAAATTGAATCGGGAAAGATTGTTTAAACCGTTAACCGTCACTAAAAGTTATCATTAAAAGGATACCAAATAAAACTTGTCGCCTACCTTTTTTTTATTCAGATTAAGCATTTGCCAACACATAGTCAGGATTAAATCAATAGATCTGTCCAAAAGAGCTATCAGTTGATTAATTAGGGTTTATTTTTAAAAGGTTATTACTTTTGTTTTTAGTTAATAAACTATTCTATCATCAAAAAAATCAGATGGAAGAGAGACTAAAAAAAATACCTGGTGTTGATATTTTGCTAAACAAGCCTAAGGTTAAGGATTTACTCGATCGCTATCCAAGAAGCCTGGTGCGTCATATTATCCAATTATTATTGAAAAATATCCGGATGGAAGTTCTCTCAGGAGGAAAGGTGCCTGACGAAGAAGAAATAGTTAATGACATCAGAATTAAAACGGAATCTTTTAGCAGTAAAAGTCTTCGACCGGTGATTAACTGCACTGGGATAATCATTCATACAAATTTAGGGCGGGCTCCATTTGGCGACCAGCTTCTTGCTGATGTACAGCATCTTTTAAGCGGATATAGCAATCTGGAGTTTGATTTGGAAAAGGGGGAAAGAGGTTCGCGATATGTACATGTTACAGAGCTTATGAAATTTCTTACCGGCGCCGAAGATGTTTTGGTGGTGAACAATAATGCTGCTGCTGTGATGCTTATCTTAAGAACTTTCGCAAAAGATAAAGAAGCTATTATTTCAAGAGGAGAGCTAATTGAGATAGGAGGTTCTTTCCGTATGCCGGATATTATGGCGGCATCCGATTGTAAGATGGTGGAGGTGGGAACTACCAATAAAACAAAAATTACCGATTTTGAAAATGCAATATCAAAAGATACATCAATAATTCTCAAAGCGCATAAATCGAACTATGTGATAAAAGGATTTACAACGGAACCACCATTATCCGAATTAGTTGATTTAGGCAAAAAAAACCGGAGTAATGGTAGTTTACGATATGGGATCAGGTTTGTTGAGAAAAGCAAAAGTTAAGATGCTTGACGATGAACCAGATGTCAGATCAGCGCTTGCCACCGGAGTTGATCTTGTTACTTTTCAGGAGATAAGCTACTCGGCGGCCCGCAGGCAGGAATTATTGCAGGAAGAAAAGCCTTATTGAAAGCTTACGCAAAGAACCTATGACCCGTGCTCTGAGAGTAGGTAAAACAGTGCTTGCCTTATTAGAATCAATCTGTATGATGTATCTCGATGAAAAGTTACTTATAGATAAGAGCCCTCTTTTTGCTATGATGAATTCAACCATTGACACACTTGAGAAAAGAGCATTGCTACTTGCCGATGATTTAAAAAAAAGAGAGATGTTGGATCAAAAATAATAAAAAGCGCCGGTCAGGCCGGAGGCGGTTCGCTACCTGATAAAACCATTGAAAGTTACGCTGTTGTACCGCAAATTAAAGCTAATTCAAGAGCGGAAAAAAATGAAAAGGCAAAATGGATCTATCATCAGCTTCTCAGTCAAAACACACCAATACTTGGAGCGCTGCGCAAAGGAGAGTTGATTTTGATGTACTCACCCTTCCGATAAGGAGATTAAGATAGTAGCGGAAATTATTGCAAACACATATCAGGAGGCTAATCGTGTCTAAACATTTGATCATGGGAACGGCCGGCCATGTTGATCATGGTAAGACTTCACTAATTAAGGCGCTTACAGGAATTGACGGTGACACCCATAAAGAAGAAAAAAACGGGGGGGTATCACGATAAATCTTGGATTTTCCCACCTCGATCTTGACGATAAAATATCTCTCGGAATTGTTGACGTGCCTGGCCATAAAGATTTTGTAAAAACTATGATAGCCGGAGCGCATGGTATTGATTTCGTTTTGCTTGTAATAGCTGCCGATAGCGGAATAATGCCTCAAACACGCGAACATTTTAATATAATAAAAATGCTCGGCATTAAACATGGCTTAATAGCGCTCAACAAATCCGACCTTGTTGATGACGAAACCATTGAACTTGCCAAGCTCGAGATTATGGAATTTGTGGATAACAGTACATTAGAGCATGCCCCCCCTATTGTTCCTGTTTCAGCAACTACCGGCTTTGGACTTGAAGTCTTAAAGTCCGTAATAAAAAGAGTTGCCGAAAAAGTTGACACAAAAACGACTACTAACCAGTTCAGGATGTATGTTGATCGAATTTCAATGTTAAGGGTATTGGCATCGTTGTTACCGGATCGGTGTTAGGAGGGGGGGAGGCGAGCATAGGGGGGGAGGAGCTTTTTCTGTTGCCTGGAAGTCATAACAAGCTAAAGATAAAAGGTCTTGAAAGGCATGGCAGGCAAGTGGAAAAATCATTGCCGGCGATAGAGCAGCCATTAACCTCTCAGGACTGAAATATAACGATTTTGAAAAAGGGATGATCCTTACAAAAATTATCTTGCCAGAAATAAAACTGCTTGATGTAGTATTAGAGTTATTTCCCGGTAATCAAAGGGTTGGAATATGGAGCCAGATGATTTTTCATACCGGAAATTTTTCATCAAAAGCCAGGATTCATTTGCTAAACAAAAACGAAATTAATGGTAGTGAGACAGCCTTTGCTCAAATCCATTTGGAGAAACCAGCTATATTGCTCAATCGCGATCGTTTTGTTATTCGAAATACTTCCAATGATCTTACCATCGGCGGTGGAATAATTATTGACAACCGTCCACTACACCATAAAAAGCGCACCAAAACTTTATCCCGTTATCTTGAAACACTTGCACAAGCTACAACTGACCATGAAAATCTATCGGCGCTAATTTTATTGGAACTCAATAAGTCAGCATTACCGTTAACAACCGAAACTATTGCTTCAACACTTAATAAAACAATTAATGAGGTTGAAAATGCTATTTTGGATGTCGAATTACAATCGGCTATACTTGTTTACGAAAACAAAAATTATCTTATTCCTAAAGCATTCATCGAAAAAAATAATAAAAGAATTATTGAAACATTAAAAGTATGGCACTTGCAAAATCCATTAAGTGAATCTGGTTTAGAATTAAGAGAGATAGCCGGAAAGGTAAAAATTATGGGGGGGGATTTCAACATATATATGCTTGGTAAAATCCTCGAAAAGATGACTTTTGAAAAAGTAATTCGTACTGTGGGAGCTACTTTTGTGTTAAAAGAGCATAAGGTGTCATTCGACCGTAAAACACAAGAACAAATCATTTGGCTTGAAGAGATTATTAGGGATTCGGGTATGCAAAGGGCTACAATTAATGAGGTAGAAGCGATAGCCTTGACAAGGAATATAAAAAAAAGGTCAGCTTGTAAAACTATTGCAATATCTTGCTGCTAACGATAAAATCTTTTTCAATGGTGAAGATATCCTTCACAATAGTCTGGTTCGGAAAATAAGGTTAAAACTTTTACAAAACCTTTCCGAAAACCCACGCGGAATAAATGAAAAAGAATTTAGACTATTGGTTGATGGTACTAAAAGGGCAATACAAGCGCTTGTCAACTTATTTGTTCAAGAAGGGATTATTGAAAAACAAACTTTTTATCTCTTAATTACGGAAAAGGGAAAAGAACTACTTTTGTAAAGATCAAGCCTTAGTATTATCCTTTTTTTTAAATAAACCCCCCCATCTGCTTTTTTTTCGTACCAATATATAAAATACATAAGCGCTATTGAAAGTATAATGCTAATAATGAGTAAGATTGGATTGTCCACTTTGCCGAATTCATCAACAGAAACCTCAACAATTCCCCCCTATTCATCAAAAAAAGAGATTATTACCGCTGAAGCATTATTTATAAAATGTGCGATAATTGGTAAAAAAAAGCGATCCTGACCATACGAAGAGATAACCAAAAACAAGCCCGAGCAGGAAACGAGGGAGAAAACCATAAAATTGAAGATGAAAAGCGCTGAAGATAAAAGCTGAAATAATAACTGCCCAATTGGAGCTTTTAAACCACGACCTAAACACTCTTATCAGCACAGCTCTGAATAACAACTCCTCGCCAACAGCAGCTAAAACACCAATTATTAATAAGTTTATCAACAACCCTTTAATGGAGGTCGTTCGCATAAAGGCTTTTGTCATCTTTTCTGCTCTCATTTCCGATACCCGCATCCACTCTTCAACCGCGCTTAAACACGATGGTAGCGACATGTTTGATTAATCCGAACCAATTCATTTATAACGGGAAGCAACAGATAAATAAGAATAATGGCTGATAAAACTGGAAGTAGATTAGGTTTTTTTCTGTAAACCAAGATACTCCCTGATATCCGTAGAAACAAGGAAAGCAAATAGAAAAGGTGGGATAAGAAAAGTTCCGAACTGATTAATTAATTGCATGAATTTCAGGAGATTAATCTCGTTTCTTGTTTCCGGAATAGCAATACCTGAAAGAGTTTCAAGTACGGGAATGCCAAAAAAAATAAACGAGAAAGAACTACACCTAAAAAAAAGCTGACAATCCAGAAACAAAGTACGAGTAAAAACAATACAACCAATTGAACAACAGCAGGTTGGTGGAAAAATAAAGGAGTACGTCTGATCATTTTCTTTTAGTTGAAAACAAGTGGACAAACTTAGCAAAATTCATCAATTCAACGACCATTCAACATTGTAAGCGGTAAGTAATAATGTTGATTTAACTCTAAAAAACATGATATCTTCGGTTTTATTACAGTTGATTATTTTCGAATAAAATAATATTTTTGCATCCCTTTTAAGCCACCTTAGCTCAGTCGGTAGAGCAGCGCATTCGTAATGCGCGGGTCGTGGGTTCGAGTCCCATGGGTGGCTCATCAAAATCCCCTTATTGTATTAAAGCGCTACGGGCAACTTATCTTTGCCCGAAAAGAGTTATTTGTTGTTCATTTCTTTTAGTAAATTGAAAGATGACAAACGTCTTTCCAGAAATGAACGGGGGGGTTTGTTTTAGATTGTTCCAATCCGAAGTTCTCAATCAATAACTTCAGCAAGCTATGATGATGTTTTGCGGTTAAATCACATGCAAGGCCAACTAACATAATTGTTTCACCGGTGGTAGTTACTATGCTGTTTAACACCGAAACAGATTAAGAATTAAAATAGATCGAGCAATATAAATTGGTAAATGGTTAAATTTACTTTCATCTTTTAAAGATTTGCAAACACTTAATCATTTTTTTTAAGCTTAGATCATAACTATCTTATTACCAATATTTTGATAAGTTTTAATAAGGATAAAAGAAGTTTTTTTTGGTGTTTTTTTTCATAAAAAGCTTGTCATAATAGGAATAAGAGTTATTTTTGCAGCCGTTTTCAAAATTATTTTGGCCCGTTCGTCTAGGGGGGGTTAGGACGTCAGGTTTTCATCCTGGTAACAGGGGGGGTTCGATTCCCCTACGGGCTGCAACGTCTTATTTACAATCTTTTGTTGATCCCTTGCCACAAGGGATTTTTCTTTTTATGAAGGCTTTGTCCGGAAGTTGATTATTAGTGGAAAGACAATATGTTTATAGGAGTGATTTATGGTAATAAAAATTTGTAACTCACTCCTCCCGAAAAGGCATCAAATCCCTCTAATCCACCAAGCAGAACAATATGTTTAAAATAGTAATTCTGGCGCCGACATTCCATTTATCAGCATCATATTCAACTATCAGTTCAACGGGTTTCAGGTGATATGGCGTAATTTTTACACCACCGAAAAAGCCAATAAACTGGTAGTCGCTTGCCTTCAATACATCACTACCATATCCTGTCGTGAATCCAATATTTTCAAATACATGATTTACTTTAAAGTTTTTGTAGCAACAAGATATGTGGAATTAAAATGTGATGCTGCACCACTGGAAAGAGTTGTAAAAAAAACTATGCACACCTATTAATATAGCCGGATTATATCTCCCTTCATCAATCACTCTTAATCTTACCGAAGCCATTCTGTCTCCTACAGTAGAGCTATAATCATCCAGGCCAATCATACGTGTAAATCTAATTGAAACCTCGGCAAATGGTAAGAAACTGTTTGTAATAAAAAAAAGTCCATTGCATCATGGGTTGGTCTTCCCCCACTTTTTATATTCCCGATTTAGCAAGTTGGTCCCAATAAACATTGAGCGGTCAGGATAGAGTTCAGCGGTAGGTATATTGTAATAGCCTGTTGTGCCGGTAAGCGCCTGAGATCTTACCATGAATGGAAAAAAAACAAAAAAACAATCAATAAATTTAAAAGCAGAAAATAAAAATTAGCTCCCATAAAGGATTTGAGCTTACTTGATATGGAAGATTCTACTTTATTTGTCGCGCACATCGTATGATCATTTACTACGTGCATTTTAAAATGATATTCTTCAATGCAGCAAAAAAATATTTTACATCTGTTCTGAAAGGATGTTTCTCATAAGCCATAAGATATTTCCATTCTGACTCCATGATCTCTTCGAAAGATTCTGGCATATCGGTATAATAGGGGGGGTATCAGGCCTGGTTTGAATTTTATTCTGTACTGTTTCAACTCTTCGCTATATAAATTATAATAATGGCTACTCAATGGCCGCACACCTACAATTTTTATATCTCCTTTCAACACGTTAATAAGCATTGGCAACTCGTCAAGCCAAAATTTACGTAGAAATTTACCCAATGTAGTAACCCTAAAATCATCTTTGAACTTGCCTCCTTTTTCCAACCTATTTTTCTCATACACAAATTGTTGGATATACTCAGAATAGGGGGGGTGCATAGTTCGCATTTTATATACATAAAAGTACTTACCTCCCTTTCCAATTCGCCTTAATCTTACCAATGGGCCATAAGTCGGGTCAGAAGGATAAGATGGCTCTTTTACCTTCTGGGAAACGAAATATAATTTTCCGTTAATATTCTTATCATCAAGTACCGTAAAACCGCAAGAATAAAGCCTCCCAAATGTTTCGGCCTGTGAGAGTGCACGATTTTTTACCCTTTGTAATCCAAAAATAAAAGCGTTTTAAAATGGACAATTTCGGAAACACCCGTCTAAAATAACGTCAAAAGTATATACTACATAATTAAATGGGAAGAGGTATTTGCTTATTATTCTTTTTTTTACGAAGAGTGTAAGTCTCTACCCTGCCAATAAAATAACCCTCATTAAGAACTTTATCATTAACTGTTTCAAAAACTTATTAAGCCATCTAAATCATTGATTTATGAAATTAACTATACAGCCATACTGTTTTCGGGGAGTGCAAAGATGTTAAACCTTGTTGTTGTGGAGACTACTTGAACCGGCCCTGAAACAGTCATTAAATATTCGGAAATAAAATCTTTAACATCTTTCCCGTACTCTGATTCTATCATTTCTAAAATTAGCTTCACCTCAACCTGGCGGTCTGAAACATCCCTTTTTTTTATAACCGGAGGGGAAACTAAAGTATCGGTTTCAGGAAAATCGCTCGAACGGAATTCTTTAAAATCATTTTCATAATCAATTACTTTTGAAGTATGGACATGATTATAAATTAGCGCTGCTAAAATTTCTAATACTGTAGCAGTTAAATGGTTCCAAAATAGATAAGACGAGATACATTAAAAATAGTAAATGTATATAAAACTAACAAGCCTAAAGCAAGGCTGACAAAATTTGATTTTAGAATGATATATAATATTTCCCGACGATTTATGTATTTTTCGGAATTGTATTTTTTTTGAAATGAAAAGAAAAGATTAGCCAAGTAATTAGGAAAAGAACAAAAGGCAATGAATATGTTGGCAACACCACGGTAACAGTGGCAGATTTCAAACAAGCAACAAACAAGAATGAAACCGTTAGAAAGAAAACATCAAACAATACAAAATGTAAACGTCTTTTCATAAATTTGAATTAGCGGGTGAAGATACTCATTAGTAATTTAGTGAATAATAATCATTATACTTTTTTTAAGCCATGATAAAAAAATTGTATCCAAATTCTGCAATAGAATATTTAAGTTTATTATTAATTCGAATAAATCGTCCGTAATTAACTATCGAACCGCCAAATCTTAATTTAAAATCCCGAACTCCATAGGGTTCGTTGGGTTTGCCAACACCCATAAAATCAAAAAACAGAACTTCCCTGCTCATGAGCATATTCGATGGCTGCCCAGGTTGCCAATACTGAAGGATAAATACCTTCTTTTTTATATTCGGGATCCAATCCACATACATACCATTCAAAACTGTTTTGCCGGAAGTGATGGCGCCATTATCCCTCCAATTATTTTCTCTTTATATTCGATCAAAAAAATATTTACCAAAATTATATTTCTGAATCAGGAAATAGAAAGCTTCGAAAAAAAAGTCCAATCGGGTAATGGTTTACGAACTTTTGGCGATAAAGTTTTTGAAGAATATCAAAACTGACGGACTTGGCCTATATTGTTGGGTTGAATAACCTTTGCACCATTATTTAAGGATTTCCTGATTTGTCTCTTTCGAGATGAAGACATCTCGGAAAATATTTTTTTCCTTATTCTGAGTATTGATTAAAAGATTAATTCTGGGAACCCATTGAAACCCATTTTCTTTAAAAATTTCTGTATAACACGACAGATCATGCAAAGCTCTAAATTGAGTAAAATTGCTGTGCGGCTTGTTTTATCAATCATCGAAGCTAACATCATTCTAAATATCTCCTTGTCATGAACATTTCCTGATTCAATTAACGGCCCTCCATAAATTACAAGCCGCGCTGAAAACAGAGATTTGATATAGCTTTTTTTCCCGGATTAACACAGCGAGCAACACACCAACCATCCGATCGGTTTCGTCAATACAAGCCACGAAAAAAAGGATTGAAATTTTTGGTTCTGAAAAATAGTTGCCATGCGTACCAGCTTTGAAGAACAGACCCTTCCGGATGTGCCTGGACAAACCGATTCCAATCTGAAACTATTTTTTTCAGAAACCTCAGTTACTATTCGGTATGAGCTTTTTTTTGTTACTTTTTTTCTTCCAAATTATAAAACCATCTGCAAATAAAAGTGCAAAATTAAGATTAAAGCTGTGTTGTTTAAGAGAATCATTAAAAAAAATGATCTTTTTCAATCTGTCTCTTTGTTTGTTAAATTGTTAACAAAACATATGTTTATATCTAATTTTATACTTTAGCAGCATTAATAAAATTAACTAAATTCATCAATCTATGAAAAAAAAGTTTTTTTTCTGTTTTTTCTTTTCTTTATCACCATTTCTGTCTATTCGCAGCAATTATCTGCTGATGGGCGGTGTATGCCTGAGGATCTTTTACAAAACACAATTCTTCAGGGACGTAATGAAATGGGAAATTTTACCATTACCGATAGTGATGGTGTTACCCGTACCCTATATGACGAGTTGGATTCTGGTAAGACTATCCTGCTCGATCTGTTTTTACCACTTGAGGTACTTGTCAGGCGTATGCAGGAATAATTGAAACTGTGTACGTCAATTATGGGCAAGGTCAGCAAAATGTAGAATTCTGGGGCCTTTCTCCTTATGACGACAATGTACAAATCAATAATTACAAAGCACAGAATGGCATTACGTATCCGTGTGCTGGATATCAAGGCGGTGCAGCAGCAGCCATAAACATTGTTATCAGCGGGCAACCTTTTTTTAGGGTATCCTACATGGGTAGTAATTTGTCCGGATCGTTCTTTTACATTCGATGTTTGTTTCCTCCTTCTATAACTTGTTTGATCCATATTTTGCTGCTTGTGGTCCGCCTATGGCTGCTGATTTTATTGCTGATCAAACTCAGATATGTGAAACCAATTTTGTTCAGTTTACCGATCAATCAATAGGTAATCCGACGTTATGGATATGGGACTTTCCAGGAGGCAACCCATCTACATCTTCCGAAAAAATCCGCTTGTGGAATATCCAAATGCAGGTCAATTTGATGTTTCATTAACAATAACCAATGGTATAGCCGGCAACACGATTACTAAACCTAATCTAATTGAGGTGGATCCATCTCCTGAAGTTTATGCAGGTTTAAAAGGCGAGACCTGTGTTAATGAGCACATTACAGTTACTGATGCAAGTTCTCAAAATACTTCAACACTTTTGTGGCAAATAGTTGCAGGACAAGGTATCTTAGAGAATTCTCAATCCATATCTCCAACATATATTCCGGCTCCAGAAGATGCCGGCACAACAGTTACACTTAAACTTACTGGTAATGGCAGTGGAGAATGCGCATCTATGAATGCTGAGTCAATAAAAGAAATTGATATTTGGCAACAACCTGAAGTTACACTGATGCCATTTGATACGATATGTTATCAATGGGATGAGTATCCTTTAGTTGGAGGATACCCTGAAGGTGGTGTCTATTCAGGCACTGGAGTAATTGACAATATTTTCTATCCACAGATTGCAGGTGTAGGATCTCATCTGATAACTTATCAATGGGTTGACTTGCAAACAGGATGTTCAAATAGTGCAGAGGAGGTGATTGTGGTAGTTATCTGTTCGGGTATTTGGAATGGTACAGAATTGCCAATATTCAATATTTACCCAAATCCGACAAAAGGTGAATTTGTAGTTGAATTAGTCCAGTCAGGCAATTATGAGCTAACTATTACTAATATTGCCGGAATAAAAGTTTTCTCGGCATATTTAAATGAAAGCTCTACAATTAAACTTGATAATGTGGAAAACGGTATTTATAACGTAACTATCTATGATGGCAAAAAGTCTCACACAAAAAAAAGATTACCATAAAAAAAATAATTGCATTTTTTTTAAA
>JMBV01000504.1_pt1 | contig 12015 bp, 21 predicted proteins | sample 616531 | NCBI WGS metagenome assembly JMBV01 (sample SAMN02727904, study PRJNA239997) | anaerobic digester metagenome | biome: anaerobic digester; isolation source: mesophilic anaerobic digester inoculated with municipal waste water sludge... | place: Germany: Bielefeld University, CeBiTec ... | reverse complement strand
GAACTTTTTGAAACGTTAAAGGTGTTTAAGTGATTTATATACTATATCTTCTTTCTTATACTAATGAACTCAATTAAATTATATCGCATACGTTAATTTAGAAAAAAATTAAAATGCTACAATACCCCCCCTTCTTTTCACACCACTAACTGACTTTCAATGATTTCTTTGTAAACAGGAGAACTTTTTATTAATTCGTTGTGGGTTCCTTCTCCTATTATTTCTCCATCTCTTAATACTACTATATGCTACCAATTGAAAAGAAATAATTCGTTTAACTTAACTTCTTAATAAAACTGCTAAGGTAAGAAAAATAAGAAACCACTTAACCATTTTAAGAATTGATTTCGTAAAAGCTTTTAGTCTGCCGACATTTCTTGTTTTTTTTAATTGAATAGGAATAAACATATACATTAGTCCTATTATCATACATATACCCCAAAAACAATAAAAAAAACTTTGTAAAGGAAATACAGTTGCTAACACTCCAGCTAATACAAAAGAAAAAGGCATTAGAGAATTACCAATAGTGAAACGTAAGCCAAAGACTTTTCCTCTTGCATCTGTTGCTGTTCGCCTTTGAATTATGAGATTTTCATTAATATTTAGAATTTCACTCATAATTCCTAAAATAAGGAGGGAAGATAAGGATAGAAGATGTTTCCTATACTTACAACACTTATATGCTCTTCTATCATAACCTAAGGTCACATGGTTCTTTAATTATATAACACCAAGTGCATATAATAAAATGTTTATGAGAATAATTCAAGTAGTTGTTTTAATATAAAAACGATTTTTTTTGAAAAAAATGAGATTCCCTTATTTATTTTTCTAAAAAGGGGGGACTCAGAACTCGTCAATAGGTGGGTCCCCCCCTTGTCGTGTTTAGTTTTAAAAAAAATTAGTCTATAAATTCGATGTTTAATTTTGACATCTCCGAAGATATATTCAAGTAACAAGTGTATAATGCCTCTGAAAAGTTAGTTGATACATACGACCCATCCTCTCTTGAGTCATCAACTCCAAGTCTTTAAAATTTAATTCTCCTATTTGATTTAACACCAAAGCTACATCATTAGGTAATTTTATATTTATTGATGAAACCTCTGAATTTATATCTATTGTTGAATTATCTACTTCAGACGGTATTATAGCAACTTTGGACGCGGTTGCTTCTATTCTGACATCTTTTGTGTTAATTTGTCTAAAGTTTAAGAAACCGTCACTCACATTTAATTTACCAACATAACTATAACTAATACCTTCTTTTAAATATATAGAAATCTTTGCTCTCCTAGGTACTTTTACATTGGAAACTTTAAGCTTGTTATTAACCATTACTTTATCGCCATCATAACTATTTTTAAATGAATAAATTTCGCCATCTATACTTGCCTTCGCTCTTACAGGATAATCAATTTTAGATGATTCTACGGTTAAATAACTCCAATCAACCTCTGTTGATAGATCAAGTGAATCTCCTGTAAAATTTGGAGGAATATCAAAAATTAAAATTTCTTTATTTATTTTTTTTATGTGGTTTTTTTCCTTACATGAAATAATCCACTAAGACCAGCTGCCAATATATATGAGGCAATCATCAATAATACAATTTGCCAGAAATTAAGAGGTGAAGGAAGAAGCCTAAACGAATCTAATATTAAAATAGCTCCAAATATTAAGTTTCCGAGGGTTCCAGCACTCTTTTTTTTGTAAAAAGGTACTCCAAAGGCTACAAAAACAACCCCCAAAGAAGAACTTTATCAAACCAAAATTGACAAAAAGCTCATTAAATAAAACCGATATAAATATTAGTATTCCAAGTGCAATTAGAATTATTCTTCCTTCCATAATCTATAACCCCCCCCTATCTTTTAAAAATTTTTCTGCTTCTTCTTGACTATATCCAAGCTCTTCTAAAAGCTCTATTGCAAATGATCTTGAAATTTTTTTTCTTCCTTTAATAATTCTAAAATTTTCTTTTCTTCGGCAGTTAAAAGTTCATCTCCACGAGGTGTCCCTGCTTCATATTGACCTTCTTTTTCGGGGTCTTCTTTTAACTCTATCCCTCTAATTGTTATATCCCCCCCACTCATCACATTGACTTTTAATATTCTTCCTTTAGGAGTTGAAGAAACCTCAGACTTTTGAATTAAATCTACATTTGATTTAATTGAAGATGAAAACCTTTTTATTGCTCCTACTACATTAATTTCGTCTTTTCCTTGCACTATTAATTCTATATCAGCTGAGGCTGAATCTATTTCACAATAGAAATCTTTGGATAAAGAATCTACTAAAATATCCCCCCCACTTGCGGTTTTTATTCTTGCGTTAGTAATTAATGATTTCTTTATTGATATATCGCCTGAGGCCATCCTAATACTTAAATCGTCTATCTCACTGTTTTCAATTAAAAGATCCCCCCCGCTTGCGAAATTGAATTCTCCATTAACAACTTTTATATTGAGTATATCAAAATCACCTGCTGCACTTTTTAATATAAATTCATCAATAATTGTCCCTTCTAAATTAATTTTAACATCTCCCGCTTTGGTATCAATAAGAAAATCTTCTATATATTTAGAGTTTGGTGAACCTTTAATGTCTAAATCACCTGCTGATGTTTTAATTGACAAAACATTAACATTTGTAGAATTTAAAATAATATTTAAGTCCGCTGCGGAAAGATCTAATTTAAGATCGCTTACCTCTTCATTTATATACAGATTAACTGGCATTTCATGAAATGTTCGCGAAAAGGAGAAAAACTTTGATAAAAAATACTCCTTTCTCATAGTTTATATAAACTATAACACTTTCATTGTCAGAATTCCAGACTGTTTTGACTTCTACGTCTGAATCAGGATATTCTAAATGAGTAACTGGTGCATATTGAATTTTTATATCTCCATGAAAATTTCTAGCTTCAATTTTGATAGACTTTGCCTGGATCAAATCTAGCTTAGACATTAACTTCCCACCTCACTTTTTATATTTTTTTTAATATTTCCTTTGCCTCCTCTGGAGTAATTTCTCCCTTTTCTATTTTTTTTCAAGAATTTCAAGTGTTTTTTCCCTACTCTCAATAGTTTCTGACTCATATCCCATTGCAATTGCTAATTCTTCTAACCTAGCTTTAGCTGTAGGGTATGAAATTCCAAGCTCTTTTTGTAATTCGGATAAGTTACCTCTAGTTTTTACAAAAATCTTTAAAAATAATAATTGTTGATCAGTTAATCGTGCAAATTCTTCTAGTTCAAAGTGTCCTATAATTTCTGTTCCACATTCCTCACATTGATACTTAATAATCTCTAATTTTCCTCCACATGCTGGACATTTTGATAATCTATACTTAGGCATATTGACCCTCCTTTTAGTAAACACATTTTATATACTTTTAAACTCATATATTCACAATTTAATACACCTTCAACAACACTGAACTACGAAAAGTCAACTACTGTTTAAAGCTTTGATAAATTAGTATTTTAAAAAAAAGTAATTTGAAATTTTTAAATAATAAATAGATAATTTTTAGCATATGAATCAATATCTTACAAAAATTATAACATCTTTATTCAAAAAAAATCAATATATTTTAAAAATTTTTATTTTCCAATTTTATTCCGCCTACTTACATATTTAAAATTTATTATATTTTTGATGAATAAATACCATTAATACTACTTATTATCTAACAATGTCTTTCCTTTTCATATTTATTAAATTTGTTTATATGTTTAATATTTTGAATAATATCTTGACTTTTTTTTAATTTATCATGATAGAATCTTTTTAGAATTATAATTGTTAACTAAGAAAATTTAAAGGGGGGGGATTTAATATGTTGAAAAAAACCCAATAAAAAAAATTAAAAAGATTGAATCTTATTATACTTCTTATGATTATCTAGCAGATGACTTATTTTATTTTTATTATGAAAACACAAGAAAATTGTAAATTGAAAGTTATTAATAATCTTTTCAACCTCTTCAAAATAAGTAAAAAAACTCGCCCTCTCAAAATTGAGAGGACGAGTTCATTTCTGTTCTAAATTAAAGTGCTGTATATCCTCCATCTATAACTAATTCTGTTCCAGTGATGTAAGATGATTCTTCCGATGCTAAGAATAATGCCCCCGTATGCAACTTCAATTGGTTCAGCTGGTCTACCTAAAACAGTTGTTCCTAAGGCTTGTTTGGTAGTTTCTTCGTCTTTTAAGAAATCTTGAACCATTTGAGTCCTAATTACACCTGGATGTATTGAATTTACTCTGATATTGTATTTTGCAAGTTCGGCTGCAACTGTCTTAGTTAAAAGTCTTGAAGCACCTTTTGAAGCATGATATGCAACAGCCATTCCAGTACCTATCAATCCTGCAATAGAGGAAATATTAATTATTGAACCTTTTCCAGCTTTTTTCATAGCAGGTAAGACATATTTTATACCCAAAAACTGACCTTTAGCATTGATATTCATAACTCTATCCCATTCTTCCTCTGTAGCTGTTTCTATCCCTGAAGTTGGAAATATTCCTGCATTGTTTACTAAAACATCGACTTTTCCCCCCCATTTTTCGACTACTTTATCAACGACTTTTTTTCCAATCTTCAGATTTGGAAACATCGAGTTTAAAAGCAATCGCTTGATGTCCAGCCTTGACAATGTCCTCTGCTACCTTCTTTACTTCATCTTCTAAAATATCTGCCGCTACAACTTTTGCACCCTCTTTAGCAAAGAGTTCTGCTTCAACTTTACCCATACCTCTTGCTGCACCAGTAATTATCGCTACCTTCCCATTTAATCTTCCAGCCATAAATATCCAGCCTCCTTTTAGTTTTCTTTCTTCGATACTTTTAGTACGCTAAAATTATTTTTTTTATTTTTTTATATGATTGTTATTTTTTTTCACTTTTTATTTAAAAAAATTAAAGTTCTGAAATTTCTTATTTTTATTATAGCGAATTAATGAAAAATTTCACAGACTTTTTAATGAAGAAATTATGATAATATTTTTCGTTTTTGTGAATTTTTCTCTAATTATCATTTTGTCACAAATTTATCTTTTAATATAAAAGTCATTCAACAGTCACCATGACTAAAACAAAATGATATCTTAACTCCTTTTTTTTCTGATAGAATGAAATATGTATGATGGTTTTATATATTATTACTTTTATTTTTCATAGATAAATTCTCCTCTTTTTTTCACTTTCGTTTGTAACTTTAATCTTAATACATAATCTTATATAGACTAGTTCAAATTAATAATAAAACAACAACGATAATTTTATAACGATTGGAAGGTGGAAAAATGTTACAAATTCCAAAGAAAAACGGTACTGCTCATTCGATTGTTAAACAATTATATGATTTTGCCACAAAAAGTCCTGAAGAATTATTTCGACAGTTGAATACAGATAAAGATGGTTTATCACAAGAAGAGGTCGAAAGAAAACTTGAAATTTATGGGAGAAACGAACTAGCGCATGAAAAACCTCCACGCTGGTATATTCAACTTACAAAAGCATTTATAAATCCTTTTACAGGGATACTTGTTTTTCTTGCTATTGTATCTTATCTTACTGACGTTCTTTTTATTGCACCTGAATACAGAGATTGGAGTACAATTATAATTATTTTTGTAATCATTCTAATAAGTGGTTTTTTTGCATTTCATTCAAGAATATCGCTCAAGCATTGAAACGGAAAAATTAAAAGCTATGATTCACACTACAGCTGCAGTTAAGAGAAAAGGAACAGATGTAAAAGAAATCAATATAGAAGAGATTGTACCAGGGGATATTGTATATTTAGCTGCTGGAGATATGATACCTGCCGATTTAAGAATCATTTCATCAAAAGATCTTTTTGTAAATCAGGCCACTTTAACTGGTGAATCAGAACCTGTAGAAAAATATCCAAATTTAAAAAAAAGATAAACTGAATCAAGACAATTTAACTTTAACCGATTTAAACAATATATGCTTTATGGGAACAAGTGTTGTCAGCGGTTCTGCAATGGGTGTAGTTCTTTTAACAGGACAACATACTTATTTAGGCTTAATGGCAAAAACTTTGGTAGGAAAAAGATCTAAAACAAGTTTTGAAAAAGGTATCGACGATGTTAGTAAATTACTCATAAGGTTTATGGCATTTATGTTTCCAATTGTCTTTATTGTAAATTGGTTGACTAAAGGAAGCTGGTTGGATGCACTACTTTTTGCATTGGCGGTAGCAGTAGGATTAACACCAGAAATTTTCCCAATGATAATTACTACAAATCTTGCAAAAGGTGCAGTAGCAATGGCAAAACGAAAAACGATAGTTAAAAAGCTGGATTCCATACAAAATTTTGGAGCAATGGATGTACTATGTACAGATAAAACAGGTACCTTAACTCTTAATAAAATAGTTTTAGAAAAGCATTTAAATATAGCTGGAGAAGAGGATGAGAGAGTATTGAGACACGCATTTTTAAATAGCTATTATCAAACTGGATTAAAAATTTAATGGATCAAGCTATTATTAATTATGGAGAAGAAAAAGGAATAAAAGGGTCAGAGTTGGAAAAAAAATTTACAGAAAAATCGATGAAATCCCATTTGATTTTGTTAGAAAAAGAATGTCGGTTGTGCTAGAAAGTAGGAGTGAAGGCGAAACAATCAAAAGGCAACTTATAACTAAGGGTGCTGTAGAGGAAATTTTGTCAATTTGTGAGTGGGTAGAATACAAAGAAAAAGTAGTTCCACTAACCCAGGAAATTAAAAATGAAGTAATGGAAACTGTTAATCAATTAAGCAAAGATGGTATGCGCATTCTAGCAATTGCTCAAAAAAAATGATGTTCCTCCCGAAGATGTTTTCAGTGTAGCAGATGAAAACAAAATGGTTTTGATGGGATTTTTAGCTTTTTTTTAGACCCTCCAAAAGAATCGGCTCCCGCAGCCATAAAAGCTTTACTTGAATTAGGCGTTGATGTCAAAATATTAACAGGAGATAATGAGCTCGTCACAAAGAAAATCTGCAAAGAAGTAGGGTTATCAATAAAAAAATGTCCTTTTAGGCAATGATATTGAAAAGATGACGGATGATGAACTTTCAAAAATCGTAGAAGAAACAACGATTTTTGCAAAACTTTCCCCCCCAATGCAAAAATCACAAATAATTAAAGCACTCAGAAGTAAAGGTCATGTTGTTGGATTTTAGGTGATGGAATAAACGATGCTCCAGCCATGAGAGCATCTGATGTGGGCATTTCAGTTGATTCGGCTGCAGATATAGCAAAAGAATCTGCTGATATTATTCTTCTAGAAAAAAAGTTTAACAGTTTTGGAAGAAGGGGGGGTAATTGAAGGACGAAAAATATTTGGAAATATTATGAAATATCTCGCAATAACCACAAGTTCCAATTTTGGAAATGTGTTTTCAGTTTTAGTAGCAAGTGCATTTTTACCTTTTTTTTACCAATGCAACCGTTACAGATACTGTTTTTAAACCTAGTTTATGATATCTCAATGTCAACGGTACCTTGGGATAAGCTGGATAAAGAGTATATAAAAAAAGCCAAGAAAATGGGATGCTAGAAAAATAAGTAGTTTCATGATATGGTTTGGACCTATCAGTTCTATCTTTGATATAACTACCTATATTTTAATGTACTTCTTAGTTGGTCCTGCGGTAATTGGTAACTCTTATTTCTTATTACCAGAATATCTAAAACTCCAATTTGCCTCATTATTTCAAACTGGCTGGTTTGTAGAAAGTTTGTGGTCTCAAACTATGGTTGTACATATGCTTAGAACAGAAAAAAAATGCCGTTTATTCAGAGTACTGCTTCTTGGCCACTTATGATTTTTACATCACTCGGCGTTACGATAGGAACAATTATTCCATTTACATCGATTGGAGAAAGTTTTGGTTTCGTACCTTTACCTGGAATATACTTCCTATTTTTGATGTTCACTTTAATAGCATATTTAACAGTTGCACAATATGTTAAGGAAAGATTTATACACAAATTTGGAAGTTTGTTATGATTTTAAGGAACATTAAAATTTAATAAGTTTTTGAGAGAAATTGGATATTAGAAATATCCAATTTCTTTATACTAATACTTGCTTCATCAATTTTTTTTATTCACTAAATCTGCCATCATCTTTTGAACACCCAAGTTTATGTATATTATTTTCTAGCCAACCTCTTTTTATATCTTCATTCATATCAAATTCTGGCACATAAGGTTTTATATCTAAAATAGGTGTTTCATCCAGAACATCTACATCTTGGATATAAAGTATATTTTTTTTCTATTTTTAATAACTTAACTGTTGATATGCCTATTGGATTGGGCCTACTTGGACTTCGTGTGGCAAAAACACCATGATAATTTTCATCCATAAAAGGCTTTACTATTAATTTATATGGTTTTGATAAGTGGAAATGATACAAGAGTATAATATGAGAAAATCCTTCTAAATCTTTTAAGCCTTCTTCATATTCTTGGAAGATTTCTACTGTTGCAGCAATACCTGCAGCCGCAGAGGGCTGGATTGGCGTTCCTATAGGATCTTTGAAGGGAGAATGTACTATTCCAATTGGCTTATAGATAATTTCTCTCATCAATTTTTCACTCCTAAATTATTTTACTATTCATTTTGGAAATCCTGAAATCTAAGCTGATTTTTAATTCAATAATACTTATCAAGCAGACTATTGAAACAGTCTAAAAATTTCTTGTTTTCTTCTTTAGTACCCACAGTAACTCTAATTTTGTTTTCTAAAACACCTGAATATTTTCTGACAATTATTTTATTTTCTAGAAAAAAAAGTTGTAAGCGTCTTCTGCACTTAACCCAGAAATCTTACTTAAATCTATAAGTAAGAAATTGGAATCACTCTTTAAGGCATACCCTTTTAATTTTTCACTGAGAGTATTTCTTTCTTCTATAATATAGTCTATAGTTTTAAAACATCTTCGTAATTTTCTATTATTGTTTCTACCATTTTTTTTCAGATAAAATATTGAAACTATATGGTGATTTAATTTTCATGATTTGTCTTACTATTTCTTGATTAGCTATTAAAATCCCAGCCCTTATGCCTGCAAGACCAAAAGCTTTCGAAAAAGTTCGAAGTATTATTAAGTTTGGATATTTTTCTAAGCATTTAATCATGCTTTTTTTGAAAAATCTGCGTAGGCTTCATCTATAACTACAGGAAATCCTTTTTCTAGAACTTTTATTATCTCTTCTTCTGGTTGGATGTTACCCGTTGGATTATTTGGTGAGCAGATGAAAACTATCCTTGTTTTTTTCGTTTATTTTTTTTGATCTAAATTGTTTATTTCATAGTTTTCATCCAAAGGAATTTTTTTTGACATTTAAATTGTGTAGCTTTGAATAAAATTCGTACATTTCAAAGGTTGGAGGAGAAACAATCACTTCTTCACCATCAAATATTTTTACTAAATATGATATTAATTCGTCACTTCCATTTCCCACAACTATATTGTTTTTGTCTAAATTTAAATAGTATGATTTAAAATACGTGTTTAAGAATTCTGAAATTCTTTGACGAATGCTATCAGAAGTTAATTCAGGATATCTATTTAAACTTGTTTGATTAATCTTATTGTAAAAAAAATTTGCTTTATCTCATAAGAAACATCAAAAGGATTTTCATTTTTGCTAAGATCTATCAAATCATTTGACAATTTTGCTGAAGATGGATTATATTCAGGAAAACTGTTTAAAATTTTATTGAATCTCATTATTTTTTTTATTCCTCCTCTTTGTGCCTTTTTTTTGAGTTCTTGTACAATTTCTCCAAATTCAATATTTTCAAAGCAAAGTAAAACAAGCAAATGGTAAATCAAATCGGCTGTCTCGTATATAATCCTTTCTCTATTTGGTGCAACTAAGACTTCTACTGCTTCTTCTCCAAATTTTTTTTGTATATTTTTTTCTTTTCCTTCTTTAAATAGGTAACTTGTGTAAGATTCTTCTTTTGGATTGTTTTTTTTCTGTCTTTAATTGTTTCTTTTAACTCATTTAGAAAGTCAAGGGAATAGTCAACAGTAGATTCTGGAAGTTGCTCTATTTCTTCGATTTTCCTAAAACAGCTTTTAGTACCTAGATGGCAAGCAGCTCCTATTTGTTCAACTTTAATTAGCAAGGTGTCATTATCACAATCTATATAAGTTTCTTTGACTTTTTGATAGTTTCCACTTGTTTCTCCTTTCATCCTAATCCTATTTTTACTTCTAGAATAGTAATGGACTAAATTGGTCTCTAAAGTTTTATTTAAAGCTTCTTTATTCATATATCCTAAAGTTAAAACGGTTCCGTCTAAATCTTGTATTATTACTGGTACTAATCCATTATTCTTGTTCCAATCAATATTTTCGATAATACTCTTATAATCGAACATTAATCCCCCCCATCTCCTTCAGTTGCTTTTTTTAGTTCCACAGGAGTATAAACGCCAAAATGAAAGATTGAGGCGGCAAGAGCACCATCTGCTCCAACTTGAAAAACATCATAGAAATCTTTAACACTTCCCGCTCCACCTGATGCAATAACCGGTATTTTAACATATTCAGTTATAGTTTTAATTAACTCCAAATCATATCCTTTTCTTATGCCATCGGTGTCAATAGAAGTTACTAGTAATTCACCCGCACCTAAATCTTCACATCTTTTTGCCCATTCTTTTGCCTCTAAATCAGTCTTTTTTTTGACCACCGTTCGTGTAAACATAATATTTATTCGTTGCTTCATCCTTTTTTTGCGTCTATTGCTACCACAATTCTTGTACTACCCACAATATTAACTGCTTCTTTTACTAAATTAGGATCTTTAACAGCTGCTGTATTAATAAAGGCTTTATCTGCTCCACTTTCTATTATTTCTAATATATCTCTTACTGTATTTAGGCCTCCTCCAACAGTAAATGGAACTGATATTTCTTTAGATATCTTTTCAATTAAGTCCTTGATTATCTTCCTTTTTCGTTTGAGGCAGTAATATCTAAGAGTACAATTTCGTCAATTCCTTCCTTTTCATACTTTTTTTGCTAATTCAACCGGATCACCAACTTCTTTAATTTTGTCAAACTTTATTCCTTTTGATACTTTAGCATCTTTTATGTCAAGAGCGGCTATAATTCTCTTTGACTTCATATTTATCTCCTTTCAAATCTTCTAATTTTATTTTTCCTTCATACAACGCCTTACCTATTATTGCACCATCAAAGCCAATTATTTCTAATTTCTTTATATCTTCAACACTAGTAATGCCTCCAGCATATATTACTTCCTCATCATTCCAAAATTTATTTATATATGAGGATATTCCTTCTAAAGTACCATCTTTAGTTGTATCAGTATATATAAATCTTTTTGTATATTGCTTAAACACCTCAAAGGCGTCTTTTAAATTCTTATTAGAGTTTTCGAGCCAACCTTTGGTTTTTAGTTTTCCTTTTTCTACGTCCAAACTTACTGTAATATTAGTAAAATCTTGGGTTACTTTTCTTAAAAATTCAAGATCAAAAGCAGCTGTACCAACGATCACATAAGTTACACCTATGTTATATGCTTTTTCTATACTTTCGTACGTTCTAAATCCCCCTCCAACTTCTACTTTTAATCCTGTTTCTTTTATTATCTCTTGAACTACATCAAGATTTTTCGGAGATCCTTCAAAAGCTCCATCTAAATCAACTATATGAATTAGATCAACAAATTGAGATAGTTTTTTTTGCAATCATTATGGGGTCTCCATATTCTTTAACAAATTTTTTTTGTCTCCTTTATATAATCTTACAACCTTTTTATTCATAAGATCAATGGCAGGTATTTTTTTTATCATTTTCTTCGCCTCCTTATTCTTGTATTTTTACTCACTTTAGAAATTATAAAATGCTTATTATATGTATGTTTTGGATTTAATTATTTTCACAAAATACCTTCCTACTTCTAATCATCGCTAATTCTTAATTTCTTTAA
>JMBV01000503.1_pt1 | contig 12023 bp, 15 predicted proteins | sample 616531 | NCBI WGS metagenome assembly JMBV01 (sample SAMN02727904, study PRJNA239997) | anaerobic digester metagenome | biome: anaerobic digester; isolation source: mesophilic anaerobic digester inoculated with municipal waste water sludge... | place: Germany: Bielefeld University, CeBiTec ... | reverse complement strand
CGTAACGATAGTATGCATCGCCTAATGTAAGCCAGTTTTCGGTATCATATTCGTCAAGCTCCACTGCTTTTTTTATAATACCTGATAGCTGCTGACTCATTACCCATTTATCATGTATCGAACCCATTCCCATCCATGCTTCAGCATATTCAGGATTGAGTTTCGACGAACGCCGGTAGTAATCAAAGGCTTCCGAATAGTGTTCAAGTTTTTCGTAGCATTCGCCTATATAAAAATATGTAACCGCTTCAGGTTCTTCATACTTCAAGACCTCTTTGTAAGTCTCCACAGCTTCAGCATATTTATCAAGATTAACTAATGCGTTGGCTTTATTGAAATATGCCGATGAAAATCGGGTGTGATAGCAATTACAAAGTCATAAGCATCCACAGCTTTTTCAAACAGCCCAATGGTGGAGTATGCAATACCGAGATTAAACCATCCGAAATCTGAGTATGGGTTTTATCAAGGAACTCATTAAAAAAAGACTATAGCGTCTTCAACTCTGCCGGCGAGTTCAAAACAAAACGACAACTCATAAATCACTGATTGATTATTTGGATTAAAGTCCAAAGCCTTAATCAGGTATTTGATCGCTTTGTCATAATCGTTCAACTCTTCGTATTCGAAGGCTATCCTAATATATATGTCGTCTTTTTCGTCAGAGTATTCAATAGCCTTATAATAGGCATCAATTGCTTGCTTTATCTTTTTCAATTTACTGTACACCGTCCCTAACGTAAGATAGACGTCAGGATTTTGCGGTTCGAGCATTTCAAGTTTTTGCAATATTTCAAGCGCCTTTCCCAACTTGTTGATATCAGCCAGATATTGTGCTTTGCGAAGCAAAAAGATATGTGAAGAGGGATGCTGCCTGAGCGCATGGTCAATAGCCACCTGTACACGCCGGTTGTTATGATGTTCAAAATAAAAATCAATTATTTCTTCAAACTCGTCAACATCAAAAAAATACAATTTGTCGTGCCTGACCATCTCATCAAAACGACCAATTAATTCATCAAGTTCACCATCAATAGAATCACGCTCGTCGTGCATAATAATTTGAATATTAACCGCTGCAAAAATATCTTTTTTTCCTTTTGTAAAGGGCAAAATGTTATGTTCAATAAATTTGTTCTCTTAAATTTTATTTGTTAAAGCATATTTACATGTTATTCAGCTCAAAATCTATTTGTTGCTTATCCATATTAACTTTTGTTGAAAAGTTTTAATAAAAAGAATTTTAGCGATGGTAAAAATTCCTTTTCTTTGAAACCAATTATTTACTTAAAGATTATATTTATTCACCCTTAACAAATTATTTATGTCGAAAAAAAATTAAACTTTCTGGCAGTTTCATTGCTATTGCTGTTCACTACAGCGTTACATGCTCAGATAACGACCTCCAGTATGACTGGACGTGTTACTGACACGCAGGGTACTATTGTTGGGGGGGCAACAATTGTTGCCACACACATCCCTTCCGGCACAACGTATGGAACCATTACCAACGTGGACGGGCGTTTTATCCTTAACGGTATGCGTGTTGGAGGCCCGTACAAAGTTGAAATTTCGTTTGTAGGTTACGGAAAAATATCATAGACGATATTATTCTTAGCCTTGGAGAGACTTATGTTCTTAATGTAAAGATGCAAGAGGAGATGATTGAATTGAAGGAATTTGTGGTTTCGGCAGAAAAACAAGATTTACAACAGAGAGAACCGGCGCAACCACCAATATCTCAAATCAACAAATGAACTCAATGCCAACCATTACTCGCAGCGTACAAGACATTGCCCGGCTTTCACCTTTTGCCAATGGCATGAGTTTCGCCGGCAGCGATGGTAGATCTACAAACTTTACTGTAGATGGTGCCAACTTTAACAACAACTTCGGACTTAGCTCCAACTTACCTGGAGGTGGAAATCCAATTTCGTTAGATGCTATTGAAGAAGTTCAAGTGGTAGTCGCCCCTTTTGATGTGCGTCAAACAAACTTTATAGGAGGTGGAATCAATGCGATTACAAAATCGGGAACCAATGAATTCAAAGGTACTGCATACACTTATTACAAAAATCAGGAGATGAGAGGTAATAGGATTGATGAGATTGATTTTGGAATTAGAAATATCGAATCCACAAAAACTTACGGAATCTCGTTGGGAGGCCCTATAATTAAAAATAAACTTTTCTTTTTCGTAAATGGTGAATATGAGTTAAAACCCGGACAAGTCGTTAATTGGAGACCTTCGGAAGATGGCGTTGCAAACACTGACCTAATGCTGTCGCGTACCAGCAAATCAGATATGGAAAAAGTGAAACAACACTTGCTTACAAATTATGGCTACGATCCAGGCTCATACACCGATTACCCCGCAGACGAGAGTAACAAAAAGCTTATGGCTCGTATTGACTGGAATATTAACAACTCAAACAAACTTAGCCTCCGGTATAACTTTACTAAAAATCAAGCTTGGTACCAAACAAACGGCAACTCAACCGACGCCGGTTATCGCTTAAGCGGATTAAACCGTATTTCGCAGTATTCAATGGCTTTCTCCAACTCAATTTATTCGCAGGAAAATACTGTAAACTCCCTCGCCCTCGACTTAAACAGCCGTTTTTCAAATAAAGTTTCAAACCAATTCCTCACCACATACACCAAGATAAAAGATATGAGGGGGGGATCGAATTCTTCTCCATTCCCATTTATTGATATTATGTATGGGCGTAATGATGACGGCACCCAAATTCTTGAACCCTATATTTCTGCCGGTTACGAATTATTTACCTGGAACAACGGAGTCAATAACAATATCTTTAATATTATTGACAACGTAAACGTCTATTTGAACAACCATAAGGTAACTATAGGAGCCAGCTTTGAGCATCAGATGGCAAACAACTCATACATGCGTAACGGAACCGGTTATTACCGCTATTCAAGCCTTGACGATTTTCTTAATCAAGCTACTCCAACCGACTTTGCCGTTACTTATGGCTATGGCGGTGAGAAAAATCCTGCCGCTGAAGTAGCTTTCAATCAAATTGGCATCTACGCTCAGGATGAATGGAATGTTAATCCTGACTTTACATTAACCTATGGCGTACGTGGCGATTTTCTTGCTTATGAAGATAACATCATGAGCAACAACGCAATCAGTGAATTAGATTTTGGAGGCAAAAAAATTGATACCGGCAAATGGCCTGACGCAAAACTACAAATATCACCAAGAGTAGGTTTTACATGGGACGTAAAGGGTGATCAAAAAAAATGAAACTGCGTGGCGGAACCGGATTATTTGCTGGCCGACTACCGTTAGTATTTTCACCAATATGCCTACCAACTCCGGCATGGTACAGGGTAGTTACGCTGCTGTAACCAAATTTGACGCTAATGGAAACGTTATCAGCGCCGACCCCCAAACTAGCTATGCTTGCAGGTAAAATGATTACCGATGTAAATGAAATGATTAGCATTTTAGGATTACCAAATGAGATCACCCCAGAACAGGGAGTACTTCCTCGCGATGTAAATAGCGTTGATCCTGACTTTAAAATGCCACAGGTTTGGAAAACTTCATTAGCTCTGGATTACGACCTACCAGCCTCTTTCCCATTGTCGGTAACTATTGAAGGTATTTTCACAAAAACAATCAATGGTGTAATGCTCCAAAACTGGGACTTAAAAGAACCTGACGACACATGGCAACGTTTCAGCGGACCGGACGACAGGTACATCTATCCAGCCTATGCTGATTTAGCCTACAATAAAAAGAATTCATACGTTCTGACAAATACAAACGAAGGATGGGGGCGCAATTGGTAATATCTCAATCTTCGCAGAACCAGTAAAAGACTTAAGCCTCATGTTGGCCTACACTTATACTGAGTCAAAAGAGATTTCAGGGATGCCAGGCAGTAACGCCGCATCTGCCTATACAGGCTTAATGGAAATTGACGGGCCACATCTCCCCCCCATATTACAGCGTTCACAGTACGTTGTTCCATCAAAACTAATCGGATCAGCTTTCTGGAAAATACCATGGGGAAACAACTCCTTGAAATCAGCTACAACAGTTAACCTATTCTACACCGGATTTACACCTTATGGTAATACATTTGCTTACACCAACGACATGAATGGTGACGGCATAGGAAACGATTTGATTTACATACCGAAAAATAAAGCGACATTAAATTTATTACTCCTGAAGATGAAGATGCATTCTTCAAATTTATGGATCAGGACAAATATCTAAGCAAACACAAGGGCGAATATGCCCAGGCCTTTGCTGCCCGTGCTCCATGGGTCAACCGCTTCGACCTACGCCTTGCACGCGAGTACTACTTTAATGTTGCCGGAAAAAGAAACACCCTGCAGTTTAGCCTCGACTGCCTAAACTTCGGCAACCTGATAAACAGCAAATGGGGCGTTTATAAATCGAATACAGTTTCCAATAACGGACGTATCCTAAAATATGAAGGAAAAGACGCTAACAATGTCCCCCCGAATTCTCATTCGTAAAAGTTAAAGGTGAATATCCAACAGAAACCTATGACTACAATTATAACTATACCCAGGCATGGCAACTTCAGTTTGGGATAAGATATATCTTCTAATCGTTTTGGTTTAATAAAAAAAAGAGATTGTCCGGCTTTTCAGACAATCTCTTTTTCTTTTAATAAAACAGCATACAAATCCCGATCAATAGCTTACAATCTAATTAAATCAAAAATCGAATCGTCTTTTATTTGAAAAATTAAAATTCAGTTTTTTTAAAAGGTAGTATGTTTTAGTTTATTTTTACCAAAAACATAGTTATGACAAATAAAGTTATTTTCTTCCTCGCAGCCCTATTATTACTCCAAACCTCTTGCAAACAATCAAAGACGACCAATGACGCAAGATATCTTATTGTGCTATCAATGGATGGCTTCAGGAAAGATTACACAGAAAATCGAAATACTCCAACCTTGATTCGATCGCGCTGATAGGCGTAAGGGCAGAAGGCATACTTCCGGCTTTTCCATCAAAGACATTCCCTAACCATTACACCATGGCCACTGGCCTTTATCCCGACCATCACGGGATTGTAAACAACAGCTTTATGGACCCTGCAACTGGGTTGGCATATAAAATGAAAGACAGCGCAGCGCGTTTAAACCCATATTTTATGGCGGAGAACCAATTTGGGTAACGGCATCAAAGCAGGATTAAAACTGCATCATTCTATTGGGTGGGTAGCGAACTACCGATAAAGATATCCAACCCGATTACTGGAAAAAAATATGACGAGAGTGTCTCATTTGAAGATCGGATTGACACACTTATCTATTGGCTTAAACTTCCCAAAAAAAACCGCCCCCCCCAACTTATAATGTGCTACTTTCACGAACCCGATGCCATTGGACATAAATTAGGGCCTGAAAGCAACGAAACTTTATTAATGGTCGAATATATTGACAAATTAATTGGAGACCTTTGCCGTAAGATCAACATGCTACCTTATGCAAAGAAAATTGATCTCATTTTTACCTCCGATCATGGTATGGCACAACTCTCAGAAGATAGAGTTATTAATATGAGAGAAATCATCCTGATGAGTGGTTAGAAACTACCATGGGAGAAAACCCGGTATTCAATGTCGGCGCTAAACAAGGATATCTTGACTCAGTATTCAATCGTCTCCAAAAAAAACAGAACATGTAAAATCCTGGAAAAATAGCGACATGTTGGAAAGATACCACTATGGAACTAATCCAAGAACCCTCGATATTACAGTGGAGGCTGACTTAGGGTGGACAATCAACTGGAGAAAATCCAACAATTATTTATATGCGCAAGGCACTCACGGTTACGATCCCGATTACCCCGAAATGCACGCAGTCTTTTATGCCGTTGGCCCTTCGTTTAAAAAAAAGGCTATCTTCATCCGGCTTTCGACAATGTGAACCTCTACGTATTAATGGCTGAAATACTTGGATTAGAACCAGCGCCTAATGATGGCGATCTTGAAAAAGTCATCAACATGCTTAATCGTTAATATTATACTCCAAAGCACTGATTGTTAACAAAAAAAATCCAAAAAGTATTTAGTAAATCGGGAACCAACCACAAAAGAGCGGTAAAAAGATTATTATAGGTTCAATAAAAAAATTCTCCCTGTGCTATGCTAAAAACTAAATTTCATATTATCCTTGCATCCAACTCTCCAAGACGCCAGCAATTGATCGAAAGTATGGGGGGGCTGGATTTTGAAATCAGAATAAAACCGGTGGATGAAAATTTTGATACGAGCCTGACGCCTGAAGAGGTTGCACTGTATCTTTGCAGTAAAAAAAAGCGTGCGCATTCAACCTTGAAGATATCGGTAAAGACAACTTGATTATTGCCGCTGATACCATTGTTTGCCTTGATAATAGAATCCTGAGCAAGCCTAAATCGCGGGAGCATACGATAGAAATTCTCGGAGAACTATCAGGCAAGACTCATTTAGTTATCACTGGCGTAGCGTTACGTACAAAAGAAAAAAATGATTACCTTCACCGAAACAACGGAAGTGGTTTTCGAAAAACTCACCCTTAAAGAGATCGAATATTACACTGACCGATTTAAACCTTTCGACAAGGCAGGCGCTTATGGTATTCAGGAGTGGATCGGGATGATAGGGATAAAAAGTATAAAAGGCTCATATTTCAATGTTATGGGGGCTACCTACAGCACGACTATGGAGAGAGTTGAAGTCTTTTTAAAGTTCTTTTAATGAGCCATTATAAAATAAAATACTTTTTCAACCACCTCAAACCATCTAATAATACACCTCTACTCCGAACATGCTTTATTTTCAAACACCCAATAACATTCAGTCCTTTCCGTTGTTTAAAATATTGAATTAATAATTATTGTAAAATCCTAATGAAATCCAAAACAATCATTTCACGTTTGATACGATTTTTTTTGTCAAGGCCTGCTCTTTACCGGCCCCATAGCAATCACCATTTATTCGATATGGTTGGTCTTTAACTGGATTGATGGCATTCTATACAAGTATATCGAAAACTTTATTGGCCGGCCAATACCTGGCCTTGGATTAATACTCGTTTTGGCGGTTATCACCCTTGTTGGTTTTCTTGGTTCCTCATTTCTGTTTAAGCCATTGGCAATCTATTTTGATGGGCTTCTCTCCAAAACGCCGCTTGTCAAGATTATCTATACCTCGGTAAAAGACCTTATTGCAGCATTTGTTGGGCAAAAAAAGCGTTTCAACCAGCCGGTACTTGTAAAAGTAAATGCTGAGGGTACAATAGAAAAATTTGGATTTGTTACTGATGAAGATTTGAGCTCAATAGGTGTCTCGGAAGAAAAGATAGCTGTTTACCTGCCTCACTCTTATGCATGGTCGGGTAATCTATTCATTGTTCCGGCAAAAAAATGTAACACGGATTAATGCCTCAGCCACCGATGTGATGAAATATATTATCTCTGCAGGAGTTACAAAAGTTTGATTAAAGTTTTAAAATGGCTAATACAAAACCTACTATTTTAGTTACCAACGATGACGGGATAAATGCGTACGGGCTACGCACCCTGATCAAAATAATGCGAAATCTTGGCGATGTAGTTGTAGTTGCACCCGACAGGCCACGTTCCGGCCAAGGCATGCAATTACAGTCACTATGCCCCCCTAAGAGTTACCCAAATTCACCAAGAAGAGGGTTATAGTGAATATAGTTGTAATGGAACACCTGTTGACTGTGTAAAATTTGGCGTTCAAATCATTTTGCGCCGTCAGCCCGACCTGGTTGTTTCTGGCATCAACCACGGCTCCAACGCCTCTGTTAACGTATTTTATTCCGGAACAATGGCTGCCGTAATCGAAGCTGCTATTGACAAAATTCCAGCTATAGGCTTCTCACTCGACGACTACGACTCCAACGCAAACTTCTCACATATTGAAAAGTATGTCGAAAAATAAGTAGTGAAGTTCTTCGTAAAGGCCTTCCCTTTAACACTTGCTTGAATGTGAATTTCCCTAAACTTCAGGATGAACCTATTAAGGGAGTTAAAGTGTGCAGGCAATCACTCGGTTCATGGAAAGAGGCATTCGATGAACGAACCGATCCGTATGGAGGTAATTATTACTGGATAACAGGAATATTTAGCAATGCCGACCATAAAGAAGGTACTGACACATGGGCAATGGAAAAAAATTGGGTTTCGGTAGTGCCGATGAAATTCGACCTAACCAACCATGAATCTATAAAGCTCCTAAGTGAATACAACTTTGATTTTGGGCATAACAACAAAACTTTGTTGGAAACGAAATCAGCCACTACGTATAACAAATAAATTAGTAAGGTGAAACAATTCTGGCATTTCTTAAATAAAGACTCATATCTTTTGGTATTATTTTAGGGATATGCACGCCGGTTGTGTTATATGTTTTTATTTTAGGAATAGTTGAATTGATAATTCATTTCCATTTTACCATCAATTCGCCTAACAAGCTGAAACTCCTTGCTACAGCCGGTAACCTCATCTGGATAAGATATTATTTTGTTGTCAAAAATCAGATAACACCGGATTTGCCGTACTTGCCATTACATTTATTCTCATCATCTCCTATTTCATATTTATAAATAGATGAAGTATTACATCATTGCCGGCGAAGCATCGGGCGATATCCATGCAGCAAATCTTATAAAAGAGATTAAATTTTTGGACAAACAGGCACACTTCAGGGCATGGGGGGGTGGAGATAGAATGTATGACCAGGGTGTGGAGTTGGTAAACACTATCACGAACTAGCATTCATGGGGGGGTTTATGAAGTAATTGTCAACCTAAAACCATTTTACAAAATATTAAATTCTGCAAACAGGATATCATCCGTTTTAAACCGGATGTTTTAATCTTAATAGATTATCCGGGCTTTAACCTTAGAATTGCAAAGTTTGCCCGCAAACATGGAGTAAGAGTTTTTACTATATATCACCACAAATATGGGCATGGAGACAATCGAGGGTAAAAAATCAAAAATAATGTAAACAGGATGTATGTGATCCTGCCGTTCGAAAAAGACTTTTACTTAAACACAACGTAGAAGTAGATTATGTAGGGCATCCATTGCTTGATGTAATTGAAAATGAAAAAAGCAAATTACCATGATCTTATCTCATTTAAAGACAAAAATAATCTTGAGAACAAACCGATAATAGCATTGCTACCCGGAAGCAGAAAACAGGAAATCGCAAAAATGCTCCCCACAATGTTAACTATTCCCGATCATTTTCCTGAATACCAGTTTGTAATTGCCGGCACTAATGCTGTTGAAAATGATTTTTATAAAAGGTCTTTAAACGAAAAGGCAGTAAAAGTCATTTACCAACAAACTCATCAACTTTTACGTCATGCCGAAGCGGCCATAGTTACATCCGGCACTGCTACGCTCGAAACAGCTTTGATGAACGTTCCGCAAATAGTATGTTATAAAGGTAATTGGTTCTCATATCAAATTGCTAAAAGAGTAATAAAAACCAAGTACATCTCGCTCGTGAATCTGATCTTGAACAAGCCTGTCGTTACTGAATTGATCCAAAAAGAAATGAACAGCAGTAACCTTCATACAGAACTTAAAACATACTTAATCCCGAAATCCGGCAGCGAATTTTAAACGACTATTCTCAACTTCATAAAGTTTTGGGAAGCGAGGGCGCATCAAAACAGGCAGCTAAGCTAATGGTTAACAGACTCTTAGAATATTAAGCGTTAAGCTAAAAGCCCACACAAAATAATAACGACTATTTTATCCAATCACTCCTTAGCATACTATAAACCTCGAGGTCAACAAATCTGTCATTAAGCCATTCGCCGGCGCGCTCTATTCCCTCGAAGCGAAAGCTAACCGCTTAGGTATATTAATGCTACGTTGGTTTCCTACGGCGCACTTTATTTGAATCCGATTCATCTCTAAATAACTAAATGCAGCCCCCCCAATTAAAACTTCAAGAGATTGTGTAACAATACCATTACCTTCAAAACCGGAGCTATCCAATAGCCAATTTCTAATTTCTTATTATTTCTGTCAATATCTTTGTATCCAATCAGCCCCCCGCAACTTCGCCTCTGTAACGAATGGTAAAAACCAAATTGCGCGACCCCCCCGGAACAAAAAGACTCCCAATAAACGCCTCAGTATCTTCAACAACTTTCGTAAAATCAACAAATGGCAACCAGGCGCGCAAGCTTGTACGATTATTGTCAATCAGCCGAAAGAGCGCCGGCGCATCCGAATAACTTACCTGATGTAAAACCACTTCATGATTTACTTCTAATATATTGACCATAAATTAGTTGATCTGACCAGTTTATATTTTTCAAACTTGTATGGCAAAGGTACAGGTAATGTTTCAGAAATTCTAAATGTTTCGAACTATTAGTTCATATTTCACAACTCAAGTACCTTTGCAGATTATTCAAAAAAAAGATTGTTGTGACAGTAGAAGAGATAATCACCCGTTATCAGAGAAGCGCGGAAATAGCAGCGATTCACGCCTCACTCAACAACGAATTACCTACACGCTTGTATATCAGCGGCCTTAAAGCTTCCCAACCATCGTTTGTCGCGGCAGCGATATTAAAACTATTAAACAAAACTCATATTTTCGTTTTACCGGAAAAAGAGAGCGCAGCTTATTTTCATAATGATCTTGAAACTATTTTCGAAGAAAAAGAAAAAAAATATGCTGAAAGGAAAATTTTGTTTTTGCCTACATCTTACAAACGACCTTTTAAATTGGATGAACCTGATAGCTCTAACATACTATTACGCAGTGAAACGTTAAACAAAATAATTGACACAAGGAATCCTCTGGCAATAATAACCTACCCGGAGGCTTTGGCCGAAAAAGTTCCCGACCGCATCACAACCGGCCAAAATTCATTAAAAGTAAAAAAAAGGAGATGAGATTAGCTTTGATTTCATGACAGATTTTCTAATAGAGATGAATTTTGAAAGAGTGAATTTTGTGGTAGAGCCTGGTCAATTCGCTGTGAGAGGCGGCATCATAGATGTATTCTCTTTTCCGATGATCACCCTTTTAGAATTGAGTTTTTGGCAACGAAATAGAATCCATGCGTACCTTCGATACAGCTAACCAATTGACCCTCGCTTTCCTGTCCGAGATAACAATAATGCCTGATCTACACAAAACAACAGATAAAATCAGCAAAATCCCATTTATTAAATATATAGATCAAAACTCAATCTTCTGGTTTGAAAATCTTAATTATACTGTCGAAAAAAAATAGAATCGGAATGTAAAAAAAACTAAATGAAACATATTTATTCAACGATAATAAGGGAAGAGTTTCGGAGATATGTTTGGAGGACAAGAGCTTTAGCTAATCTAAACGATTTCCATGTCATTGAGTTTGGAGCCCGTTGCCTGATGCAACCTGATAAAACAATTGAATTTCAAGCCCAACCGCAACTTTCGTTCAACAAAAATTTTGATATGCTTATCACAAAGCTGAACGAAAATTCAGTTAACAATATAGATAACTTCATTTTTACTGTAGATCTAAAACAAGCTGAACGTTTACATACTATTTTGGACGACATCCAATCAAAAATGAAACATCAAGGCATACACAATATTATACCATAGCTCGACCTATCCATGAGGGCTTTACCGATTTCACATGCAGAGTTGCCTGCTTTACCGATCATCAGATTTTTGACCGATACCATCTTTTTCATATTCGCAAGGCTACATACGGACGTGAAGCTCTATCCGTAAAGGAGCTTTACAACCTCCAACCCGGCGATTTTGTTACACATATTGATCATGGCGTTGGCCGCTTCGACGGATTAGAAACTATCGAAAATAACGGCAGACAACAAGAGGCGATAAGATTGGTATATCAGGACGGCGATTTACTCTATTTAAGCATTCACTCCCTACACCGTATAGCTAAGTTTATCGGAAAAGAAGGTATAGCTCCAAGTCTTAATAAATT
>JMBV01000502.1_pt1 | contig 12024 bp, 27 predicted proteins | sample 616531 | NCBI WGS metagenome assembly JMBV01 (sample SAMN02727904, study PRJNA239997) | anaerobic digester metagenome | biome: anaerobic digester; isolation source: mesophilic anaerobic digester inoculated with municipal waste water sludge... | place: Germany: Bielefeld University, CeBiTec ... | reverse complement strand
GGGATATCATACCGATATCCCTATAATTATACAATACATCTTTTATTGTACGCTTACAATGTAAATGAAGAATTGAGTCATATATGTATTAATAATTTAAATTTTTGCACCTTTAATTTGAATGAAGAAGAACAAAAATTATTTTTAAAAATGGTTAATGAAATTATAAATAGTAAATCTATGCATATATTTGTACCTGAATCTGTAAAAGGTTGTTTTGAATTAATAGAAAAACATATAATGAAGGCTTTAAAAAAACAATTCTAATGTAAATATTCAGACAGAAAATATTAATTTAATTCCTGATACTTTAAAAAGCATTACAATTGAAGAGGATTTTATTTGGCTACCAATTATTATTATTGATGAAGAAATTATGTATTACGGCTATCCTTTTATAATAAACAATTATATAGAAAATAATTTAATAATTAGACTAAAATGGAAAAATATTATTAGAAATTTAAATTCCAAATTAAATATTAAAAATAATTCAATTTCTAGGGAACAAAGATTAAATATAAGCTTTAAGGATTTTGTAGAAAAGTATTTTAGATGTTATAAATGCAAATCAGCACTTACTGTGAAAAGGAATAGACGAAATAGATATTTTATAGGTTGTATAAGTTATCCTTATTGCACTTATACAGAAATGATTAGTAAAGATATAGTAAATTTTTATTTAGAGAAATTTAATATTAAATGTAATGAATGTAATGGAAATATGGAAGCTAGAATTGGGAAATACGGGCTATTTATAGGATGTAGCAATTATCCAGAATGTAGAAATACTAAAGGGATAGATGAATACATATATTAAATATTAATAAATTATTAATATTTAATATTGCAATAAAGATATCTATTTTTGATATATTTACTTTATTTCTTAATTTAATTATAAAATTGAAAGAGAGGATAATATTTATGGCAAAAGAACATAGTTTTGAAATGTATGGGCATCCTAGCATTTATAATCCTAAAACAAGAAAATTGAAGATATATTTTTCTGAACCATATAATGGAATCAATGATAGTACAGGGATATTATTATTAATAGCAGGTTTTGGTGGTAATGCAAATTCCAATGTTTATAAAAAAAATGAGAACATATTTTTCGGATAATCATAATTTAGTAGTTGTGCAATGTGATTATTTTGGATGGGAATTTATGCAGAAACCCAATAATATAAGTATTAACATAAATAAAATAGAATTATTAAAAACATTTAGTAAATCAGAAGTAAATTATATTTTTCAAGATAATAATTTTTGGGAAAGGCTCTTAGAAGTTGCAAATAAATATAATTATAATATTTTTTTGCAGTGAAATATTAGATGAAAATTTATCAAATTTCAACGATATGGGTATTATGCAAGCCATTGATAATATCAGTGCTGTAATATGTATAATGGAAATAATTAAAGATAATTGTTATAAATTTAATAGAAATAAGATAATAATATATGGTCATTCTCATGGTGCGTATTTAGCATATTTATGTAATGCTTTTGCTCCAAATCTTTTTTTTCTCTAATTATTGATAATTCAGCATGGCTATTTCCAATTTATTTAAAACATAATAGATATGTAAATAGTAGATATAAAAATATAGTTATATCTACACAATACAGTTATTTAGCTAGAACTTTAAATTATGATGAAGAGATTCTTTATTTGCCATTTTTATACAAAAAGTTTAAAAATAATTGCAATATAATATGTTATCATGGTACTGATGACAAATTAATAAGTAATGTTGACAAAAAAACAGTTTGCAAAACATGTGGATAAGTTAACTTATAATGAAATATCTAATGATAAGATTGATAATAAAGTATTTAGATCAACAAGTCATGGATTAAATGCAGATTTTATAAAAATGTATGATTATGTTATGGAAAATAATAAAATTGATTTTGATGAAAATAAAATTATGAAATTAGAAACTGTTAAGTATTATACAAAGGAAAGACAATATTGCATAGATTATAGCAATAAAATTCCGCATTTAACTATATTAGATACATAGCAACAGATTGGTTTTAGCAAATTTCAATTCTATATTTAGTTGGGCTAGTTCCTGTAAATTTTTTTAAAAGTAGAGCAAAAATAACTTTGACTATTAAAACCACATTCAAGGGCTATTTCCAATATAGATTTATTTGTATTTTTCAACATAGTTTTACTTTTATTTATTCTAATTTTATTAATATAACTAGAAAAAGTATATCCTGTGCATTTTGTAAAAAGGTTTGAAAAATAAGATTTGCTTACATGAACATCGTTTGCAACTTTATCTAAATTTAAATCTTCATCTATATGTTCATGTATGTAAATTAAAGCTTTTTGTATTATTGGATTTTTGATGCAAATACATTTTTCTATTACAGTATTAGAATAATATATTATCATTTCTTTTCCTAATCTATATAGTTCATCTATAGAGTTAGCTTTTTCAAAATTTAACAAAAAACTCATTTCGTTTTTTTTGCACATATTATATTTAGATATTATATTATCACAAAAACTTTGATATAGGGCTTGATTTAATAATATGTGATAATTTTTAATAGATCTTATAATACAGCCGTTGCCTAAATTATATGTATAGGATTTTTCAAATAGCTCTTTGTAAATAGAAAGTGCCTTTTTTTTGTATTGCCTAGATTTATTTTATCAATTAATTTTTCTTCAAGAAATAACAATTGCATTATCATCATCCTCTATAAATCAATAAAAAAAAGCAAAAATGTTAATAGGAATATAGCATATACTAATTCATGAAAACGATAATCATTATCTTTTGAATATATTATAAAATAGATTTGAAAATATTGCAAATGTTTTATATCAAATGTCTATATTATTTATATACTTTTTCCTAACAAATTCTTTGTTCTTTGTTAAAAATTATATAAAATATCCACTTGTATGATATAATATAATAATATGTGCTTATGGATGAAGTAATTATGATAGGGGGGGTGCTCTAAATGATATTAATGATTGATAATTATGATTCATTTACTTATAATTTAGTACAATATTTAAAATATTTAAATGAAGATGTATTAGTGTATAGAAATGATGAAATTAGTTTAGAGGAAATAGAAAAATTAAATCCTGATATGATTGTCCTATCTCCTGGACCTTGTACACCAAAAGAAGCAGGAATTTGTAGAGATGTAGTATCTACTTTTAAGGGACAATTTCCTATTTTAGGTATTTGTCTTGGTCATCAAACTATTGGAGATGTATTTGGTAGTAATATTATAAGAGCAAAAGAACCTGTTCACGGGAAGGTGCATCCTATTAAACATAAAGGTAATGGAGTATTTAAAAATTTGCCAAATCCTTTAAAAGTAACAAGATACCATTCTCTTGTTATAGAAAGAGAAACTTTGCCTAATTGTCTTGAAATAACTGCAGAAACAGCTGATGGAGAGATAATGGGTATAAGACATAAAGATTATTTAATAGAGGGAGTATAGTTTCACCCAGAAGCAATATTAACAGAAAGAGGAATGGATATTTTACAAAATTTTCTAGATGAAGCAAAAAAAAGAATAATAGGTAGGTGGAAAGATGTTAATAAAAAAAATCAATACTTCTTTAAATAGTTTTCAATTGTATTCAATTTTTAAAGATGAACCATATAGTTTCTTTTTAGATAGTGGAATGGATCATGAGAAACTTGGAAAATATTCCTTTATAGGTTTTGACCCTTTTTTTGATATTTAAAAACAAGGGGGGGGAAAAGATAGATATCTATGAAAAAGGTAAAATGTCTACATTTTATGGAAATCCTTTTGATAAATTAAAAGAAATATTGTCTACATATAAAATGGATTATAAGGCGGAATTACCATTTGTAGGTGGTGCAGTTGGTTATCTTGGATACGATTTATGTCAGCATCTAGAAAAATTACCCAGAACAACTATTGATGATGTAAATGTCCCAGATTGTTTTTTTTGGCTTATATGATGGTATTATTATTATAGATCATACAAAAGATGAAGTATATATTGCGGCACTGGGAATAAAAGACAATGAAGAAAAAAACTATATCTAATATTGAAAAGACCATTATATTAGGAGAAAAAAATGGAGTAGAAACATGTATTTCATCAAATAGTAAATCATCAGAAATTGTATCAAACTTTGCAAAAGAAGACTATTTAAAGTCTATTGACAAAATCAGAGAATATATTAAATCTGGCGATATTTATCAAGCAAATATGACCCAAAGATTTGAATGTTCAACTGAAATGAGTCCTTATGAAATTTATGCTAAACTTAGAGATATAAATCCAGCACCTTTTGCAAGTTTTATAGATTTTGGAGAAGGGCATATTGCGAGTAGTTCTCCTGAACGATTTATTAGAATTAAAGATAGATACATTGAAACTAGACCTATTAAAGGAACATGTCCAAGAGGGAATACATCTGAAGAAGATAATAAAAATAAAAAGGAACTTTTATCTAGTGAAAAGGATAAGACAGAACTATTAATGATAGTAGATTTAGAGCGTAATGATATAGGTAAGATTTCAAAACCTGGTACAGTTAAGGTAACGGAACTTTTTCATTTAGAGACATATCCAACTGTACACCATTTAGTTGCTACAGTTACAGGGGGGGAAATATGCGACGAATATGATGTAGTTGATTGCCTTAAAGCAACTTTCCCAGGGGTTCAATTACTGGTGCACCTAAAATCAGGTCAATGGAAATAATAGATGAATTAGAGCCTACATCAAGAAATATTTATACAGGTTCAATTGGCTATATTGGATTTAATGGCGATGTAGACCTAAATATTGTAATAAGAACCATAGTTTATAAAGAAGGAAAAGCCTATTTTCAAGTAGGTGGAGGTATTGTATGGGATTCAGATGCAAATCTTGAATATCAGGAAACTTTAGATAAAGCAAAAGCATTAATTGAAGTTTTAGAAGACTAATATTATGTATATATCTTTGAATGGAAAATTAATAAAAAATGATGAGCTTTTAATTTCACCAAAAGGAGAAGGCTTTAACTATGGCTATGGTTTGTTTGAAACATTAAAGATAGTTGATGGAAATATTTGTTTTATGGAAGAACATTTTAATAGATTAAAAAAAAGTTGTGCTGAATTAAATTTGAAATTTGAGTATGATTTGTGTATAATTCAAGAGTATGCTAATAATTTAGCTTCATCATGCGGTATGTCATCAGGTTCAATTAAAATATTATATGCAAAAGATAAAGATAAGTATAATTTATTTATGACTACTAATGAAAATAAATACACATTGGAGAAATATAGAAAAGGTTTTAGTATTTGTATTGCATCGTCTAAAAGAAATCCATATTCAAAATTAACTTATATAAAATCCAATAATTATTTAGAAAACATATTGGAGAAAACTATTGCAAATAAGAAAGGATATGACGAAACAGTTTTTTTTAAATACAAATGACAATATAAGCGAAGGTTCTTATACCAATGTGTTTTTTTTATAAAGGATAATATTATATATACACCTTCAATTTCATGTGGTATTTTACCTGGAATTATGAGGGATAAAGTTATTGATTTGATAAACAAGCTATCAATAAAAATTGAAATTGGTAAATTTAAGATAGACGATATGTTTAAAGCAGATGAAATTTTTATTACCAATTCATTAATGGAAATTATGCCGGTGTGGAAATTAGAAAATAAAAAAATTTAATTTGACAAATAATATTATTACAAAACTATTGATGAAAGAGTTCTATAGATTATATTATAAATAAGATAGTACAAATAACAATCCAAAAGATCAAGATAGAATAAGTTATGACATAAAGGACTGATTAAAAAAAATTTCAATAATGATTATTTTAGCAAAGTAAGCGTTTTTTTGAATTGAAGCCAGTTTTATTCAATAAAAACAAGGAAGGGGCTAATATTATGGAAAAGATTATAAACGAATTGAGATATTTTAATAAAAGCTTTCCACGGGAAGCTCTTACAAAAGTTATGAAGATGAAAGAAGAAATTATACCTATATTATTAGAAGAACTAGATGAGATTATCTCATGCCCTGAAATTGTTACAGAAAATCAAGACTACATGCTTCATATTTATGCAATATATTTATTGGCTCAATTTAGGGAGAAAAAAAGCATTTACTCGGGTTATTGATTTAATTTCATTTAAATCAGATGAGGTGGAAGTATTTTAGGTGATGTGTTAACTGGAGACTTGTCATCCATTATATATAGTACTTTTGATGGAGATTTAAATGCCCTTCAAAGTGTAATTGAAATCCATTGCTGAATATTTATGCTCGTAGTGCAGCTTTAGATGTTTATGCCAAATTATATTCAGATGGAGCAATAAGCAAAGAGGAATGTATGGAATATTTAAGGGGGGGATTAATTTATGACAATTGTTATGATATATATACTGACTTAGCAACATTTGTACAAGGTGTTGTTATTGAGAAACATTTTTTTTGAAATGATTGATGACATACAATTATTATATGATCAAAATCGTATAGATGCAATGATGTTTGGGCAGTATGATGATTTTATTGACTGTATTTTCTTTTATGAATATGGTAAAGAAAGTGTACGATACATAGAAGATGTTATCAAGGAAATGTATTGGTGGTCTTGTTTTGAAAAAAACAGAAGATGAAAAAAAAGAAAAAAAGAGAAATCAGATGAAAAAAACATGAGAAAGTAATATTTGAAGAAGAATTTAAAGAAGAGAAACATACAAAAGCAAATATTGGGAAACCCAAAAAAAATAGGGAGAAATGACCCTTGCCCTTGTGGTAGTGGGAAAAAAATACAAGAAATGTTGTTTAGGTAAGAAAACTACGATTGAGGTTGAACCTAAAAAAAAGAGTATTCTGAATCAGTTGAGGAACAAAAAAATGGTTGAAGTATTACCCTACAGGCGAAGGAGAAAGAAGAGAGAATGAAGTAAGAATTACAGATATGTTTGATAGAGAGTCCATAGATATTGATAAATTAGTATATTTAGCATTACATTATCGTGCGATTCCTATTTGGATTAAGAGAGACAGATTTAAAGAAGAGATGATTAAGATTTCATATTTGATCGAAGCTTATGAAAAGTTTTTATCTAAATCTGAGAAATAAGGTATTAGTTCTTTTGATGAATATGATAGCAAGTATAAGATTCATTATAGAAGCAAGGAGTGGATTGAAAGACTTGAAGAATTAATTTGTGAAAATGATTTGGAGCATGAGTATGGGGGGGATATATTGGGAAAAGTTAATAGAACAATATCCAAATTTTCTTAAATATGACGATAAACGAAGAATCAATTGAACTAACAGACAAGAACATAAAATGTATTCAAAACGCTTAGGAGATAGCTTTTTAGAAGCAATTTCCAAGCGTTTTTTTTATTTGTATAAATTTATACTAAAAATCCATAAAAAAAGTTAAAAATACCAAAAGGTATTTAAAGCAATAATTTTCTAAATAGTTTATACTAAGTTAAAGCTTGAAGATGATAATCATTATCAACACATACATTATAAAATATTTTTATTAATCGAAAGGGGAAATTTAGATATGAAAAGGAAACTAATTTTATTTTTATGTGTAGCTTTAATGCTAGTAGGTGTTACAGGCTGTAAGTCTACTCAAACTAAGAGAAATACTAAAGAAATACCAAAAGAAGAGTATCCAGAAAGAACCATAGGTGGTACTGTTGCAGTTGTAGAGATGTTGGATATATTAAGGGTTAAAATGATTGGAGTACCAGAAAGTAGATATCCATTACCAGAAAGCTGTAAGGATGCAGAAAAAAAATAGGTAAACCTATGAATCCTGATATAGAAATAATAAAATCTTTAAATCCAGATATTTTTATTTCTGTATCTTCTCTACAAGCAGATTTAGAGAAAAAAACTAGAGAATAGCAATATAGAATCTGTTTTTATTGAGAATGATTCTTATGAAAATATATTAGATTCAATGAAAAAACTAGGAGAAATATATGGTAAAGAAAAAGAGGCACAAGATTTATAGATGAAGTAAATTTAAAAGTAGAAGAAATATTGAAAAAAGTAGAAGAAGGAGATAAGCCAAAGGTTATGATTTTATTTGGTTCTCCAAAAAGTATTATGATTGCAACAGAAAAATCTTTTGTGGGAAGTTTAGTTAAAGAAGTTGGTGGAATAAACATAGCTAATGAAATGGGAGATTTTAAAGATTCTTATGTTCCTCTAAGTATGGAAGATGTTTTGAAATCACAACCTGATTTAATACTTAGATTAACTCATGCAAATCCTGAGGATAGTAAAAAGATGTTTGAGAAGGAGTTTGCTGAAAATGAAATATGGCAAAATCTTCAAGCTGTAAAAGAAGATAAAGTTTATGATTTAGATAATAAGCATTTTGGAGTTTCAGGAAATATAAGAATTGTTAAAGCAGTGGAAGAGTTAGCAAAAATATTATATGGAATAGATTAAATGGTGATGAGAGGATGAAGAAAGCATCGATTATAATGGTTTCAATATTAATTTTTTTTAAGTATATTAGTTTTTTTCTATTAGATTAGGTAGTGTGAATATCCCAGTAAAAGAAATATTTGATCTTGTTTTCCATGAAGGAGATACAGTTAATAGATCTATAATAATGGATATTAGATTGCCAAGGGTTTTAATAGCAATAATTGTAGGTGCTAATCTAGCTGTATCAGGTGCACTTTTACAGTCAGTAATGCAAAATTCCTTGGCAGATCCAGGGATTATAGGAGTTTCTTCAGGGGGGGCGAGTTTAGCTGCTATTATTGTAATGCTATTAAAACCAGAATATACATATCTAGTACCTTTAGTGGCTTTTTTTTAGGAGGAATTTTTGCAACTTTCCTCATATATACATTGGCTTGGAAAGATGGAATAAAGCCAGTTAGAATTATTCTATCCGGTGTAGCCATAAATGCTATGTTAGGAGGAGCCACTTCATTGATCTCTGTATTAAATAGCGATAAGATACAAGGAGTTATCATGTGGGTAAACGGAAGTATTTCAGGGAGAAGCTGGAACGATTTAAAAATGATATTGCCTTATAGCGTTATTGGATTAATATTATCTTTCTTTTGTATTAGACCAGCAAATGTACTTCTTTTAGGAGATGAGAAGGCAGTTAATTTAGGTTTAAATGTAAATAGAAGTAGAATACTACTTTCTTTACTTGCAGCTTTTTTTAGCAGGAATATCTACTTCAGCAGTTGGGATAATTGGTTTTATCGGTCTTATAATACCTCATATAAGTAGATTGCTAATAGGTTCAGATTATAAATATTTATTGCCATTTAGTATGATAGGTGGTGCAACTATGTTGCTTTTAGCTGATACTTTTGCTAGGACAGTTGCGAAGCCTATAGAATTGCCAGTAGGAACTATAATGGCAGTAATAGGTGGACCTTTCTTTTTATACTTGTTGAGGAAAGGAGGAAAATAAATGGAAGCAGTTAAGATATCCAATTTACATTTGGGTTATGATAAAAAAAATAGTTATTAGAAATTTTACGACAGATATAAAAAAAAGGAGAAATTGTTTCGATAATAGGACCAAATGGCTCAGGTAAATCTACTGTTTTAAAAGCCTTAGTAAAATTATTAAAACTCCAAGATGGAATGATTCATATAGGCAAAAACAGTATTACAAATATGAGCAATAAAGAAGTATCTCGAAATCTTTCTATTCTTCTTCAGCACAATACTTCTCCTTCTGATATAAGCGTTAGGGATTTAATATATTATGGCAGATTACCTCATAAGAAATGGTATCAAAGTAAAGATGCAGAAGATAAAAAGATAATAGATTGGGCTATTGAGAATGCAAATCTTGAAAAATTGCAGTATAAAAAAAACTTAATTGCCTTTCTGGAGGAGAAAGACAAAGGGTTTGGTTGGCAGTAGCTTTAGCACAGGAACCGAAGGTTTTGTTATTAGATGAACCAACTACTTATTTAGATATTTCTTATCAATTAGAATTATTGGAATTAGTAAGAAAATTAAATAAGAAATTGAAATTGACAGTTATAATGGTACTTCATGATTTAAATCAAGCTGCAAAATATAGTAATAGAATTATAGTATTAAAAGAAGGGCAAATATTTGCCAATGGTAGTCCTAGTGAAGTGCTAACCAAAGAATTACTTAGGGAAGTCTATAGTGTAGAAGCTAAAATCTATTATGATGATTTAGACGATTATCCTATAATAGTGCCTAAAAAAAGTTATTTGAGAGGAGAAATATTATGAAGATTTTATTGACTTATTCAAGTAAAACAGGAAATACAAGAAAAGTAGCAGAAGGAATATATGAAATATTACCAGAAGGTAGTTTAATAACTCCAATAGAAGAAAATATAAATCCTAATGAGTTTGATTTAATATTAGTAGGTTTTTGGGTTGATAAAGGTATGGCTGATGAAAAGGCCAAAAAAATATATGGAGAAAATAGAAGGTAAAAAGGTAGGAGTATTTGGTACATTAGGAGCGTATCCTGATTCTGATCATGCTAAAAAGACTTTAAAAAGAGTAAGAGAATTATTAGAAGTTAAAAATGAAGTTATAGCAGAATTTTTATGTCAAGGAAAAGTTGATCCTAAATTAATTGAAAAGTTTAAGGAATTACCAGCAGGTCATCCTCATGGAATGACAGAAGAAAGAAGAAAAAGACATGAAGAAGCAAGTAAACATCCAAATGAACAGGATATAAAAGAAGCTCAAAAAAAATATTTGGTGATTTAATAAAATCTTTAGATAAAGGTGATAAATAATGGAATTACAACAAAATAGATATAAAACAAGGCTAAAATCCCATCACGACTCAAGTGAAAACTTTAAATACTTAGTTGGGGGAAGCAAAACTTTAAAAGAACAATTAAATGAAGATTATAAGAAAATAAAAGATACAATATATATTCATATACCATTTTGTAAGAAAATATGTAAATTTTGTAATATGAGAAGAAGTTTAATGCTGCCTCCGTCAGATTATGCTGATTTAATAGTAAAGCAAATTAAAAATTACAGCAAATTTAAATATATTAAGGATAGTAAATATGATGCAATATATTTTGGAGGTGGAACTCCTACTGCCCTTGGTAGTGAGGATTTAAGAAAAATCCTTAGAGCTCTAAAGAACTATTTGCCATTAACTGAGAACTGTGAAATAACTATTGAAACTACTATTTCAGAGCTTTCAGATGATAAGATAGAAATGTTTTATAATGAGGGAGTAAATAGATTTAGTATAGGAGTTCAAACTTTTTCAGACAATGGCAGGGCTACACTAGGTAGACTTGGCAATCAAGAAATAGTTATAGAAAAATTAAATCAACTTAAAGAAATAGGATTTTCAAATGTAAATATAGATATTATATACAATTATCCAGAGGAAACTTTAGATGAGGCTATAGAAGATATAAAAACTGTTATAGATTTAGATTTAGCAGGATTTTCTTTCTATTCTTTAATAATAAATGAAAAGGCTACTTTAGCTAAAACAATTGAAGATTCTAAAGATTTTTATGAAAAAAAATTTTGAAAGAGAAAAGATGTTTTTTTTAATATAATTTCAAATAAAGCACTAGATAATGGTTTTGAATTTTTAGAGTTAACTAAGATGGTTAAGCCAAATAGAGATAAATACAAATATATAGTTAGAAGACATGATGGAGAAGACACACTTCCGATAGGAGCAGGTGCAGGAGGCTATATAGGAAATACACTTATAATGAATTCTCTAAAAATGGATGATTTTCGTGAAGAAGTAGAAAACATAGAAAAAAAGAAGAGGTATAAAAGTAAATTCTTATTATGATTTAGTAAAAAAAGTAATAGGTCAAGTACAGATGACAAATATAGATTTAGATATTATAGAAGATGAAAAATCAAGGAATGTGTTAAGAATTTCATGGAGAAATTAGTAAAAGAAAATTTTGTTGAGAAGAAAAGTGATAAATACTTTTTAACAAACAAAGGGA
>JMBV01000501.1_pt1 | contig 12028 bp, 11 predicted proteins | sample 616531 | NCBI WGS metagenome assembly JMBV01 (sample SAMN02727904, study PRJNA239997) | anaerobic digester metagenome | biome: anaerobic digester; isolation source: mesophilic anaerobic digester inoculated with municipal waste water sludge... | place: Germany: Bielefeld University, CeBiTec ... | reverse complement strand
GGTCATACTAATTTAGGAACTATTTTATCTGTAAAAGGTGCTGAGTTCTTAGAAAGTGTAGGATTTACAGGATTACCTTTAATAATAGGATTTATTATAATTTCAGCATTCCTAAATCTATTTATGGGTTCAGCATCTGCTAAATGGGCTATAATGGCTCCAATCTTTGTACCAATGATGATGAGACTTGGACTTAGTCCAGAACTTACTCAAGCAGCTTATAGAATTGGAGATTCAACAACTAACATCATAACTCCATTAATGAGTTATTTTGCAATGATAGTTGTTTTTGCACAAAGATATGATGAAGATAGTGGACTTGGAACATTGATATCAACTATGTTACCATATTCAATAACCTTCTTATTAGGTTGGATAGTATTAATGTCATTATGGTATTTCTTAAAACTTCCACTAGGTCCAGGAGCATTTATCTTTATATAACAAACTAAAATATGAGGCCTAAAAGCCTCATATTTTTTTTCTAATGTAGAAAGGAGAGATATTATGATTAATGAAAAAAAAGACTATTAGATAGATTTTTACAGTATATACAAATTGATAGTCCTACAAAACAAGAAAGAGAGTTTGCTGATTTCTTGAAAAATGAAATGGAAAAGATAGGGTTAGAAGTTTATATGGATGATGCTGGAGAAAAGGTAGGCAGTAATTCTGGGAATTTAATAGGTAAATTAAGAGGAAATACAGATGGAGAAACCATTTTATTTAGTGCTCATATGGATACAGTATCACCAGGTATTGGAATCAAACCTATAATTAAAGATGGAGTAATATATAGTGATGGAACTACCATTTTAGGTGGAGATGATAAGGCAGGTATAGCGGCGATTTTAGAAGCTATTGAAATTATTGTAGAAAACAACATCCCTCATGGAGATATAGAAGTAGTATTTTCTATATTTGAAGAAGGTGGACTTTTTGGAGCTAAAAATTTAGATTATACTAAATTAAATGCTAAAGTAGGATTTGTATTAGATAGTGGTGGAGAACCTGGACAAATAATAGTTCAAGGACCTGCACAAAATAAAATTAATGCTAAGTTTATAGGAAAAGAAGCCCATGCTGGAGTAGCTCCAGAAAATGGAATTAGTGCTATACAAATAGCAGCAGAAGCCATTAGCAATATGAAACTGTTGAGGATAGATGAGGAAACAACAGCTAATATAGGATATATTTTGGTGGGTCAGCTACAAATATAGTGCCTAAGGAAGTGGAAATTAAAGGTGAAGCTAGAAGCTTAAAAGATGATAAATTGCAAGTACAGACAGATCATATGGTTAAATGCTGTGAAGATGCAGCTAAGAAATATGGTGGAAAAGTAGAACTAGATGTTAGGAATTCTTATGGAGCGTTTAAAGTAGATGAAGATCATGAAATAGTACAAAGAGTTAAATCTGCTTGTACCAATATAGGTTTAGAATCATATACTACTACTTCAGGTGGTGGAAGTGATACAAATATTTTAAATGCAAATGGTATTACAGCGGTAAACTTAGGAATTGGAGAAAGAAAACCTCATACCCTAGAAGAACATATTCACATTAAGGATTTAGAAAATGCAGCAAGATTAGCATTGGAAATAATTAAAGTATATGTATAGTAAAAGGAGAGACAAGTTCTCTCCTTTTTATTTAGAAAAATATTTATCATTTACCCTATCTTGAAGATATATATTTGTAAAGTTTCCCTTAGGGGTATTTTTATATAGATAATAAGCTTCATTTAAACAACTAGAGCATGCATCTCTAGGAATAGTTATGGCTAATATTTTATAACCCTTATCACTTCTAGAATGTATAGTATTCACTCCAGAGCATTTATTACATATTTTAAAGTTTTGAACTTGATTTTCCATGATCCCATCGGTATCATAATAGATTTGTCTAGATCTTTCAACATATTCTAACCCTTTAAATTTTTTTGGATTTTAGATTATCCCTATTTTTCCAACGTTTATATACTACATCAGAGACTTGTTTTATATATTCTGTAATTTCCTCAGTTTGTTTTAATTTTTCTCTATCATAATCAGGTTCGTGGACATTGGAATAGTCTAGTCCAGCCATAGCCAATATAATCCCTAGATTAATATAGGGCAAGGCTCCTTCTATGGAATATCCTCCCTCTAAAACTGCCATATCTGGATTTAATCTATCGTTTAGTATGGCATATCCTTGGGCAGTAAAATTCATATTTGTAATAGGATCTGTATAGTGGTTGTCTTGACCAGCAGAATTTATAATAATATCTGGTTTGTATTCATCTAATATAGGTAGTACAACATTATCTAATACATATAAGAACCCTTCTTCTCCAGTGCCAGGTGGTAAGGGAATATTCACATTATATCCATAGGCAGCTGGGCCACCAAAATCATCTATAAATCCAGTTCCAGGATATAATGTTCTACCATCTTGATGGAAGGAAATAAATAGGGTATCCTTATCATTCCAATATATATCTTCTGTACCATCTCCATGGTGGCAATCTGTATCTACAATTGCCACACGTAAGTTTCCATATTCTTGTCTTATTCTTTCTAAGGCAACGGCTTCTATATTTACTATACAAAAGCCTCTATCACCATATATAACCCTATGGGCGTGATGTCCAGGTGGGCGAACTAATGCAAAGGATTTATCTGCTTCTTTGTCCATTACAGCTTGAAATGCTTTTATAGTACCACCTAAAGATACTAAATGGGATTTAGTAACCCTTGATTTTACATTTGGAACTGCAAAATGAATCCTTTTTATATCTTTTTCCTTTGCTACTATAGGATTATAAAATTTTATACCTTCAATATCTTGAATTCCTTCTTCAAATATTTGATCTTGAGTATATAAAAGTCTTTCTTCTCTTTCAGGATGAGTAGGAGAAATAGCCCAATCAAAGGCAGGAAAAAAAATACAAGACCTAATTTATTTTTAGCTTTCAAATTTATCCCTCCTTAGATGGTAAATAAGACCAGGTTTTACTTGAGCTTTTACCCTTATGTTTTTACCAGAAGTATAAAATCCTTTTACCATATTAAAGCTGCTTTCTTCTACTATTTCAGCTTCAATTTCTTCTTCTTTGGCACCCATATTAATAGCTGCGTTTTTAACTAATTCTAAGGCTCTATTTTTAGCTTTTTCAAGATTATAATTTCTATTTATAGTTTCATACAACTCTACTTCAGGGACATTTAGAATTTTTCTATCGGTATCAGCAATCATATTTATTTCTATGGTAGGTTTTGCTAAAGCAGCACCAACAGCATTAGCAACATGATAGTTTTCAGGATAATAAGTTGGGATACCAAATTTATCCTTTAAGATAGGTGCTAATACTTTAGCTGGACCACCTATAACATTTATTAATTTTGGTTGAACTTTTTTTACCATATAATAGCTCTTTAACAGTATATACAGGTTGGCTATTTATATTGACTAAAAGCTTATCTACTTTATTTTTAATTATATCTGCCATGGTTTCAAGAATCTTTTTAGATATTTCTTCTGGAGAAAGATTTAATTCTTTACCTAAGGTTTCCATAGCTTTATATGCATTATCCCTATTTCCACCTTTCATTAATCCTAAAACTATCATTGCATCTGTAGGAGTAGGACTTGTTCCACCAAAGGATATAGGATTTCCTTTTCTTTCAGGTCCTATTTTAATTTCTTCGTTATGGATTTCAACACTACTATCTCCACCTAAACCTATGGACACACTATAAATAGCTCTTACAAGGGTTTTATAATTATCTATTGTAATTCCTAAAGGTTCAAATAAAGGCACTCCATCTGCTAAGAAGAAAATATCTGTAGTAGTGCCACCTATATCTAATAATAGGGCGTCTTTCCTTGAGGGAAGCATAGCATTTATTCCCATAAAACTGGCAGCAGGTCCAGAGAGAATAGTTTCAACAGGTTTTTCTTCGGCAGTTTCAATATCCATAGTTCCACCATCTGCCTTCAATATAAACAATGGAGCATTTACACCTTCTTTTTCTAAAGATTTTTTTTATATTATTAGCAAAATTCTTAAATGTATTATATACTGCTGAATTTAGATATGAAGTATATACTCTACGGGGGGGAAAGTTTAATTTACCTGAAAGGGTATGTCCCATGGTAATATTTGGAAAATCCTTTTCTAAAATCTTTTTAATCCTTATTTCGTGACTTGGGTTTCTAGTAGAAAATTTTGTTACTATGGCACAATCATGAATATTTTCGCTTTTAAATAGATTTTTAATACTTTCTATTTCTTCTTCTTTTAAATCCTGTACCATTTTACCCCCCCTATGATCTACATATCCCGAAATAAATATATTTTCATATCCACAATTTGAGAAATCATAATTAACTCCTGGGCCGCATTGAATAATCATTCCCACAGGTGAAGTTTTCTTTTCTACAATAGCATTAGTAGAAACAGTGGTACTTAAATTAATCCTTTTTATCTTATTTTTGTCATAACCTACAAGTAATTCTTGTAAAGCAGTCCAAATAGTTTCAAATAAATCTTCCCTATTAGTAGGATTTTTAATTTTATTTATAACTTTTCCATTTTCTACAATGACTCCGTCTATGTGGGTACCTCCCATATCTAATCCTACAATCAATTTAAATCCTCCTTATTACCTTATTTTGGTACTTATTACTATTATATCTCTAAAAATAAGGTATTATCAAGGAAAGGAAATTAAAGATTTAATTTTTAATGTTTTTATATTATATTGAGTATGTTATAATTAGTTTTAAAGGAGGGATGCAGATGAGAAAATATAATTTTCTTTTAGTATTAATCGTAGTGATGATTTTAACATTAGGTTGTAGCCCTAAATCCATGGCGGCGGAGCCTATTAAACTTATAGTAGATGGTAAGGATGTAACTTCCTTAGCAGTGCCAATAACTGAAAATGATCGAACCTTAGTACCTGTAAGATTTATTGCAGAGTCAATTGGGACAAAAGTAGGTTGGAATCATGATGAAAGAAAGGTTACTTTAGAAAAAGATAATATGTCTGTAGTATTAAAGATTGATAGTCATTTAATTCAATATAATAATAGTGAAAAGAAATTTGGTTTAAGTGATGTTGCACCTAAAATTATAAATGAGCTTACTTATGTTCCTGTAAGATTAGTTAGTAATGCATTAGGTGTAGGTATTGAATGGGATAATGATACTAGAACCATAATAGTTGATTCTAGCAAAACCTCAGATATTATTCCTTTCTTCGATATGGAGATTTCATCTATTAATCCTGGACAAGTTATAACAGGAAAGACAGAATTACAAACGGATTTTAAGGATATGGACATAAAAAAAGGCAAGGGAGATCAAATATTTATTATTAAATCCTAATACTGCTGAAGGTATAGTTGTAGCTAGGGGTAAGGATTTAAATTCCAATTATAAATGGTTACCCAGATTAGAAGATGAAGGTGAAAAAGTTCTTGTAGCTGCAATATATGATGAAACTGGAGAATTTATTGGTGGACATGCTCTACCAGTTTATATCAATGTAAAACCAAAGGTAGATTTAAAATAAAAGGCATATCTGAAAGTCAAGTAATAAGTGGAACTGTATCTTTAGTTCCAGATATTAATTTTGTTTCTTCCTATGTAAAGTATGAAATTACTAATTTAGACAAGAAAACAACTACTACAACTAGTGAACAAGATCCCCCCCAGGGAGAATATAAGTGGTCTCCAATGATAGAAGAAAATGGTGAGTATTCCTTTAAGGTTATAGCCTATGATAAGGATGGGAAATCTTATTCAAGTGAAGAGGTTAAAGCTAAGGTAGAGGTACCACGAAGATTGTTTTTAAGCGGTGTTTCATCAGGAGAAAGTATTGATAAGCCTATTAATTTGTTAGCTTCTAGAAACTTTAATGTAAGTGAAACCCAATATATATTAAGGGATCCAATTACTAAAAAGGAAGAAATAATTGCAACTATACCCTATGGAGGATATAGATGGTTTCCTGGACCAGAATATAAAGGTAAAAAGGAAGTTTTAGTTAGAGTTAAAGACACTAAGGGTAGTTATCATGATAGTGAAGCTATAGAAATTAATTTATTAGGTAGACCTGAATTATTAGTTCAAGGAATAGGGCCTAATCAAGTAATTACTGGAGAAGTAAAGCTAAATAATATTAGTAATATAAATTTAGATAGCATAAGTTATATAGCTACAAATAATAATACAGGATTAAAGAAGACCATAGCTTCAGGGAAACCTTCCACTGAATATTCCCTTGATCCTAAGACTTTTGGAGAAGGATATTGGAATATAAAGGCTGTTGGTAAATATAATGGCAAAGATATTTCAAGCGAAGAGATAAAAGTTAGAATATATTTAGGGGAACTATATGGATCAAAGCCTATTATTGAAAAAGATAAGTTCTTAGGTTTTGCATCAGAATTAGCAAGGGATTCTTGGGAAGAAACTGGAATGTCTGCAGCATTACAAACGGCACAGGCTATTCTTGAAACAGGATGGGGGGGACAAAGTGTGCCTGTGGATAAATATAGTGGAAAATTATCCAATAATTTATTTGGAATAAAGCAAAAAGGCGATGAAGACTTTGTCATATCTAATACATGGGAAGAATATAATGGAGTAACTTTCCGTATTGATGCAAAGTTTAGATCATATGAAGATCCAAGGGAGAGTTGGAAGGATCATAAGAGATTATTATTGGAAGCAAGTAGGTACGAAATATTTAGGGAAGTTATGCATGATAGTACACAAGGAGCATGGGCCATAAGAAGGGCTGGATATGCTACAGATTCTCAATATCCCATAAAGCTTATGGATATTATTAAAAGATATAATTTACAAGAACTGGATAAAACAAGTATTTAATAAAAAAACTGGATTAAGGAATTCCTTAATCCAGTTTTTACATAAGTAAAAATTAATTAATAAATTTTTGAAATTTCATATCCTTGCTTAGTTAATTCATTAGTTATATATTCTATATGAGAGTGACCATTTGTCTCCACTGCTATTTCTAGATTTACATCCATGAATATATTTTTACCTCTACGTGAATGATGTTCTACACTAATTATATTAGCGTCTAATTTAGCCAAGGCATCAGATATTCTATGTAGCTCTCCTGGCTTATCGACTACATTAACAGAGAAACAGAAAATACGACCAGCATATACTAATCCTTGATTAATAAGATCAGATATAGATAATATATCTATATTTCCTCCACTAATTAAACAAACTACTTTTTTTATTTTTTTTCTTGAATTTTATTTAATGCTGCTAAGGATAGTGAACCAGAGTTTTCAGCAATGATTTTATGTGATGTTGTCAATGTTAAAAATGCATCCATTACTTCATAATCTGATACAGTAACTATTTCATCAACATATTTTTTTACTATGGAGAAGTTTAAATCTCCAGGAGTTTTAACGGCAGTACCATCGGCAATAGTATTTACTGTATCTAAAGTGATAATTTCGTCTTTTTCTATAGACTCTTTCATAGATTGGGCTTCTTCAGGCTCAACACCTATTATTTTAATATTTGGATTTATAGTTTTTGCAGCAATTGCTACTCCACTAATTAAACCACCACCACCAATTGGTACTATAATACAATCAGCATCTTCTAATTCTTCTAAAATTTCAAGGGAAATAGTTCCTTGTCCTTCTATTACATCTAAGTCATTGAAAGGATGGATAAATGTATATCCATGTTCTTTTTCTAATTCACATGCCTTAGCATATGCGTCATCGAAGCATTCACCATGTAAAACAACATCTACTCCATAGGACTTTGTAGCATTTACCTTAATAAGTGGAGTTGTTTCAGGCATACAAATAGTGGCTTTAACACCTAATTTTTGTGCTGCATAAGCCACACCTTGAGCATGATTACCAGCAGATGCTGTTATTATTCCTTTGCTTTTTTTTCTTCTTCAGATAATTTAGATACTTTATTAAAAGCACCACGAATCTTAAAGGCACCAGTAACTTGAAGGTTTTCTGGTTTAATATATACTTCATTGCCTGATTTTTCACTAAAAACAGGACTAGGTATTAGTTTAGTATCTGCTAAAATACCTTCTAATCTTTTTTTTGCATCTGTAAATGATAATTGTTCTTCAAACATTTTAAGACCTCCATATAGTGATTTAGATATGTTAACTATATCAATTATATTAATTATATTAATATTAAATTATATAGATTAAAACATCGTCATATATTATACTAACATTAGAGAAATATAGTGTCAATACTATTCTAGAATAGTAATTGACTAGGTTTGTTGCTTTATCAGATTAAGCTGAAATCAAAGGAAATTATGAAATATATACAACATTTTTTTTAATATTATCAGTCTAAATTATATAGGAAAGTAGAGGATTGGATCGAAAGAACATTAATAAAAGAATTTAAAAAGGCAAGAGAAATCTTGCCTTTTACATATTGTATCTTTTTCTAGCTGCATCTACTATTTTTAATATTAATCCTTTATAGCCAAAATCAGTGGCTTCTGCCATTCTATATAGAGAACTTTTGTTTTTCATAAGACCTGGTAAAGAATTGATTTCAAGAACATAAGGAATGCCATCGCTTAAAATAATATCTACTCTGGCATAATCTTTTAGATGAAGTGATTTATAGGCCTTTAAAGCTGCTTTTTCTATTAAAGTCTTTTCTTCTAGGGTTAAATTAGCAGGAATATGATATTGAGTATGGGATTTATAATAGGATTTTATTTCAAAACTATAAAATTTTAATAAATTGTTAGGAAGATTAGATAAATCTACTTCTTGAATTGGCAATATAGTAATATCTTCATCATTGCCTAATATTCCAACGGAAAACTCTCTACCATCTATATATTCATTTAGCATAATAGGTGGATTGTAAATATTTAATTCTTCTTTAACTTTTTTTTCTAAACTTTCTTTATTAAATACTAAACTGTCCTGATGTATTCCACGACTAGACCCTTCATCACTAGGTTTAATTAATATAGGATATTTCATATCAATATTTTCTAAATCTTCCATGTTATGGATAGATACAAAATTAGGTGTAGGAATATTTTTAGATTTAAAAACTGTAGATGCAAAGATTTTATTTATGGCAAGAGCATGTCCTAAAACTGAAGCACCTGTATATGGTATATTGGCAAATTCTAGCATAGCTGGAAGTTGTGCTAATCTACTATATCCTTGAATACCATTACATAAGTTAAATACTAAATCCACCTTTTCAGTTCTAAGAGCTTGGATTATGTTATCGTCAGCAATTAAAGATATGCATTGGTATTGTTTTGAAAGAATCTCTTTAATTGCTTTAACTGTTTGTTCTTTTTGCTCATCTTCTAATTGAGCTTCTTCTAAGGGTATATACTTTTCCCTTGACTTATCAGTAACAATTGCTATTTTCAATAAAATTCCCCCCCTTAATTCATGTTTTTTTAACTTGTCTAAGTAAGTAATACTATTACTTAGAGGATATCTTATTTACAACAAATGGTCAATAAAAAAAATTTAATATTTAAATTTTTAGTTGATAAAGTTATAGGCTTATAATATGCTTAATGTTATATAGAAACTTTTGTATTTAGGGGGAAAACCATGAAGAGAAATTCCTATATTTTTTTCTACTTTAATCATATTATTTATTTTAAGTTTAATATTTTTTTTCTACAAAAATAACTGCAGAGAAGGAAACAAATGTAGATATAAGGGAAAAACTAACAGATATTACAGATGAGGAAAAGGAAATTATAGAATATCTTTTTATTCAAAATCAAGAAATAGAAAAAAATGGAAAGGGAGCATCTAGAGATAATTCAAGAGATAGACAAATTAAAGATAGATGTAAATAATTTAGAAGATAAAATAACTAAGGAAGAATTATATTATGGGAAAAATCTCAATACATTAAAAGAGGTACTAAGAAGCTATCAAAGAATGGGGGGGACAAGTTCTTATTTGGAGATAATATTAGATTCTAACAGTATAACGGATTTCTTTAGAAGAATCAATATCTTACAAGATCTAGCAAAGAATACAGGAGAACTATTAGATTCCATAGAATTAACTAAGGAAAAGTTAGTTTTAGAAAAAGAAAATCTAGATAAAAGTTTAGATTTAATAGAAGAAAAAGAACGCCAATTAAAATTAGCTTTAAAAAGGAAGGTTGAATTAGTTGAAGAAAAAGAAGAATACTTAAGGTCCTTAGAAGAGGATAGGGAGTATTATGAGGAATATTTAAATATTTTACAAATGATGATGGAAGATTTAAAAATTACATTTAAGAATATATCTAAAGAATTACCTGGTATAATAGAAAATAGTGATTTAAATTTAGATGATTTTAAACCTAGTGTTACAGTACAGGGTATTAAGCTTACCATAAGTGAAGAAATATTTAATGATGTTTTAGGAGAAAATCCAACTTTAGCAGATATGAAATTTAAGTTTAAATCTGGAGAAATAATTATGGAAATTCCTCAAGATAATCTTATAATTCTGGGGGGGAACTTTGAAATAATTGAAAAAAAGAGCTTTAGAGTTTATTATAAGAGAAGGTAAATTTTATGATTTTATTTTAGAAAAGGAAACCATAGAGGAACTATTAGAAGATAGAATTATATTTGACTTTCAATCTATCTTATATGGAGAGACTATAAAATCCATAGATCTTAAGGATGGTAAGATGGAACTAGTATTAACGGTAAAGTTTTCTAAAGGGAGATGACTAATATGATCGAATCTAAGGATGTTTCTTTAGTATATCCAGATGGAACTGTGGCGTTAAAGGATGTTAACTTAAATATAGAAGGTGGAGATTTAGTATATATTATAGGACCAAGTGGTTCAGGTAAAACTAGCCTATTAAAATTATTTATGGGAATAGAATATCCAAATACTGGAAGCCTTAAAGTACTAGGACAAGCTATACAAAAAGGCGAAGATCCTAAGATTAGAAAAATACGAAGAAAAATAGGCCCAGTTTTTCAAGAGTTTAGACTTATTAAAGGGAGGACTGCTTTAGATAATGTTATATTAGGCATGCGATTTTTAGATATTGCCCTTAAAGAAATGAAAAAAAGTAGGAACGGAAGCCTTGGAGATTGTAGGCTTAGGACATAAAAAAAGATACTCTAGTGGAACATCTATCTTGGGGGGGAGAAAGTCAAAGGGTAGCCATAGCTAGAGCTATAGCTAGAAAACCTTCTTTGATAATTGCAGATGAGCCTACAGGAAATTTAGATGTAAAAAAAATGCATTAAACATTTTAGATTTATTGATTTCCCTAAAGGATGAAAATACTGCTGTAATTATAACAACTCATGCAACACATCTAATAGATAGATTAGAAGAGGGAAAATTAATCCAAGCAAATAATGGGAAAATACAACTTTCTAATTGGGAGGGAAGTTTAATATGAAGAATTTTTTTTAAAAAAAATATACCTTATTTTTTTTAAAAGAATCAAAAACCATATTTAAAGTAGATTTTTGGTCTAATGTTTTTTTTCCATACTTAGTATTGGATTAATCTTCTTCATATTAGCTATGGTTATATGTGGTTGGTGGGTTGTAGAGGGAATTGTAGAAACTGTAGAAAAAGAAACTGAGATAAGTGTATATTTTGATGATAATTTAGAAGATAAAGAGATTGAAGCATTAGTACAAAGGATAAAAAAAACATTCAAGGTATAAGAGATGCTAGTATTGTCCATGAAGAGGAATCCTATAATAGGATGGTAGATATATTAGGTAAAGAAGCACATGTTTTAGAATACTTTGATGATAATCCCTTTACTTCTTTTATAGAAGTAAAAATTCACATGGGAGAAGTAGATCAAATACTAAAGGATATAGATAAATTAGAGGGCATTCAATATATAAGGGATAATAGACAAATAATAAATAGACTTGAAAACATAGTTAATATATTGAAAATCCTAGGTTCATTATTAATAACTGCCGTAAGTATTTCTACAATTATAGTTATTTC
>JMBV01000500.1_pt1 | contig 12068 bp, 13 predicted proteins | sample 616531 | NCBI WGS metagenome assembly JMBV01 (sample SAMN02727904, study PRJNA239997) | anaerobic digester metagenome | biome: anaerobic digester; isolation source: mesophilic anaerobic digester inoculated with municipal waste water sludge... | place: Germany: Bielefeld University, CeBiTec ... | reverse complement strand
CGTAGCCTTCCCCCCCATCCTTCGGTACAAGTACCAAAAACCTAAAAAGTTAAGATAGGGACTTTAGAATTTCTAAAGTGTGAGTATATGAAGATGCAAAGGAGGTTTTCATGTATGTTTAAATCAAAGCTTATTAAGAAAGGTGTTTATATTTTCTTTTTGGTCATGTTTTTATTCGTATTGACAACAAGTACAGTCTTTTGTAGTTCCAATAGATATGTTAATTTGTTAGGAAATGAAGGTTTTACAACAGAGTTGTCTAAAAATCAGCCTGATGAAAGTGGATATCTTGATAGTGAAAACAGTTGGTCACTGTTCTTAAATCATGGGGAAGGGTTGGCGGAAGCTATAATTAGTAACGAAATTCTGAAAGTCATTGTGACTGATCATGGACCAAATCAATGGTCTGTTCAATTACTGCAATCACCAGTCACGATTGAGAGAGGAGGTAAGTATAAAATAACCTTTGATGCCAAAGCAGAAGGCATGCAATCTTTAATGATTAAAGTAGGTGGAATAGCATCAAGAGGTTGGACAGCATATTCACAAAAACAATTTGACTTATCTCCACAATGGCGAAGCTATGAAATGGATTTTACAATGTATCAAGGTACTGATGAAAATGCTCGTTTTGAGTTTTGGTTTTGAATAACGGAGTGTATTACATAGATAATGTGAAATTAGTGAAAATAGGTGAAGAATTCCTGCCAGAGGAAGGCTGGTTAACAGAAGAGGATGAAGACAAAGTGGAAAACTGGGTATTAGTTTGGGAAGAGAATTTTGATAGTATAAACCCTGATATCTGGACTTTTGAGATTGGAAGTCCTGATTGGGATGGAGATGGAGTGCCTGATCGTTGGGGTAACAATGAACTACAGTATTATACAGATAGAAATGCTTACATAAAAGATGGAAAACTAGTCATTACAGCTAAAGAAGAAACAGTTTATGATATGAATACAAGATTTGATTATACTTCAAGCAGAATGATCACAAAAGGTAAGTATGAAGTGCAATATGGAAGGATGGAAATTCGAGCTAAATTACCAATTGGTCAAGGTATTTGGCCAGCTATCTGGATGTTAGGCAACGATATAGATTTCAATACATGGCCAGCATGCGGTGAAATAGATATAATGGAATATTTGGGGGGGCATCAGCCTAATATCGTTTACGGAACTGTTCACGGTCCTATTTCAGGTGGACCTGGTGTAGGGTCTTATTATACCTTGGAAGAAGGGACTTTTCATGATGATTTCCATGTTTTGCGATGGAGTGGGATGATGACGAAATAGAATTGTATGTTGATGATGATTTGTATCTTGTAGTTAATAAATATGAGATGGGTGAAGCAGATTGGGTATTCGATCATCCATTTTTCTTCATTCTTAATGTTGCTGTTGGCGGTAATTGGCCTGGTTATCCTGATGAAACTACAGTTTTCCCACAAATAATGGAGGTAGATTACATTAGGGTCTATGAAGACACCGATTCAAGAACTATTTCTGGACTGGAAGTCTGGGATTGTGAATATGAAAAGATGATCAAAGAAAAGAGAGGATCTATTACATATACTGAAGGAGAAGTAGTAAATGGAAACTTTGAAAGAGATATTGTAAACAAGCAGGAAGAATCCCCCCCTGATGATTGGTACATCTGGGTTGGAGAAGGTGGAAAGGCTTCAGGAAAAGTTGTTAACGGAGAATTTAGAATGGATGTTGAAGAGCTGGGAAATCAAACATGGTCTATTCAACTAGCACAATTTATTAAGCTAGTAGCAGGAGATTATGTTCTTTCTTTCAAGGCTCGTGCTGATGTTCCAAGGGATATTCTTGTTTTGGTTCAACATGAAGGAGGAAGTTGGACTGTTTATGGTGAAAAGTATGCTGAATTAACCGAAGAAATGCAAGAGTTTACTGTAAATGTTTCACTTCCTGAAGATGATATTCCTAAACTTTCTTTTAATTTTGGAAAGACTCCAAAAGGTGTGCCAACTACTGTGTATATAGACGATGTATATATAAGACCAGCAGACTAAAGTAGACAAAAGCTTTGTAGAGATTGATTTGTGTCATTTTAAAAAAATAAATTTTCACAGCTGACATGACAAATTTTGTTTTGAAAGTATTAGCGACTTTAGAAATGAAGATTTTCTAATAATGGAATTTTGAATTTCTAAAGTTAGTAATGTGAATATTGAGAGTATTGAAAGGAGGTTCAAAAATGGTTAAGAGAAAGATCTTTATCTTTATGTTCGTTTTACTTATGTCCTTAAGTTTAGCTAATTCTAATGATACTAAATCAAACCTTGAAGACATGTTTGATTACTCTTATCTTTTAGTTCCTCTTGCGGTTAAACCGTCGGTTGCTGGAACTTTGCGGGTTATAGAACATGAAGGCATAAAAACTATAGGAGATCAAATGGAAATGTGATTCAACTGAGGGGTATGAGTACTCATGGGTTACAGTGGTATCCAGAAATATTAAACGATAATGCTTTTGCTGCCCTTTCAAACGATTGGGGAGCTAATGTCATTCGATTGGCTATGTATGTTGGTGAAGATGGATACGCAAAAGATCCCACAGTGATGAAAGAAAGGGTAATAAAAGGCATTGAACTAGCAAAAAAACACGATATGTATGTCATAGTAGATTGGCATGTTCATATTCCAGGAAATCCTTTAGCTGAAATTTATAGTGGAGCTTATGATTTCTTTGATGAAATTTCAAACCTTTATCCTAATGATCCTTACATCATTTATGAGCTTTGTAATGAACCTAGCAGTAATGATGGAGGTATTCCTGGTGGAGGGGTTCCCAATAACGAAGAAGGTTGGCAAATTGTAAAATCGTACGCAGAACCCATTATCGAAATGTTACGCAAGAAAGGGAATGAGAACTTAATTATAGTAGGTAGTCCTAACTGGAGTCAAAGGCCTGATTTGGCAGCAGATGATCCAATAGCTGATAGCAACACTGTATATGCAGCTCATTTTATGCAGGTACACATAAACCTGATCCTAACGATTATGTGATGAGCAATATTTTGTATGCATTAGAAAAAGGGGTACCGGTTTTTATTTCGGAATGGGGGGGAACAAGCGAAGCTACTGGGGGGGCCGGTGGACCGTATCTTGAAGAATCTGATAAATGGATCAGTTTTCTAAACAAACAGAATATAAGTTGGGTTAATTGGTCACTTACAAATAAAAATGAAAGTTCGGGTGCTTTTAGGCCATTTATCAGTGGACAACACGAAGCTGCCAGTCTTGATCCAGGAGAACAACAGATTTGGGATCCTTATGAACTCAGTGTCTCTGGTGAGTATGTCAGAGCGCGTATTAAAGGTATTTCTTATCAACCTGTTGACCGAGGAAAGAGTATTATATGGGATTTTAACGATGGTACCACACAAGGTTTTGTAGTAAATAGTGATAGTCCTATCAAAGATTTAGTTCTTCAAAATGAAAAGAAAAGACTGAAAATATCGGGTTTAGATTCTAGTAACGATGTTTCAGAAGGTAACTTTTGGGCAAATGCACGTATTTCCGCAGATAACACAGCAGTGAGAAAGGATATTTTAGGTTGTGAAGAATTAAAATTGATGTTTTGTTACAGAACCAACGACTGTTGCAATAGCTGCTGTTCCACAAAGTGCGACTCATGGTTGGGCTAATCCTAACTGCGCTGTAAAACTAACAGAAATTGATTTTGTGAAACAAGAAGATGGCCTTTACAAAGCAACATTGAGTATTACTACGGAAGATGCACCTAACTTGGGAGTAATTGCTACAGACCCTAATGATAGTACCTTAACCAACATCATCCTTTTATTGGAACAGATAATGCTGATACCATTTTCTCGATAATATCGCGATATTTGGTGAAAAGATGGTCACCCCCCCTATTGCACACGCTCCTTTAGGAGTTGCAAAATTACCTTCCGACTTCGAAGATGGTACACGTCAAGGTTGGGATTGGGATGGAACATCAGGGGGGGTAAAGAGTGCTTTGACTATAGAAAATGTAAACAATTCTAAAGCTCTTTCATGGGAAGTAACGTATCCAGATGTCAAGCCAACGGATGGTTGGGCCAGTGCCCCACGATTAATCCTTGCAAATATAAACACAACTAGGATTGATAACAACAGGTTTGCTTTTGATTTCTATTTAAAACCAGAAAGAGCAAGTAAGGGAGCTATATCTATAAACCTAGCTTTTGCGCCACCAGCTTTAGGTTATTGGGCTCAAGTAAAAAAAACTTACGACATATCTTTAGAGGAACTGCAAGCTGCAGAATTAACAGAAGAAGGATTGTATCATTTCAAGGTTTCTTTTGATTTAAATGACATCGCAGATAATAAGGTTATAGGACCTGACACTGTTTTAAGAGACATAATAATAGTGTTTGCTGATGTAGAAAGTGATTATTCTGGAAAATGTATATAGATAATATCAGGTTTGAAAAGTAAAAAGAATTAGTATTTTGTTAATTTTTGTGTGTTTAATTTATTAATTTAAGTAAAACTTCAAAAATTTAATTTTATTGGAGTTATTTGCCTCTAAAAAGACTTAAACCTTACTCTAAGTATGTAATTATGTTTTGAATGTAAACTGTTTCATAATAGAATGTAAATGATGAGAAGTTTTTTTAGGAAGGGCCTTCCTTAAAAGAGATAAGTACCAAAAAAAACTGGAGGTGAAGAAAGTATGAAAAAAAAGGTTTTATGGTGTTTCTTTTATTGGTGATGTTGGTTACTGGGGGAGTAATGCTCGGACAAGTAACCCAGATTCCAAGGAATGAAGCTGTATATGTTGCCGGTTTTCAATGGGGGGGACCACCAACAACAAACAATCCATTTACAGGATCTCCAATGACATTTGTATCAGACCCAAGGCAACATATTTGGATATATGAACCGCTGTTTACATGGGATTTTCTCAATGGGAAATATGTTCCAATTTTGGGAGAATCATACAAGTGGTTAGACGATATGCGCTTAGAAGTAAAAATAAATCCAAAAGCTTATTTTCATGATGGAGAACCCGTAACTGCTGATGATGTTGTATATTCCTTTAAATTCGGACAAAAATACCCAGTAGGATTACAGATTTGGGAATGGTTGAAAGATATCTACAAAGTAGATGATCATACAGTTATCTTTGAGATGAAGCCAGAAAATCCAAATCGTTTGATGGTTGAAGATGCTATCGGTGCAACATTCATTATTCCAGAACATATTTGGTCAAAAGTTGAAGCAGATAACGGATATGACATTGCAAAGATAAGACAGTTTAGAAATGACGATCCAATAGGTTCAGGACCATTCAAGGTATATTATGAAAGTCCAGAAACAATTATACTAGAAAGAGTTGACAACTATTGGGGGGGTAACGAAGCACTACACGGTGGCAAAAAGCCATCAGCAAAATACATAGTTCATCCTATTTTCAAGAGCAATGACGAAGGTAACTTAGCTTTTGAAAATGGTGAAGTAGATATATCTCAAGAATTTATACCCAGAATTTGGGAAGCATGGGAAAAGAAGGGACTTCCAATAGGAACATGGTACAAAGAAATTCCTTATTATGTTCCAGCAACAATGCCTTCCTTATGGTTCAATGTTCACAAATATCCATTAAGTTTACCGGAAGTAAGAAGAGCAATTGCTTATTCAATAAACTATGCAAGAATTGCCGAATTGGCTATGTCTAATTATTCTCCAGCTGCTCAGGCTAGTTTGATCATGCCTTATGGAGGAGAGGCTAAATATTTCAATGAAAGTTTAGTAAAACAATACGGTTGGGAATACAATCCTCAAAAAGCAATTGAAATATTAGAAAAAGAGTTAAAAGCTACAAAAGGGAAAGATGGCATATACGTATTACCTGATGGAACAAGACTTGGCCCATTTAAGGTTGAATGTCCATATGGTTGGTCAGATTGGAATGCCGCATTACAGATAGTAGCTCAATCAGCTAAAGCTGTAGGAATAGACGTTCAAACTTCGTTCCCAGATATGCCAATCGCATACGATAATAGACAAACAGGAAACTTTGACATGACAATGTGGACACCTTCTTCACCATGTCCAGCACAACCATGGTTGAATTTCCAAATTGTTATGTATTCAAAGGGAGTAGCAGAATTTGGAAAATTAGCATACAGCAACTTTGGAAGATATAAGAATGAATGGGTAGATCAATTAATAGATATGATACCAAAAGTTACAGATGAAAATGAGTTAAAGAATCTATATAACGAACTTGATCAAATATACAGACAAGATATTCCAGTTATTCCACTTATGTACAGACCTTGGACTTTCTATGAGTTTAATGAAACACATTGGACTGGATGGGCAACTGCTGAAAATCCATATGCACCACCGATGCCATTAGTTGGTGCAGGTATGGAAATGCTTTGGCACATCCAACCTGTGAAATAGTGATAAATAGTTGACAAGGTACATAGAAGTTCATGGGGGGGTGGATAAAGGTACCCCCCATGAACTTCTTTAAATATTATTGTGCTGAGAGGTGAACTGTGTGAAAGGATTTACAAAGTATTTTATACAAAAGCTTCTATGGTATGCACTCGCTTTTTTTTATAGCACTCTTTTTGAATTTTTTTTCTTCCTAGATTAATACCAGGAGATCCTATTTCGGTTATAGTTGGACGTGTGATGTCTGGAAATGTGGCTAGTGAAACACAAGAACGTATATATCAGTCTTATGTTCATGAGTTTGGATTAGATAAACCAATTATTGTTCAATTTTTTTTACATATATAGGAAATATTTTTAAAGGGAATTTAGGTACTTCATTTAGCTTATATCCACTTTCAGTGAATGAAGTAATAGGTAGCGCTGTTGTATGGACAATTGCATTACAACTTCCTTCAATTCTAGTTGGATGGATTATTGGAAACCTTTTAGGAGCCGCTGCTGCATATAGAAATGGTGTTTTTGATAAAACAATCTTTCCTTTGTCATTATTCGTAAGTTCAATACCATATCAGTGTTTGGCAATAATTTTATTATACTTTTTTTGGAGTTAACTTGAGATGGTTTCCAATTGGAGGAGGTTACAGCAGAACCTTACTTCCATCATTATCTTGGACTTTTATCGTAGATGTATTGCATCATTATTTTTTTACCTTTCATATCTTTGGTACTAGTTACGATAGGCGGACAAGCAATTGGTATGAGAGAAATGTCAATATATGAACTTAATACAGATTATGTTACCTACTGTAAGATGTTAGGCATGAAGGATAAGAAGATTCAAAAGTATGTATTTAAAAATGCTGTTCTACCTCAAATTACTGGACTTGCAATCAGTTTGGGAAGTATGGTAGGAGGCGCTCTGGTTACAGAGATAGTATTTGGATACCCTGGTTTAGGTACATGGCTTTTCAACGGGATAAGGCAGCTTGATTATCCATTAATACAAGGATCAACTCTAATAATAGCGTTAATGGTATTATTAGCTAATTTCATAATGGATATGGTATATGGATTAATTGATCCAAGAATAAAAGCCGCTCAAATGGAGGAGGTTTAATATGACTACAATAAAACTATTACTAAAATCTCCTAAATTTCTGATAGGATTTGGAATATTCATCTTTTGTTATTAACTGCCTTCATATACCCTGCAGTATCAACAAAAGATCCATTTGATATGGTAGGATTTATGTATGAATCACCCTCATCAACTTTTTTTGTTAGGAACTGATAATTTTGGTAGAGACGTATTTGTTGAATTAATTCATGGAATGAAATCTTCTATAATTATAGGATTAATTTCCGGAATAATTGCTACAGTGATAGGTATAACTATAGGGCTTTTTGCAGGATACAAAGGAGGAATGGTGGACAACATACTTAATTCAATAACAAACATCTTTTTAGTAATACCGCCATTTGTAATTTTGATACTAGTTACAGTAAGTATGAGTAGTAGGTCATTAGTAACAATGGGATTAGTTTTAGGAATTACCTCATGGCCATGGACAGCAAGGGCAGTAAGGGCACAATCATTAAGTTTAAGGAATAGAGAGCATGTTGATATAGCGCGATTAAATGGAGCAAGTACTTTTGAAATAATAATAAAAGAAATAATGCCTTATATTCTTTCATATATTTTCATGGCATTTATCCTTCAAGTAGCAACAGCCATATTGAGTGAAGCAGGAATAAGTATGTTAGGACTGGGTCCAAGCAACATAGTTTCATTAGGAACGATGTTGTCCTGGGCGCTATTATTTGAATCAGTAAGGTCAGGAGCGTGGTGGGCATTTATACCGCCAGCAGTTGTGATAGCGTTAATAACATTTTCACTCTATATAATGAACACAGGGATGGACGAAATATTCAATCCCAAACTTAGGAGTTGATAAAGATGACGACAAAAAAAACTATGTTGGAAGTAAATAATTTAAAGACATATTATCAAACGAGGCTTGGAGAAAAGATAAGGGCAGTCCATAGTGTGTCATTTAAGTTGTATGAAGGAGAAATATTTGGTATAGCGGGCGAATCCGGATGTGGTAAATCGACATTAGCGATGAGTCTGTCTGGACTATTTTTACCGCCATTAAAATATGAAAGTGGATCAGTATTTTTAGAAGGAGATAATATATTTAAAAAAAGATATAAATTATTTGAGAAAAGAAGTATTAGGCAAAAAAAATATTCATATATACCTCAAAGTGCGATGAATGCTTTAAACCCCACCATAAAAATAAAAGATTTTGTGATAGATTTAATGAAAGAACATGAACCAGATATGAAAGAAAAGAGATAATAGAACTAACGAAAAACCGTTTTGAATCGTTATCATTACCCTCAAGGGTATTAAACCTATATCCGTTAGAATTGAGTGGAGGAATGAAACAAAGGGTAGTAGTAGCGATATCGACATTGATGAATCCTGTTGTAGTAGCAGCAGATGAACCAACATCTGCGTTAGACGTATCTACACAAAAATCAGTTATACAATTAATAAAAGAACTATTTGATGATGGAATAGTAAAAAGCATAATATTTATTACGCACGAACTACCAGTTTTGAGACATATATGTGATCGAATAGCAGTAATGTATGCAGGGGGGGAATTTGTAGAAGTGGGAAAGATGGAAGATGTAATATTCAATCCAATACATCCCTATTCCCAAGCACTGATGCAATCGATACTAGTTCCAGAAAAAGGAATGAAAGATAAAAAGTTGCCAAGTTTACCAGGATCCCCGCCAGACCTCAGGAAGATACCCGTAGGTTGCAGATTTGCAGACAGATGTCCTTTAGCGATAGAGGAATGTAAAAAAAGAAAATGTAGAAATGGTATCGCTAGATGATAGAAGTGTGCGCTGCATACGGATAAACCACATATTAACGCAAGGAAAGAAGGTGACTCCATATGGCACAAAATACTGAAGAAATAATCAAGGTAGAAAATCTTACAAAAGTGTTTGGTAGTGGTAAAAAGGTAGTAAAAGCTGTAAACAATATCAATTTTTCGATAAAGAAAGGCGAAATAGTTTCATTAGTAGGACAAAGTGGAAGCGGAAAAACAACGGTAACGAGATTAATTTTAAGGTTGCTGAAAGAAACAGAAGGGAAAATAATATTCGAAGGAAAAGATGTAACAGATATAAAAGGCAAAGAAAAAAAGAATATTGGAAAAAAAGTCCAAGCAATATTTCAAGACCCTTATGCATCATTCAATATATTCTCACCTGTAAAAAAAGTATTATTAGATACATTTAAATTGTTTAATAGTAGCTATAGCAAGAAAGAAAAAGAAAAGCTAATATGTGAAACCTTAGAATCAGTTAACTTAAGGCCAGAAGAGGTAGTGGATAAATATCCATTTGAATTAAGTGGAGGTCAAAGGCAAAGGATAATGATAGCCCGCGCTCATTTAATCAGACCCCCCCAATTGTTATTAGCGGATGAACCAACATCGATGATAGATGCGAATTTAAGATCAGGAATACTAGAACTATTATTATCGCTGAGAGATACAGATGACTGTACAATAATGTTTGTTACCCATGACCTAGGATTAGCGTATTATGTGAGTGATCGAATTTTTATAATGCATGAAGGAGAAATAGTGGAGGAAGGAAGTGCTGACAAAATAATAACAGCGCCAGAACATCCATATACGATACAATTAATAAAAGACGTTCCAAAGCTTTCAGAGGAATGGCTTACAAGCTAATAACTTTAATATTTCATCTAACCTAATTAACCTAAGAAAAACTCTACAGTAGGAATATGTTTAATTATGTATATTAAAATACAGATAGAATAGAAGCTTTACAAATAATAACAAAAGTAGGGTTTTGTAACTTCTAAAGACAGTAAAGATAGTAAAAAAAAGGAGGAGTTGCCCATTGTCGACAAAATATTTTCCGAAAGATTTCTTATGGGGGGGTGCAGCAACTGCATCTTACCAGATAGAAGGGTCACCACTTGCTGACGGAGCAGGTTCTTCAATTTGGCATAGGTTTTCTCACACGCCGGGGGGGAACATATTAAACGGAGATACCGGAGATGTTGCGGCAGATCATTATCGTAGATACAAAGAAGATATTGCTTTAATGAAAGAGATGGGTTTAAAAGGGTATAGGTTTTCTATAGCTTGGCCAAGAATTTATCCATATGGCAAAGGAAAGATAAATGAAAAAGGAATGGATTTTTACGATAGGCTTGTGGATGAGCTGCTTGAGGCTGGTATCACTCCATTCATTACCCTGTATCATTGGGATCTACCAGCCACTTTACAAGATTTAGGTGGTTGGGCAAACAGAGATATTGCTTGTTGGTTTGCAGATTATGCAGATTATATGTTTCAAAGACTTGGAGATAGGGTTGAAAATTGGAGTACTTTAAATGAACCATGGGTTGTTGCCTTTGTTGGTCATCTGTTTGGAGAACATGCACCTGGGATGAAAGATATTTATTCTGCGTTTTTAGTTACACATAACCAATTGAGGGCTCATTCAAAGGCCGTTAGGGCTTTCAGAGAGGCAAATATTGCAAATGGAAAAATTGGAATAACGTTGTCAAACACTTCTCATGATCCTGCAACAGATTCAATGGAAGATAAAATTGCAGCAAAGGTTGCACACGAATGGAATAATTACCCACTGTTCTTACATCCCATATACTATGGAGACTATCCAGATACTGTAAAAGAATTTTAAAAGAGTATTTGCCTAAAAATTATTACAAAGATATGGAAGAAATAAAAGAAGAAATCGATTTTGTTGGAATCAATTATTATTCTGGCGATCTCGTTAAGTTTGATCCTGACTCACCCTTGGGTGGAAAGTCAGTTGAGAGAGGTCTTCCAAAAACAGAAATGGGTTGGGAGATCTATCCAGAAGGTTTTTATAAAATACTAAAAGGGCTTCAAGACGAATATAACCCAAAAGAGGTTTATGTAACAGAAAATGGAGCAGCTTTTGATGACAAAGTGGAAAATGGAGAAGTGCATGATCATAAGAGAATTGATTATCTAAAGAAACATTTTGAAATGGCTCATAAAGCGATAGAAGATGGTGTGAAACTAAAAGGATACTTTGTTTGGTCTTTACTAGATAATTTTGAATGGGCTTTTGGGTATTCAAAAAGATTTGGAATAGTTTATGTTGATTATAATACCCAAAAAAAGAATAATAAAAGACAGTGGAAAATGGTATTCCCAAATCATTAAAAATAACTCTTTAGATTTTTGAGAAAAGGTTTTGAATTAATATTTATTTATGGGCGTGTCTTTGAATCCTTTAGTAGGTAGGTACCTAAAATATGTAGGCAACATACATACGCTAAAAGGTACCTATTTTATGAAATTCAACTTTATTATTTTTCTTTAAATTAAAAAAAATCCACAACAAGTGGGATAGGGGGGGATTTCAAAATATGTTTACCTAATTTTCAAAACAAGGATGTGAAAAAAAGTGGAAAGAGACATAAAAAGTCTAATCTCGCAGATGACACTTGAAGAAAAAGCGAGCTTATGTTCAGGGTTAGACAATTGGCACACAAAACCC
>JMBV01000499.1_pt1 | contig 12072 bp, 15 predicted proteins | sample 616531 | NCBI WGS metagenome assembly JMBV01 (sample SAMN02727904, study PRJNA239997) | anaerobic digester metagenome | biome: anaerobic digester; isolation source: mesophilic anaerobic digester inoculated with municipal waste water sludge... | place: Germany: Bielefeld University, CeBiTec ... | reverse complement strand
GGGAACTTGAGGTATTCATCGATGAATTAGAAGAAAGATTTGAATATCTTGAAAGAGTCCCTGACCTATGGCCAGCAGCTGGAAGATTTACTTCTGGGTTTGGAAATAGGAAAGATCCCTTTGGAAAAGGTATACGGTTCCATCAGGGAATAGATATTGCTAATTCTCCAGGAACAGATATAAAAGCCGCAGGCAAAGGAACAGTAACCTTTGCAGGAAATAAGGGTGGATATGGTAAAGTTATAATCATAGATCATGGTAATGAATACAATACACTATACGGTCATAATCAAAAACTATTGGTAAATGTAGGGGACAAAGTAGAAAAGGGACAAGTCATCGCAAATATGGGAAGTACTGGAAGAAGTACAGGGCCCATCTCCACTTTGAAATACATAAAAATGGGAATCCAATAAATCCATTAGATATATTAGAATAATGCATTGGGGGTAGAGGAAAGTGCTTGGCAAGAAAAAAAGAGTCTACTATAGATATTGACTCTTTAATAGGTGAAAATATAAAAATAATTGGCAAAATAGAAGGTAGTGGAAATCTTAGAATCGATGGATTAGTAGAAGGGGGGGATATTGATTACAAGGGAGATATAATTATAGGAGAAACAGGTAAAGTTAAAGGCAATATATCCTGTAGTAATGTATCCCTAACTGGAAAAGTAGAAGGAAATATTAAGTTAAAGTCTAAGTTAACCATTCTTCCTAAGGGAAAATTGATTGGTGATGCAGAAGTTGCAAATTTGATAATCCATGAAAATGCCTATTTTGATGGCAATTGTAAGATGATAGGCAATAATACCAGTGGGGATAAAATCACTACAGAGAGTCAACAAAAGAATAAATAAAAATCAAGGGGATACCATATAGTAACTGTATTAAAATAATAATGAAAAGCTTATGCTGTTTCATAGCATAAGCTTTTATGTTTCATCACATTTCAAATAAACTTAGTTGTTCTCTATCCCCCCCTATCCTTTCTATTACCATTGGATCTTTATCCTTAAAAAAAGGCATAATTTATGGTTTTCTCCTTCATTAATATTGAAGTATCTCCTTCCACCGAAGGTCTTAGCTTACAACTATAAACCACAGGAAAATAATCCCTAATAAATCTACCTTCTCCATGGGCAGTTAAAGCTATAAGTTGAAACCCTAGTTGTTCAGCTATGAAAAATACTGGGCTTAGCACATGATCACTAGAGGCTTTCCCAAAAGGATTGTCCAAAATAACAGTTCTATGATTTTTTTGCTTAGGTAGTATGTGTTGTTTCTTTTCAGCTACATAGTTTAATATGCCTAAAAAAAGAGCCATATTTTTACTCCATTTTTCCCCCCCACCAGACCATTGATTGGAACTTTCCCAAGCATAATACATACTGCTCACTTTGCCATCATTGGTAACCTTCCTACATTTTACCTTTATCTCCTTGCCACCCATTATATTAGTCAATAATTGCTTAGATTGAAGCCATGTTTCTATAGCCTTTTTCACTTTCCCATGATCTTCTTTTCCCCCCTTCGTCTAAAAATTCTTCATCTTCCAACTTACTAATCATCCAGTCTACATATTTTCTTATTTCTTCTTTTCCTTCTTCTTCCTCCCAAGTAGGTACCTGAATTTGAAATATTTCTTTCCAATCATCTTCTATTTTTATCCTCGTATTTTTGGGTATAGACCTTAACTCATCAGCTAATGTATTTAGATAAGTATATAAATATTGAATAAACTGATTAAGTTCTCTATCATGCTCCATTATATTTTTTTCATGTATCCTTATAGCCCTATTTATGGTCTTATTCATATTCTTTTGCCATCCCAAAACTTCATCAAAGGTATCCTTATTTCTAATGCCAGATACTGCCATCTCTCTTAGTCTTATATCCTTTACATTAGCATTTGAAAACTGAATAAACTGATTCCCTTCCATGATTACCCTTTCCCTTTGAGACTCTAAGTCCCTAGTTAACTTCTCCATTTCTTTAAACATTTTAGATACAATACCTTCCCTATCATAAGGAAGATTTTGTTCTATATCCGAGGATAGTATGGCCTCCTCAATGTTTTCTATTAAAACTCATGTTTGCCATTTTTATATCCATATTCTTAATATTCTCTTCTATTTCCTTTAATTGTTTTTTTTAATCTTTCATAGTTTGTTTCTATATATATCTGTTTTCATCTAATTCCAATTTTTCTTCAGCTAATTGTTTTTTTTATACTAGGCAAAGGCTGTGTAAAGTTGACAATCTCTTCGAATTCTTCATGAAAACTATCAACCTTTCTTCATATATATATTTTCTATGCTTATATATATCTTCTTTTTCGTTTAAATACGGTAATACCTTATCAATTTCCTCCTTCAAGCCTCTAATATCTTTCAATAGCCCTTGTATCCATATACTCCCATTATAAGGGTATTCTATATCTTCATCTATGGGATAGTTGGCACTAGCATACTTCCTCTTTAACTGTTCCTCATATTCGGTCTTAATATTCTGTGTCTCTTTCAATTCCCTTAATATCTCTGGCCTACCTTTTTGTCTCTCTAATAATCTATCCTTTATATATTCCCTTTCTTCTAAAATACTATCCTTATTTAATTTTTTTGAATAAGGGTTTAAAATCTTCCACCTCTTTATAATAAGGATTGGTCAATATATCATGTATCTGATTGTCTATATCTCTTATTCCTTCGTCCATCTCATGGATTACAGCTTTTTTTCCCATCCCTATCCTTTTTTTGTATCAATATATCCTTTTCTACAAGGATTAATTGTTCATTTTTTTTGGTATAATAGATTATTTATTCTTTCCTTATCTTTAACCTTTTCAAAATAATCTAAAGCTTTTTCAATCCTCCTGGCTAAATAATTGTCCTCCTGTTCCAAGTCCTTCACCTTAGTCTGATAATCATCTATTTCCCTATCAATTAAACCCCCCCTTTCTCTCCGTTTTTCATCCAATTGATTTTTCTTATTATGCAATTTATCTTTTAAGCTTTTTACTTCTTCTACTAATTGAATATAGTCATCATAAGGATAATTTGATAAGAATTCAATAGTTTTAACTAATATATCCTGCCAATACTTTTCTTCCTCTTCTTTTCCCTTTCTCTTCTTCACAGCCTCTTTAACGGACTCTTCCAGCCCCTTCTTCCATAATTGGTATTCTTCTTTATCTACATTATCTTGCCATATACGAGGATAAATATATCTCTCTTCTATTTTCCCCCCCTTTCCCAATAGTATATTAGATGCTTCCTCCTGAGATAGGATCAATATAGGAAGTGTAAGCTTTTCTCTTTGATCCTTTATCTTTCTATATAGTTTCTCCACTTCTCCTTTTGATGTTATAATAGCTAAAGTCCATAGAGGATATTCCTTATATATTTCATCTATATTCTTATTTAAATTAGCTGCCCCTTTCTCTATATATCTGGTACCAATCTCCAATAAATTAAATTGATTCCTCCAACTATTTACCCATTCTTCAAGAAGTGGTTCCCCAGTAAAATACTCATTTTTACCATAGTAATCCAGTAGCCTATAGGATATTCTCTCCTTCTCTAATAACTTCTCTTTTTCATTTCTAGTTCGCTCTAACCTCTCCTCCATATACTGACTTATAGACTGCTGTTTTAAATATACAGAATCTAGATAATGCCATTCTAATCTCAATCCCTTTATGGTGGACAATATCTCCCTATGTTTTTCATCTATGGATTCTAAATCCCTATCTTTAAGGGTTGTATACTCTATAAGCTTTTGGATTTCATCATGAATATTTGAAATTTCAATAGACAACTGTTCTTTTCTTTCTTTTAATTTCTTTAGCTTTTCCCTATAAGATATATTTAGCCCCCCCTCGATCTCCTCTGTTCGCTGCCTCCATTTAGGATATTCCCCCCCTCTATAGTCTCTTTTGTAGGATTAGCTAATACATCCTTTTTTTATATTTTTCATACTATCCTCTATACTCTTTATTTCTCTTATATCTCCTGCTCTTCCTTCTATAAGATTCTGTTTATTATTCTTTAAGCATTCTATATTTTGACAAATCCTTTGTAATAGATCCTGGTATTTATCCCTTCGGTTTTCCCAAATATTTTTCTGCTTTCCCAAATTGACTATTTCCCTTTCAAAATATCCTCTCAGTGCACTAGAATTTTCTTCTAGTCTATCCTTTAAATCTTTAATATCCTCGTCTTCTTCCAACTCTTCTAATTGTTTCTTTAATATATTTATACGTTCTTCCTTTTGCTTAATATGGGATTTAATTTCTGCAATCTCTAAATTTTGTAAAGCCTTCTCCTTTGTTTTCAATCTATTGTCCCAATCCATATACTGAGATTTTATAACTTCATATTCATCCCTTGCATCTTCTAATTCCTTATTTAACAGAGCTAATTCATAGGAGATATTTTTTTTCTTTTTAACTCATATTTCTTCTTCAACAAAATTTCTTCCAACCCTTTTATATGATCTATTTCATCTTCTGTTTTTCCTTCTCCTCTACAAAAAAAATTTGTATATGGATTTTGCCTCACTCTTTTACTGCACATCTTTTTCTCTGCTTCATGTAATTTAGTATAAGTAGATACGTATTGGGATATTTTACCTTCTATGCTTTTGCTCTCTTCTATTCTCATCCTAAGCTCTTTATGTTTTTTTAAAATGTTCCCTTTGCCTTTCAAATATTTGAACAAAATCCTCTGTTCCACCCATCAATGTCTCTTCTACTACGGGTATCAACAGTTGGTTTACCAACTGAGACGTAGTTTTACAACCATCAAAAAACTTCTCCACATCACCTTCCGCACCGTTTATATGGGCAATACTCCTCCATTCAGAAGGCACTATATGGAAGTTTTCCTCAATATACTGATGAAAATCTTTTATAGTATCAAAGGTATGAGCATTCATCTTCTGATTCTGCATATACTGATAATACTCTTGCATCTCCTGCCTACTGGCTGGTCTAGTATCTCCTTCCATAGTCTGCTTTACAAAAGGTATATGCTCTATAGAATGATCCTCTTCTGTAGAATAATCATAAGCATATTTTAATGATTTTAGCCCTTCTGGAGCTAAAAATAATGTTACTGCCGTAAGACCATATCTTCTAGGCCTATCATTTAGTATCCATTCAATTGCTACATGACTAGCTCCTCCTTCCAGAGAGAGGGTATCCTTGATCTTCCTATCTCCTAAACTAGTATGGGGCAATATAGCTTGGAGTACAGTCTGAATAAGTACTGTCTTCCCGCCTCCATTTTCCAATAGTATTACTCCATTATACCCATCGAATTCAAATATCTCGTCATTAAATCTCTTTTCTCCATTTTCATATATTATATTAGTAAGTCTAATCCTAGATATAGCTGGCAATATCCTCACCATCCTTTCCCTCTAGAGAGTATATAAACTCTAATATCTCCCTATTATATTCCAGTTCCATAAAATATCTTTGAATAATAGCTTTTGCTTTTTCTGTTAACTGAACCTCTTCGTTCCCAATATCTTCTACCAACTCCTGTTCTTCTAAAAATCTCTTCACCACATTCATAAAGCTCATCCTACTTATAGTCCTCGCTGTTTGCTGAACATTTTCCTTAATGTCGTCTAATGCATCCCACTTTTCTATTACAGCTATCCAATTGTATTCGTATTTTCTTTCCAATTTTATTAACTCCTCTTCATCATAACCTTTTAAGGATAATATTTTATCGTTTACACTATTTAGCCAATCCTCCATCTTGATAAAATCTCTTGTAGCCTCGGTTGTCTGATAACTATCATAAAATTCTCCAAATAGGATTATTATAGCCACATACATCATATATATATCTGCATTTACAGCTCTAGATGGAAGATACTTATCTTTTATGGTTTCATTAGATACATGAAAGGGAGAATTTATAGCTAAAGGTATCATATATATAAAATCTCCTACCACCAACAAGGTACAATCTACTTCCTTAGCAAACATATCCACTAATCCCTTTATAGAATCATCCGCAAGGTACAATCTTATATCATCTTTATAAGCTTTGCCATCAATAGCTAGGATAGAATATATCCTAAAAGCCTGTACTACTTGTTCCTGTTCATATAGCATCCCTATCTCCCTCCAGTGTCAATCTCATGTCTTTAATCACATATCTATCATTAGGTTTAAGTTTCCCAGAAACTTCTACCACTTCTATCCATTGGCAATCTCCTTCTAAAAGCTCTATCACCTTATCCAACATTTGGTTTTGATTTTCCTCTATTTCTATCTTAATTGGAGAACTATGATGAAGTAGTATCCAAAAATCATAAAAAGTTCTATCCTCCAATATATCCTCATAATCATTTTCTTTCATAAAATCTATAACTTTACCTAAAGTTATAGATTTGTCTTTATCCATTGCCTCCATGGTTATCTCCATAATATGTTTAAAGTTTTTCTGATGTATCTTTATCTCCTCTTGTACCTCCCAGTCACCTAGTGGTTCAGCAAAGGATATATTAGATCCTTCTGTGCCTCTTTTCCCTATTCTCTGTTTCGAAAACACAGCCAAAGGAGACCAAAATTCTCCCTTTTCTAAATATAAAAAAAAGGTTCTACTAATCTTCTAGAAGCTTCTAAGGGTAAAGGAGCTGATAATAATTTATTGGTTACCTGGTCTTTAAAATTAAAGGAATCAATTCCTATATAATAAAGAGATTCTTGTGCAGCATTTAAAGCAGTAGTCTTCATATCTATACTCTGAGATAATAATTGCCTATGTTCATAGTGAACCTCTCCTAATTCCTTATCAATTCTAAGGATTAATCCATAAGCCTTTCTCATCTTTTCTTCCCTTTTTCATGCTCTAACCTTTCTCTTGTTTCCTTTATAAATGATTTCAATTCTTCAAACTCTTCATTTTCACGACTTAATCTAAAGTGAATATCATCGACAATTGATTCATATCGTTTATAAGTTTCATCTGATACAATATTCCTTTGAATTTCATGCTTTATCCTATATATTTTATCCTGTAAACCCTTTACATCCATTCTCATTTCATCTATTTGACGCAAAGCACCAACAAACTCTCCTTTTTCCAATTGTTTTCTAAGTATCAGCTGATTTATAGAAAGCTGAAATTCAGAAAAAAAACTCCTTAGTTGCAAATATAAGCTCTAATCCCTGTTCATCTAATTCATAATATTGGGTATTGGTCTTTGTATCAAAATGGGAAGCCTTTAGTATGGAATATTGGATTACTTCCTCTTTTCCTGTCTCCCAATTATAAAATTCTCGGCTATTTCTCCTACCACTAGGAGGACGGAATACCTGAATTATCTCTCTAGACAATTTTATATATTCTTCAAAATTTAATTCATATTCCTCCTGAGTAAGTTTAGATAAGAATTCTGCCAATTCCAGCACTCCAGCTTTTTTTATTCCTAATCAACATGTTCTCAAAAAAAAGAATAGTAAACTTAAAAACCCTAATCCATAGTAGTCTATAGGTTTACTTCTATTATCTTTTCCTGATTTTCTTTCTAATGTATATAGGGGATCAAATAATACCAGTCTTTCCATCCTATCCCTATAGTTTTCAGTTATGTTCTTTATGGAAATATCCATATGCTATTCCTCCAGATACTTATTAATTCTTCCTGTTTTAATCCTTCTTGGGGGGGAATATAACTTTCCCTACAAATTAATTCATCTATAATACTTATTTCCATTTCTCCAAAATGACTTTTAAACTTTTCTATGGCAATTTTATTTTTCTGCTGAGTCTGTTTACCAATAGAATAGTCCTTTTTTTAATAAAGCTTTATAAAAGGGAAGGGCTAATTCTATTTGGTATTTTTCATATAGATAATACCAAATGAAAATGCCTTCTGCATCTATGTCCCCAAAGTAATAGACTCTATGTAAATCCTCTTCTAATCCTAACTGAGTAGGGAGCCTATGGATATTCGACACTATCTTCCAGCCAGCACCATATACTAAAGATGTAAATTCCGTATCCTTTATTGAATCCATCAGAGCATAAAATGTGGCTTTATTTTCTACTGCCAAATGAATATGATCACTTCTTTTAAGTTTTAATGGATTTATTGCCAACATCAAAGGATCTGGATTAGTCGTTATCTTCAGTTTATCCCAAAGTTTAATCCTTTCTAACAATCTCTTACCATCTTTTTCATCAATCCATTTTTCATCCCCCCCTACCAGCTGAAAAGATCTTTCTGGAGTAGTAGTATAGTCATCTGGGAGTCCTTTTTCATTTAAATAAAAGTGGATTTTTTTCTATATAAGGTAAGTCCTTATACCATTCTTCCTCATCCAATGAAAAATATATATCTAATTGAATATTAGGATTGAATTTAATACTGTAGTATTGAATTTCACTATTAAGAGTTTCTCTTAAATTGAATTTAATTATACGATATGTATTATATAAAGGGATAGATTTGCCATTAGTACCATGGGAATTTATAGGTATTAAAATTCCCTTATCCACTAAATTCTCCACAACATCTGCAAAATCCTCATAGGTTTCTCTGCCTGTCAATAAATTTTCCAATTGGCTTAAAGGAATAGTATTTCTCTTATAAGTTTTCAAATATTCAATAATTGTTTTTTTTCCATAAGTTTTCACCTTTTCCTTTGAAATAGAACAACTCTTATTCTTATTATACTTTATCATTTTTACATTTTCCAACATAGATAGTTCTATAAACTTATTCCCACAAAAAAAAGAGACTAAATTTAGTCTCTTTTTTTTATACAAATAAACTTTTATCACTTACATTTTTAAATAAGGATAATAACTCTTCCTTGGTTAAAGAGCTCTTCGTATCCCCCCTCTATATCTACTGTTTTCCTCCCCCCCATATGGAGCATTATCAATCTATTTCCATACTTTATAGCATGTTCTATATTATGGGTTACCATAATAGTAGTAATATTTCTTTCCTCTACTATCCTACTTGTAATATCCATAATAATTTCACTAGTTTTAGGATCCAATGCTGCTGTATGCTCATCTAATAATAATACCTCTGGATTCCCCCCCATAACTGCCATTATCAATGCTAAGGATTGTCTTTGCCCACCAGAAAGTTGAGAAATAGGGGTGTTTAATTTATCTTCTAAATTTAATCCTAAAACCTTTAATGATTCTTTAAAATATTCTTCATCCTCTTTATCTATTAAAAAGCTAAGCCCAAACCTTTTCCCTTTATTCTTCGCCATAGATAGATTTTCATATATGGTCATGGAAGGGTTAGTACCCATAGATGGATCTTGAAATATTCTAGATATCCTCCTACACCTTTCATGTTCTCCTTCATTTGTTATATCTATACCATTTAAAACAATACTCCCTTCATCTACTTCTATACTTCCAGATATTAAATTTAGTAGAGTGGATTTCCCTGCACCATTACTCCCTATTATGGATATGAAATCTCCATCTTCTATATTTAAAGAAAAATTATTAAACAATTTTTGCTCATTTATACTTTCTTTATTAAATGTTTTTGAAATATTGTTTAACTTAAGCATTTTCACTACCTACCTTCTTAAGCTTTGAAATAGACTTATCCTTTTCTTCCATTAAAGCCTTCTTCTTTTTAAGCATTCCTTTTCCACTACCTAAGGATAAAGCTATTATAACTATAATGGAACTGATAAGCTTTAAATCACTAGGATTAAATCCAATTTTTAAACTTAATGCTATACTAGTTCTATATATTAAAGTCCCAAGTATACACAATATACTGGAATTAGCTAGATTTAATTTCCTAAATAGGTTAAATCCAATAATTATAGAAGCAAGTCCCATAATCATAATCCCAGTACCCATATTTATATCACTAAAACCTTGGTATTGGGCTAATATCCCTCCTGATAATGCTATAAAAGCATTGGATAAAGAAATAGCAAATATCTTAATAGCACCAGTATTAATCCCTAAAGATATAATCATATTTTCATTATCCCCCCCTATGCCTTTTAGTAGATATCCTAATTTGGTTTTGTAGAATAATGTAAAAAAATACTACAGAAATAGATGCTAAAATAATTATGGTAAATAATATATTCCCTTTTGAAAATATATTATACTCAGCAAATAAGGGGGGGAGATTAGCCCTTCCCATTATCCTTAAATTTATGGAATAAAGACCTACCATCACTAATATACTTGAGAGTATATCCTGTATTTTAAGCTTTACATTTAATATGCCTGTTATAGCTCCTGCTATAGCTCCTGCTAACATAGAAAATATCAAAGCTATAAAGGGGGGTTAACTCCCTTAATTATAAGTATTGCCGATACACTAGCTCCTAAAGTAAAACTTCCATCTGCTGATAAATCAGCAAATTTGAGAATCTCATAACTTATATATATTCCCATAACTGCAATGGAAAATATTAAACTCTGTTGAACTACACCTAATAAAAATTCCTGCATTTACTTCTCCCCCCCCTCTACTATAATAGCTTCTTCTAATATTTCTTTTGGAATATTAATTCCCAGTTTGTTAGCTATATTTTGATTTATAGTAAGTTGAGTATCCTTAGGTCTAAAAACAGGTATGTCCTTTACTTCCTTCCCATTCATTATATCTACAGCCATAAGGCCTGTTTCATAGCCTAATTTATAATAATCCAAACCTTCGCAGGCTAAAGCACCATTTTTAACCATAGGCTCATCTACACCAATAGTGCCTATTTTATTATCTAAGGCTACTTTTGTGATTATAGACATACTAGAAGCTATCAAATTATCTGAAGGAAGGAATAGTAAATCTATCTCTTGAGCTTTGGCCCTAAGGGCTGGTTCTATTTCTGATGAATTGGTTACAGGTATATCTACTATTTCAAGGCCTTGTTTTTCAGCTGCTTCCTTAGCCAATTCCACTTGCACTTGAGAATTTACTTCACTAGTATTGTAGGGGGGGATTCCCACCTTCTTTACATTGGGAAATATCTTCTTTCCCAACTCCAATTGTTTATCTACGGGAACTAAATCAGTAGTTCCAGTAATATTTCCCTCTGGCGAGTCTAAATTTTTTTACAAGTCCTGCAGATACAGGATCTGTCACCGCTGTAAATAGTATAGGAATTTCTTTAGTAGATTGAAAAGCCGATTGAGCTGATGGGGGGGTAGATATGGCAAATATTAAATCCTTTTTTTTGAGATACGAAGTTTTGGGCTATAGTAGTAGTCAAAGCTATATCCCCTTGGGCAAATTGAGTATCTATTTTAATATTTTCCCATCCTCGTATCCTTTCTCCTTTAAGGCATCAATAAATCCTTCCCGAGCTAAATCTAGTACAGGATTTTCAATGATTTGACTAATCCCTATGGAAAATACTTCTTCTTTTTGAGATGAACATCCATTTAAAGATAAGCTAATAATCAATAACAAAATAAAGCCTAAGCATCTACTTAGACTGGTAAGGTGTTTTTTTTCCTACCATGCTACCATCCTCCTAAATATTAATTTTTAATTTTACTTAAATCTACCAATCTACCTTTCTACCCTTAGCCTTTCGGCTACCTACAAAAAAATATATGATTAGATTATAATATTTTATGAAGCTTTTGTCAACAATCTTTTATTTTTTTTAATCCACCAGGGGGAATAGATCTATGACCTACCGCTATGGCTAAATCGTTTAGATGAAGTAGTCCTATACTTATAAATAAGCATACCACTACATGTTCTCCTGATCTAGCTATACCTAATTTCCCACCAAAATTAAGACCTAATGCTTTAGAATTTAATTGGCTTATAGCATCCTTAGCTGCCCCCCCTGCTACTGCTCCTTCATGGACATGAATATCCTTTATAATCCCAGTCTTCTTTGATGCTACCAAAGCCCTCTCTATAATAGTAGGTATAGAATTGATTAGATCTCCTCCAATATCTACTGCACAAGATTTAATGCCTTCTTTTTTTTAATTCATCTATTATTATCTTCTCCTCTTCCCTAGTGGATACCGCCAATTTAATAGCTGCCTTTGCTACCTCTATACTACTACTGTTCATATTCATT
>JMBV01000498.1_pt1 | contig 12081 bp, 19 predicted proteins | sample 616531 | NCBI WGS metagenome assembly JMBV01 (sample SAMN02727904, study PRJNA239997) | anaerobic digester metagenome | biome: anaerobic digester; isolation source: mesophilic anaerobic digester inoculated with municipal waste water sludge... | place: Germany: Bielefeld University, CeBiTec ... | reverse complement strand
TATGCTAGACTTAGATCAGGGTGCCGCTGCAGCACCTGAAATCATTGATTCTTCAGCGAAAACGGGGAGGTTGAGAAAACTGCTAGTTGGGATTGTGCCGGGGGTAGCTGCCTCGGTTTTAGTGGCACTGCTTTCCGTATTGATGGGCCACTTCATACCTGTGGTGGGGGGGCCAGCGTTCTCGCCCTAGGCGTGGGGGGGCTGGCCATTAACGCACTGGCGGGCGGGGGGGGAAGGCCCCACTGCGAGCGGGGGGGCTTGAGTTTACTTCCAAGATTATTCTGCGTTTGGCGATTATATTTCTCGGGGGGGCCAGTTTGAGTGTTGGTGAAATATTTTCAGTGGGGGGGCGCTACTCGCTTATTGTAATGGCCTTCACGCTCAGTGCCGCTTTCGGTTTTGGTTATCTGTTTACTTATCTACTAAAGATAAATTGGAAAATGGGCACACTCATTTCGGCCGGAACGGGGGGATTTGCGGCGGTTCCGCCATTATGGCCCTCTCGCCTGTGATTGGCGCGGAAGATAGCGATGTAACTTACTCAATTGCGGCCACTTTTATTTTTGATGTGGCCATGATTATTCTATTCCCGATCGCCGGACGCCGGCTGGGGGGGTTGTCGGATTTAGCCTACGGGCTTTGGACGGGAACTGCCGTAAATGATACATCGTCGGTTGTGGCGGCCGGCTATGCCTTTAGTGATGCGGCCGGTGCTTTTGCCACCATTGTTAAATTGACGCGGACCCTTTCCATTATTCCCATCGTATTGATTTTCTCCATTTTTGAGGTGGCCAGGCGGGGGGGCCGGCAAGATGGCGAAGAGGCGTTAAACCGCTGGGCGCATTTGCGTAAAGTGAGCCCCCCCTGGTTTATCCTTTGGTTTGTGGGCATCGCTTTGTTAAACAGCCTAAACCTTATTCCCCCCCAACTGGTGGGGCGGGGCTTAAAGGCGCTCAGTCGTTTTTGATGACCATGGCTCTGGGCGCGATAGGGTTGAATACTGATCTTAAAAAGCTGACCGCGGCCGGTTGGGCTCCCATGCTGCTCGGTTTTATTGTATCGGCCATTGTGGTTGTGGTATCGTTAGTTGTGCAATACGGCTTGGGCCAAATTTAGGATAATAAAGGAGAGAAAAAAATGCTAATCGATTTACACTTTCATTCTTATTACAGTAGTGATGCGGATTTCAGCCCGACAGAATTGGTGGGGATTGCGCAAAAACAGGGGCTTAAAATCATTTCTTTGACGGACCATGATAGTGTGGCGGGTGTGGGTGAATTTCTGCAGGCAGGTAAAGCGGCGGGTTTGGAACCGGTACCCGGGGTAGAGATCACAGGCCGCTATCAGGGGGGGAGTGGTATCATATTCTGGCCTATTATTTGGATTGGCAGAATAAAGAACTAGCGGAGTTTATGGCTATAGCCAATACAGCGCAAACACAGCTGATTAAGGATGTGGTGGCGGTATTGGCCGAGCGCGGCTACTCTCTTAGCTATGACGATGTGCTCAAATATAAAACGAACTGGCCGTTGCGGGCTATGTAACGATTGCTAAAGCAATCTACAAGGGAAAACCCGATTATGAAGAGCAGTATTTTGACTTTATGAATGACGTCCTTAAACCTTTGACACCTGCCGATTACAACGACAGCCTGCCTCCGGTGGAGGATGTGATCGCCCTGATTCTCAAATTAGGTGGTGTTCCCGTTTTGGCCCATCCGGGCCTGCAGCTTGATTCGGCCGCTGACCGGTCGCTTGAGGTGGTCAAAACGTTTAAGGAGATGGGCCTAGAGGGGATTGAGGCCGTTTCTACCTATCACGATGCTCGGGCTGTCGATGTATTTTTACAGATGGGGGTTGGACCTTGATTTGTTGATTACGATGGGAAGCGATTTTCACGGTGAACTAAAGCCCACGATAGATATGGGCGGCGCGCCAAAAGTTGATTTCCCGGTGGTGGACACCCTGCTCAAACAGGGCTTTTTCCGGGGCTTATAGGCGGCCCGGATTGGCCCGGCTGCGCCTCAGCACATATTGGCCCGCTTCAACGCCCAGATCATCAGCTATTACCCCCCCGCATTTGGCCTTGAGCAGAAAATAAACGGGCCTCTTTGTTGAACAGCTCAACGTTTCATAATTGCCCTGCCCCTTGCAGATAACCACATCGGCTGAGTAAAAGAGATGCTCAAATTCGGGCGTCATTTCAGCCAAAAGTAGGCCGGGGGCAGTGCTGCCCGTATCCACAATCGCGGCAACCTCCCCCCCGATGCCGGAGGCAGCCGCATCGTCCGCGGTAGCATCATTAATAATCGGGGGGGCGCTTCTAACACCGTAAAAAGCTGCTTAACAGTGGGGGGGTTTAGGTTATTTATTTCCGTCAGCAAAAACGATCGAAAACTGTCTCGCCCGCGTTATCGCCCACAACCAAGACGGTGGATGCGCGCTCCAATTCGGCGCGTAAATGTTCCAGATCATCTAGGCGCAGGCCCCCCCGCTTAAGTTCCTGCAAAAGCATCCTCTCCCAATCTTTTGCGGACAGGGCTCCGTAGACCGCCGCATCTATCAGGTTGCCCGCGGCGGACAATTCCAGTGCGGCCCGCAGCCTGTCCCCCCCTTCAGTTTCGCTCCGGTGGTGCAGCGCGGGGGTAGAGGCGGTTAGCAATGGCGATCGCTTCTGCCTTAATTCGGTTGTACGGATCGGCATTACCGGTCCGCTTTTTGACAACCCCGTGCAGAGCTCGGCCCAGCTCGGGTGAGGTGGCGTAGGAGCGATAATTCTGCACTATCTGCAGCGCCTCTACGAAAATGTCTTCTTGAGTGGAGGCATCCGCGCCGGCAAGCGCGGAAGCTTCCAGGATTTGCCGCAAATTGCAGGGAATGCATTCCAAATGTATTTTCATCTTTGTCCTCCCTGATCGGTTTAGGATCTTAGTTGGCGAGACGCCGGCCAATTCCTTGTGCAGAATTGGACCAGTTTTCTTCGAAAAAAATGAAATACGGCAGGAAAAGGGACCCGCATTAGAGAAATAGATAAGGCGCACACAATATATTATGGGAGGTCTTTATTTGTCACTGCAGATCATTACAGACAGTGCCTGCGATTTGCCTCGGGAACTTGTGGAAAAATGCGGAATTGAGGTCCTGCCTTTCTTTGTTTATATCGCGGGAAAGGAATATGTGGATGGGAAAAACATTACCCCCGATCAGGTTTATGATGCCATCAGGGACGATTTGGTACCCACCACCGCCCAGGTGCCCATGGAAACATTCTTAGCCACCTTTAGAAAGTATGCCAGCCTGGGTAAGGATTGTTTATATTTAAGTTTTTCATCTCAAATGTCCGGCAGCTGCGGTACGGCACGTTTAGTGGCGGAGCAAGTGGAGAAAGAATACCCCGGGGGGGTCAAGATTACGGTTGTGGATACACTGAGCGGCTCTCTCGGCCAGGGGTTAATCGTTTTAGAGGCGGCGCGATTGGTTGAGGAAGGAAAAAAACGCGGATGAGATTATCGAGCGGGTGCGGGAGCTGTCCCAAAATAGGGTCGAGCATGTTTTTTTTCAGTGGATGATTTGAATTATTTGCACCGCGGCGGCAGAGTCAGTTATGCCAGTGCTTTTTAGGCTCGCTGCTGAACGTGAAGCCCATTTTGCACGTTAGGGATGGATTAATTATACCTTTTCAGAAAGTGCGCGGTAAGAAAAAAAGCGATCGGGCGCATTGTCGATCTAGTTCAGAAACGGGCGGCCGATCCCCAACAATTAATTGCCATCACCCACGCCGATGATCCTAATATGGCGGAACAGCTTCAGAATGCGCTGCGGGAAATGCTCGGCTGCTGCAATTTTATCGTTAACGTTGTGGGCAGTGTGTTGGGCTGCCACATTGGTTTAGGCGGTGTAGCTGCCTTTTTTTTGTCAATGAAAGACAGCCCGATTTTTAGTTGGAAATCGCGCTTGCGCTTCTGCGCCCCGAGGCGTATAATCTAGTAAGTAAGGGGGGGAATTAGCTCAGCAGGTTAGAGTGCTACGCTCACATCGTAGAGGCCGTAGGTTCGAGTCCTACATTCCCCACCATCATGGGGGGGATATGGCGCAGCTGGGAGCGCGTCTGCTTCGCATGCAGAAGGCCGGGGTTCGAATCCCCCTATCTCCACCATGAGCGAAAGGGCTTTCGGATTTGTGTCCGGAGGCCTTTTTAGATATTAGGCTAAATACCGGGCGATCAGCGCGGCGAAAATAACCGCGGGCAGCATATTGCCTACCCTGATCTTCGTTAACCCCCCCAGCAGATTCAGCCCGATGGCGAGGATTAAAATACCTCCGGTGGCAGTGATCTCCGCCAGAACCGCCGGGCTGAGCAGGGGGGGAGCAAGGGAGGTGGCTAAAAGTGCAATGCTCCCTTGGTAAAGAAAGACTGGCAGCGCCGAAAAAGCAACACCGATACCAAGTGCGGTGGCGAAGAAGATGGACAGCATTCCATCCAGAATTGATTTGGCGTATAAAATTTGATGGTCGCCCATGAGCCGCTGTTGAGCCCGCCGATGACCGCCATGGCCCCCCCACGCAAAAGACGAGGGTGGCTGTGAGAAAACCCTGGGTGAAATCACCTGCGCTCTTTTTATCCCCCAGACTGCGCCGCAGCAGATTGCCCATCTGCGCCACCCGCACTTCAATCCGGCAGAGTTCGCCCAGGATCGAACCAAGCAGCAAGGCGGCGATGGGTATTAGTATGTTGGCGGTAGTAATGCCCATGGAAATGCCAATGATCATGATGGCCAAACCGAGCGCCTGCATAATTGTCTGTTGAAATTGTTCGGGGAGCCTAATTATACGGCCCGCTATTGCGCCCATGATAATCGCGGCTCCGTTTACTAAGGGACCTAAGAGCACCAAGCCTTTTACCTCCACATAGTGCAAGATAGTTTTAATTTCGGCATTTGTTCACCGATTCCTGTTCTTAGCTCGGCGCAAATTGGGCCACGCTTCTTTCCTTTCTGAATAAAAGGCCGGCGGCGGTAATGGCCACCGCAAAGCCCAACTGAATAAACATATTGTGGTAAAAAGGCCGCGGCGCCTTTGTCAGCGTTCCGAGTGCGGAAATCAGATCGTTGTTCTTCACATACCAAAAGGAGGGCAAGAATTTCGCCACCGCCAGAACGGGCTTGCTCATAAGTGACTGGGGGGGAACGAATACACCGCCCAAGAAATTCATGCCCAGGGCAATAACCTGTACCGAACCGGCGAGGGCGTTGTACGTTTTTACCGTGTCACCGACTAGAAAGGCGATGCTGACGCAGACCGCGGTGAATGCCAAGGAATTTGCCGCATAAAGTCCGAATAATCCGGTGCCGAATAGTTTAGACCCGTAAAGGGGGGGTAGGGACACCAGTATGAGCAGCAGCCAGCAGACAAGGGCGAAAACCGCGTGCCCCGCGAGGAGCTGCTGATTCATCCTCCGTTTGGGCAGAGGTGAGCATAGGTTGCGCAGGTTCAAATTGGGCTCGTTAAACGAGATCATCACAGCGCTGATACCGCTGATTATTATAGCTAAGAGGGCGTAGGCGCAGTAGCGGAAGTAGTAGGCATAGTTGGGATCGGACTCGGCGGCTGCCCCGAATGTCTCCAACTGTACTTTCGTTTCTATGGCTAGCGCTGCGCTAGTTAATGCCGCCAGCTGTTTTTGGGACTTCTCGCCTAGTTCCAGATACATCTGTGCTGTGTTTAAGAATTGATTGATCTGCAGATCCGCGTAGTGGCTGCTGGCCGAATTGGGGGGGATGATCACTTTCTCGATCAAAGCCCCTTCCCCTTGTATGAAGCGCCGGGAAAAACCGGGCGGAATAAGCGCAATATATTCAACGCGGCGGTAAAAGCGCATCCTGCAGGGCCTCTTGTTCGTCAGGCAGATCGATAATGTGGCAGGCCCGACTTAAATGGTCCTGCAGAGCTAAACTTAGTGTGTCTCCATCCTATCGATAACGCCGATGGGAAGCAAAGTGGGTTCAAACGTCTCAATATCTTGGGCGGGCGCCATAAACGAAAACAAAAGGCTGATTGCCAAAAAAAACATTGAAATTGACTAGCAGCGTATGCCGCGAGGCCCGCATCACCTTGAAATAGGCCTTAAAGACTTGCATATCTTTCCCTCCTTAGACGGTGAAAACTGATTAAGCCCAGCACTAGTGAAATTAGTACTAGACTGCCGAGGTTCAGGAAAAAGCGCTGATAAGTGTGATAGATATGCAGGCTGTAGAAGGAATCGGCAATCAAAGCTGCGGGATTTAAGCGGGCCACGAGCGGGGGGGCCTTTCGGGCAACGGTATCTTTAATCGGGGGGGCCCACATCAGCCCGGCCAGGAAACTGGCCAGCATGTTAAAGGCGATTAAAATCCCGTTTTTGGCCCCTTCATCTCCCGGAATCAGGGTGCCGGCCGCATATCCCAAGCTAACGCCGCATAGGCAGCCGGCAAGGGTAAGCAACAGGATTAGGCCTAATTCGCTGCCAAAGCTAATTTGCAGGGCGAATCTCAAATAGGCGAGCAGAATCAGTACTTCGGCAAAACTGATTGCGAGTGCCGCCAGCGTGTCAGATAGGACAACACTTTTTTTGTGAGTCGGGGGGGCGGTACTGCGCCGGGCACCTTGAGGCGAAAGATCCGCCTGCAGATGCAGGGTGTTGCGTAAGCCCCCCCAAAAAGAACTGTAAAGACAGGTCATGGCAATCAAGGCGTAAAAGAACCCTAAATTCGTGTCCTGCTTGGCCTGGGAAAACCAGATCTGCTGCGTGAATTCCCGGCGATGATCAGCTGCGCCGATTAAGGCGGGCACGGTGGCGGGGGGGTTTTGCCGGGCGATTTCGGTGATGGCCCACTTCGTTTGGCTGTATTGATCGAGGAAGGACTTGAGAATTGTCTGCCGAAAACCTTTTTGTTTTACCGTGAGTCGCACGGGGGGGTTTGCGGCTTGGATGATTCCGTAAACCCGCCCCTCATTGAGAAGCCGCAGCGCTTCGCCCTCTTCTGCCACCGTTAACTGCAAAAACTGATTGGGGGGGCCCGGTTGGGACAGGGCTTCTAATGTTTTGCGCAAATACGTATCGCTCTCATATGCTTCATTGTTCACAACGGCGGTGGGGGGATGGGTTCAAATTCTTCTGCCAGCGATGTTAAATGGCCGAAGCTGAAATAAAAAAAAGGGTGGCCAAAATTAGGGGGGAAAAATCATCGTCCAAAAGACTGTACCCCCGATCGCGCACCAAACATTTCAAACGGTACTTGAAAACATGCCAAAACATGTCTTTCCCTCCTAATCCCGCAGTTGGCGGCCTGTGATTTCCAAAAAAAACATCATTTAACGTGGGTTGTTCAGAATAAACTTTATTAAATAAAAGCTCTTCTGCTTTGAGGTGATCGAGTAGGGTCAGCAAATTGTGTTCGCCCCCGTCGTAACGCACCGAAAGCAGATTCTCTGAAAACTGCGCCCTGCTCACATGGGGCAGCCGCCGGATTTCAGCTAATTGCTCCGGGGGGTGAGCAGGTACGTCTCCACGCTGATCGCTTCCCCTTGATTGATCATTGCTTTTAACTCAGCGGTGGTGCCGGTGGCGATAGGGCGCCCCTGGTCCATGATTACAATGCGGGTGCAGAGTTGTTCCACTTCTTCCATGTAGTGTGAAGTGTAGATCACGGTTGTCCCGGCCCCGTTCAATTCTTGAATGCCTTCTAAGATTTTATTGCGGCTTTGCGGATCCACCGCCACCGTGGGCTCGTCTAAAATGAGCAGTCTGGGCTTATGGGCGATTCCACAGGCGATGTTTAAACGGCGCAGCAATCCGCCGGATAATTTATAGGGCATAAAGGCACGAAAATCACGCAAACCGACAAATTCGATCGCTTCTTCCACCAGTTCTCGGCGGAGCACCCGGTCGTCAACATAGAGGCCGCAGAAATAATCAATATTTTCGTAGACACTAAGTTCTCGAAAGACGGCCACATTTTGCATCACGATGCCAATGTTCTGCTTGATATGGTAAGCATCGGGCCGCATCGGTTCGCCAAACACTTCGATGCTGCCCTTATCGTATTTCAGCAGGGCTAAAATGCAGTTAATGACAGTCGTTTTGCCTGAACCGTTCGGGCCCAAAAGGCCGACAATTTCCCCCCCTTCCCGCACCTGCAAGTCAAAATGATCTAAAGCGAGCAGTGCGCCGTAACGCTTGACTAGGTTTTGCACGTTCACCAGCATAAAAATCCCCCCCCTTTCTCTCTGGTATTAGCGTAAGCCAAGTCAAGCCAGCGGGTAAGTGCCGACTGTAAGTTTTTGCAGTGACAAATGTCATGGGGGGGGCAGGATAAAAAAACTGATGGGAAGAAGTTAGTCATCGAATCAGTAAAGGGGGGGCGCGGCTGTGAACAGGATCATCGATAGGCTCTTGATTTTAGGCTGCTGCCTTCTTTCTTTGGCTGGCGGCAGCCATAATACTGCTGCGGTTGTGGCCTTGCTGGCAGCCGTTACGGTTAGCTCCTTGAACGGCTTAACCGATTCGCGCTTCTTTGTGCGGGCGAGCACACTGCTTTATGCTTTGCTCACCTTGTTTTTGCCCGGCCTTTTGTTCTTTTTCCCGCTCATCCTGTATGATTTGTTTTTGAGCGGGCGGCGGGATGGGGGGGAAAAGCTCGTTTTAATATTGGTTGCGGCCGTTTTGGTCGTGGCCGGCCTGGGCCTTCCGCCGGGCACGGTGCTATCCTTGGGCTTGTTTACAGCGGTGGCCCATGTCTTGGCCAAACGAACCCGCTCCGTGCGGGATAGTGATGGACAGCTGCGCCGCGTGCAGGATCAAAGCCGAGAGATAACGCTGCAATTGCAGGGCAAGAATGAAGAGTTGATCGCCCGGCGCGACCAGGCGGCACATTTAGCTCGGCTGGCTGAACGGGGGGGCAGGATTGCCCGGGAAATCCACGATCATGTGGGCCATCTGCTTCCCGCTCCATTCTGCAGATTGGCGCCCTATTGGTGGCGGTAGAGGAGGGGGGGCCGACCCGCCGCGGCTTGCTTCGGCTGCGCGACACCTTGTCAGAAGCAATGGACAGGATCCGCACCAGTGTGCACGATCTTTATAAGGATTCGGTGGATTTTCAGGCGCAGTTGGAACAGTTGGTGCAGCAGTTTACGTTTTGCCCGGTTCATCTTGACTACAGATTGGAAGAGGATCCCGGCCGAGAAATCGAACATTGTTTTACTGCGGTGGTGAAAGAGGGTTTAAACAATGTGGCCCGCCACTCCAGCGCCAGCCGGGTTATGATCACAGTAAGGGAACATCCCGCCCTCTACCAATTGGTGCTGCAGGATAATGGAGCAAATGTGCCCGTTCGGGCCGAGAAAGGGCTGGGCCTGGTCAGCATTGCCGATCGGGTGCAGGCGCTGGGCGGCCGCTTTTTTTTATAGAAAGGGACGGGGGGGGATTTAGGTTGTTTATCTCCATTCCGAAAGGGGGGGGCTTCGCCTGAAAGTGCTGTTAATTGATGATGACCCGTTGGTATGCCAGTCTTTACAGACGATACTGTCCGCTGACCCCGCCATTCAGGTTGTGGGCATGGCCTATGATGGGCAGCGGGCCATTGACTTATTTCGAGAGTCGCGGCCCGATGTGCTCTTGATCGATATTCGCATGGAAAAATGAGCGGCCTAACCGCGGCCGAACAGATCTTGCGGGAGTTTCACACTGCTAAAATTCTTTTTTTGACCACTTTTTCGGATGACGAATACATCATCAAGGCTCTTCGGATGGGCGCGAAAGGCTATCTTTTGAAACAGGATTTTGAAAGCATAATCCCCGCCCTAAAAGCAGTGTTCGCCGGGCAAAATGTATTTGGCGACACAATCGTGACCAAAATGCCCGAGCTATTGAAGGATCCGGAAAGACCGCCATTTACCGGGTTGGGAATCAATGCCAGGGAAGAGGAAATCGTTGCTTTAGTAGCGGAAGGTTTGAACAACAAGGAAATTGCGAAAAAGCTGTTCTTAAGCGAAGGTACGGTGCGTAATTACATAAGCACCATTTTGGAGAAACTCCGGCTGCGTGACCGCACACAGCTGGCGATCTTTTATCTAAAGCAGAGGGGGGGTAAGGCCGTGGATTATTTTGAAGTAATTGAAGAGCGGAGAAGTATTCGGAAGTATGAGCAGCGGCCCATTGCAGAAGAAATAATACAAAAGCTCGCTGCATCCGTCCTAAGGGCACCCTCTTCTAGGGGGGGTAGAAGGCCTTGGGAGTTTGTGATCGTCACGGATCGGAAAATGCTGGGTAAACTGGCGGTGGCCAGAAGTAAAGAACCGTCTTTTGTAATGGGGGGGCACCGCTGGCTGTTGTGGTTGGCGCCGATGAACGGGCCTGTGATGTGTGGATTGAAGATGCTTCCATCGCCTGCACTTATATTCTGCTGTCTGCCCAAGCTCTAGGTTTAGGCGGTTGTTGGATGCAGATTAGGGAGCGCAAACATCCCGATGGCAGGTGGGCCGAGGCTTATGTGCGGGAGCTATTGGATCTTCCCTCCCATTTAAGGGTGCAGGCCATCATTGCGCTTGGCTATCCTGCTGAAGCAAAAGAACCATATAATGCGGAGGAGCTGCCCGTGGGCAAAATTCACAGAGAAAATACACCTGCGGCGAGTAACAGAATCAGATCAAGCGGCGATGGGCCGTTCGGTTCTTTTGTTCTGCCCACCGCAAAACCGGCCATCGCCACTTTAGGGATTATGTCTTTCCGCTCTCCCAGATAGGTATTTTGTGCCCCTGTCTTGAATCTGCATAATTGAGGGCAGCAAAGAGGGGGGGTGATTGTGATCCTGGCAGAGCTTTACAAACAGTGTAAACAGTGCCGCGCCTGTGAACTGCGCAGTGGCGGTGCAACACAAGTGGTTCCCTGGGAAGGGGGGGACGGACTGCTGCAGCCATGTTTATTTCCGAGGCCCCCCCGGACAACAGGAAGACTTGTTGGGAATTCCCTTTCAGGGGGGCGGCCGGCAAAATCTTCGACAAGCTCGCCGCCGCGCTCGGTTTTACCAGAGGCAAAGAGACTCACATCACGAACGTCGTTAAATGCCGCCCGCCCAAGAACCGCACGCCACTTGGGCCGAATGCGAACACTGCGGCGGCTTGTTTCTTAATAAAGAGATCGAAATAGTCAAGCCGCGGGCCATCATCTGTTTTGGTAAACGGCGGCACAATACGTCCTCGGGGGTACCGGGCGGCAGCCTGGGGGGGCTGCGGGGCAGTGTGCATGATCTACACGGTATACCGGTTGTGGCCACGTATCATCCCGCCTATCTTTTGTATAACAGAAAGAATGAGGCGGCCATCAAGTGGTCCATGTGGGAAGATATAACGGCGGTGCTGGAGGCGGCGGAAATAACTTATCGACGGCAGCAGCGGAAACAAGGAAAGTAGGTAGGTTGAATTTTGGACATTGTTCAGGTCACCGATTTGAAAAAAAACTTTTGGGCAGGTCACTGCAGTCGATGGTATCTCTTTCACGCTGAAACGGGGGGGCGAGATCTTTGGCTTGTTAGGGCCGAATGGGGCCGGAAAAACCACAACAATTAAACTGTTGGTCGGCTTGGCTAGGCCCACTGCGGGCAGGATTAAGATCAAGGGGCTGAGTGCGGAGGAAAAACTGAAACAAATTCAGCGCTTTTTGGGTGTTGTCCCCGATGCAAATAATCTTTATCCTGAACTAAACGGTTTTGAAAACCTGTGTTTCTGCGCCGCCCTTTACGGACTGGGCAAAACAGAAAGGGAGGGGCGAGCGGCAAAGCTGCTGGAGCAGTTCGGGTTAACGGCCGCAGCCCGCCGGCCGTTTGGCACCTATTCCCGTGGTATGCAGCGTAGGCTGACAATCGCGGCGGGTTTAATTCACGATCCTGAAATTCTGTTTCTTGACGAACCCACCACCGGCATTGATGTGGAGAGCGCCCGGCGGATTCGGGACCTGATCACGGGCCTGAAAAAAAGCGGGGAAGACCATTTTGCTCACCACCCATTATTTGGAGGAGGCGGAGAGGCTTTGTGATCGGATCGCCTTTTT
>JMBV01000497.1_pt1 | contig 12091 bp, 29 predicted proteins | sample 616531 | NCBI WGS metagenome assembly JMBV01 (sample SAMN02727904, study PRJNA239997) | anaerobic digester metagenome | biome: anaerobic digester; isolation source: mesophilic anaerobic digester inoculated with municipal waste water sludge... | place: Germany: Bielefeld University, CeBiTec ... | reverse complement strand
CCCTTATTTAGAAAATTCTTATTATTTTTTTTCTTTTAATTCCTCTTTTTCTATGATTTAGGATTTCCTCTATGGTAACTGGGGAAAGATTTTTATCTTTTGTATCTTCATCCATTATGGATTTTAATTCTAATCCTAGTCTATCCTCTTTATTCATTGAAACTCCCTCCTTCCCTTAAGGCCTTTTTCAACAAATTCCTACCCCCCCTAGATAATCTACTTTTAATGGTTCCTTCCTTTTCCTCTAATATTTGTGATATTTCTTTAATACTTAAATCCTCATAATAAAATAATATAATTACTTGTTTGTATATGAAATTTAATTCATTTAATTCTTTTTTTTAAGTATTTCCCTATTTATTTTATCCACTAGGATTTCTTCAATATTCTCTGATGAAATTTCAATGTCTTCGTAGGGAATAGTGATTGTTTGGGAAACTAATTTATCCTTAGCAATATTTTGAGATATTCTATAGATCCAGGTATATAGGGAACTATCTCCTTTAAAACTATCTATGTATTTAAAAACCCTAATGAAGGTTTCCTGAACTATATCCTCTGCCTCTTTTTCATCTCTAGTCATTAGATATAGGGTCCTTAGGAGTTTATTTCCATAAAGTTCTACTAGTTCTATATAGGCTTCTTCTTTTCCTTTTTTTAAATTTTTAATTAATCTTTTTTTTCTCCCAAATCCTGACCCCCCCTTACTTATTAGACTCTAAAATTTTAAAAAGGTTGCATTTAATTATAATATATCTTATGAAAATTTATTATGGTGGGTTTTTTTACAAAAAAAGAAAAGCTAGGGGAATCTTAGCTAATTGAATTTTAATTTGCTTTTATGCATGTTTACTTTAGTCAATATTGTGGTGTAATATGATTAAAGGTAATCGGATACGCATAAATGCGATTGCCATGGAGTGATTAACTAATTATAATCACCCTGTAGGGCAAGTACAGGGTGATTATTTTTATCCCTAGTTATTTCCCTTATTAGGATAATAATTAAGGAGATTAGCGATAATAGAAGCATCCCAAACGAAATCATTAGTGATATTGCCTGGTAAGTACCCATATCGCACCACCTAATTTAATCTAATTAATTTCAATATTTAGCCAATATTTTTAACTGCCTTTACCATCCTACTTAATCCCTCTTTCAATAGGTTTCTAGGACAAGCAAAATTTACCCTTACAAAACCTTGTCCACCTTCTCCAAACCAGCTGCCTCCATCAAAGGCTACTTTTCCTTTTTCTATAATGATTTTTTTCTAATCTTTCCCCCCCATTAGTTTCGTATTCTCTTAAATCTATCCAGGCTAAATATGTGGCTTCTGGCTTTTTGAATCTGGCTTTAGGTAAATGTTTTTCTAGATAATCGGAAATAAATTCTATATTTCCTTCTAAATATACTAGTAATTCTTCCAGCCATTCCTCCCCCCCATAATTATATGCAGCTTCTAATGCTACAATACTTAAGGGGGGGTTTTGGCCACCTATATTGTGTTTTTCTATGGTCTTTCTGTATTCTTCCATTATTTTGGAATCTGGTATGATTATATTAGAGGCCTGCATACCTGCTAGATTAAAGGTTTTACTAGGAGCAGTACAAGTTATGGAGTTCATGGCGAAGTCCTCATTAATTGAAGCAAATATAGTATGAGAATTTCCTGAATATACTAAATCGTTGTGGATTTCATCTGCAATAACAAATACATTATTTTCTAAACATAAATTTCCTATTTTTATTAAATCTTCTCTACTCCAAATTCTTCCTACAGGATTATGAGGATTGCATAATATAAAAAAATTTAGTATCTGGGTCTTTTATTTTCTCTTCAAAGTCTTCGAAATTAATTTCATATTTACCATTATTATTTTTTTAATAAATTAATTACTGGTTCTAATCCATTATTTACTATGGATCTTTTGAAGGGATAGTATACTGGCTCCTGTATTAATACTTTATCCCCCCCTGATTTACCTAAAGTTTGTAATATAAAATTAATAGCTGGTACTACTCCTGGAGTGTATTCTATCCAATCCTTTTCTATTTCCCATCCAAATCTATTACTTGTCCAGTTTATTATGGCGTCAAAATAGGAGTCTGTCCTAACAGCATAGCCATATATTCCATGCTTAGCCCTTTCTACAACTGCATCTATAATTGGCTGAGCCACTTTAAAATCCATATCGGCTACCCAGAAAGGCAATACATCTGAGGTTCCAAACATTTCTTCTAAAACTTCTGGCTCCCATTTAGTAGAATTAGTATTTTTCCTGTCTATTATTTGGTCAAAATTGTATTTCATAATATGCCTCCTTATATAGTATTCATATATTATTAAATCAGAAAATTAGATTTGTTTCAATGAATTAAAAATACAATTATCGTAGAATTTTAGTCCTTCTTCATTTGGTTTATCTTCTAATCCTGTTGGATAAATTCTAGCCCAGGATATGGAGAATCTAAATATGAAGATACCCAACCTGTTACTGTCAATATGGCTAATATTCCCTTCATCATACCTGCACCAATTATGGCTGGTAATATAGATTCAAAAGAACTAGCCATGACATCTAAGATTTTACTTACAAAATCCTAATGAATTGTCCCCTTTTTATGAAAAGGTAGATAGAGTTAAGGTAAATGACGAATTAGTCTATTTATTTGATTTTGGAATTAGATTGAAACCAGTATGCTAATAACTCATACAGAAATACCTATATATAATATAGCCCATAATGTGGGCTTCTCTAATCTGGGGGGGTTTTTTTTATAAAAAGTTTAGAGAACATTTCAAAATAAATCCTCAAGAATATAGAAATGGTTTTTTTTCAAAAATAGTATTTGACATTTCACGAATTTTTCAGTATAATATTATTCTGTAGTGAACTTTTAGCTGTGGAGAGATGGCTGAGTTGGCTGAAGGCGCTCGCCTGGAAAGCGGGTAAACGTGATGAGCGTTTCGAGGGTTCGAATCCCTCTCTCTCCGCCATTAGAAAATTTTACCGTGCTAGATGGGGAGGTAGCGGTGCCCTATAACCTGCAAACCGCTGTAGCAGGATTGAATTCCTAGTCTAGACGTTTTATATTTCAGGGTCTGCCCTAAATAAGTGATGTTGACAAATGGGTCCTATACAACGGAAACCTATGAACCCCCCCGTCAGGTCCGGGAGGAAGCAGCGGTAAGTAGACCCTTTCGTGTGTTATAGGGGGGGTGCCTGTTTCGAGTTAACTGTTTAGGTAACGCTTGGGATATAGCGGCGAAACTAGGTGCACGGTTACATAGAAAATAAAAAAAAGACTGTACTTTTACAGTCTTTTTTTATCCTTCAAAGGTCTTATTATTTTGAAGAGAGTATTCATCTAAATTCTTTTTGCCATAAGTAAGGCCTACTACGGTTTTGGGATCCCCCCCTTGATTTCTAATTCTCTAAAACCTTCTAATATGGGATTTGCTATTTTAATACAGTCCTTAAAAACATTAGGATTCTTTTCATATTCTCCTTCTGTAATTAGTCTATTTAAATATAAATTGATTTCTGTAATATCCTTAGACAATTCATCAGAGCCATTAAATTGTACTAGTAATTCTGTTAATATGTCTCTAGAATGATTGATGATTTCATTTAGTTTCTGAAAATCTCCTTTTTCAATAAAATCTATGGATTTATTAAAATTATCTATTAAGGCCTCATATAATATGGCTATAAGACCAGCATCATTAGTGGATAATATTCTCTTTTCTAATTCCATATATTACACCATCCTATTGTAATAATTGTAATACAGTTTGAGGCAGTTGATTTGCTTGGGACAGCATAGCAGTACCTGCCTGTTGCAGTATAGATAGTTTGACAAATTCGCTCATTTCTGAGGCCATATCTGTATCCTCTATTCTAGATTTAGCTGCTGTTAAATTTTCTGCAGTATTGTCTAGATTTTTTTATAGTATGTTCTAATCTATTTTGATAGGCACCTAGTTTAGAACGATGGGAGGCTACTTTTTTTTACTGCATCGTCATATATTGTTATGGCAGCATCGAAATTTGCCGAAATCAATTTACTTTCATCAACTTTAAATTTGCCTTCTATTTGATTGCCTTCTGCATCTTTAGCATCCTCATCTTTAACAATTATGCTATTTAAAATTTTTAATCCACTACCAGAGGCATCTGCAACTTTAATATTCATCTCTTTCATATCTACTTCTATAAATTCTCCTTCATTAGCCCCCCCTATATGAAGTCTTAAATCTGTAATTGCTTTGGTACCTGAAGCCCCTCCAGTACCAGATGTTGCAGGAACTAATTCTCCCTTAAGTAAATGTATTCCATTAAAAGTAGTGTCTCTACCTATTTTATCTATTTGCTCCGTCAATTCCTTTAATTCATTGGCTATGGCCTTTAAATCTCCATCATTTCCTTCTTCATATATGCCATTGGCTCCCTGTACACATAATTCCCTCATTCTCTGTAACATAGCGTGGACTTCATTTAAGGCACCTTCTGCTGTTTGTATTAGAGATATACCATCTAGCCCGTTTCTAGATGCTTGGCGAAGTCCTCTTATTTGGGCATCCATTTTTTTGAGATATGGCTAGTCCCGCTGCATCATCTGCAGCCCTATTAATTCTCTTTCCAGATGATAATCTTTCTAAAGTCTTTTGTAAATCATTAGTATTCATGCTCAACATTCTATGGGTATTTAGTGCTGGTATATTATTATTAATCCTCATTTTTTTGTCCCCCTCTATTTTATTTACTTTGTCTATAAATAATAGGGCTTCCCCTAAAATTGAAAACACTTCATCAGGTAGGTTGTCTACATTTTCTATACATAATTCTTCCTTTAAAATCTCTTCTTTTAAAGGAGTCTTGTTTAATACTTTACTTCTATTATAGGCCTTTTTGGCTTGTTTTTCTGATACTAGACGAATTTTTTTTCATCTTTTCACCTATCCAATCTAATTTCTCGTAAATCATAGCCTATTTTACTTAAACCTTCTTCTAGTATATTTTTGTTTTCTAAAATAATTTCACTTTTTTTCACTTTCCAACTCCATATAGACTTGCCTTCCTATTACTTCTAAATTAACTCTTATATCTCCTAGATTTCCTGCATTTAAATTGAAATAAAAATACATATTATTTTTGTCTATTCCCCCCCTATTGCCCTTTGGAATTATTAAATTCAGGTTTTTATATATGCCATTTTCTTCTAAAGGCAATTGTAGGATTATATCTTCTTCTAGATTATTTTGTAGACTTAAGTATTTTTGAATATTATCCATATTTTCTTTAGAATTCCCACCGAAATCAGAGGAATTGTTTAAATTCTCTAGAGCATTTAATACCTCTTTATAATTTTCCTTAGAATTTTCTTTATTATCCTTTAAGCTATTGGAAAATTCTTTTACTTTAAATTCTAAATTTTGAATTTCAGCTTTTGTTTCTGAATTCTCTTCTTTTAATAGATTATTTAATTCCTCAGAAAAACCCTTATTAGAATTTAGAAGATCATTTAGATACTTTAAGTCTCCTAGATTCATATTTAATTGGTTTTTATAATCTTAGGTATTAAATAATCTTCTTTCCCCCCCTTAATAGATTTTATCTCCTCTGCTATTTTGTCTATTTCTCTATATCTATTTACTTTCTTATCTATATATTTGTTTAATTCATCTAAAGGCATATGCTCTAGGGCTACTCCCTCTTTAATGCTAATCCTTATTAAATTAAGGGAAGTATTAGCTTTAGCATTTAAATATTCTTGACGAATTATAGATTCTTCTGTTGGATTTATGGTTTCTACTAGAACTTCACCCATTTCCTTTAATTGAACATTAGCTTCATATAAATGGTTAAGGCTTGTACTATTGTGTTTTGTAATGGCAAAATTTATAGTATTAGAGTCTAGTTCATCTAGAGTATTATATATATTATTGAGGATTAGGACTTTTTCTGCTGATTTACTATTTAAGTCTTCCTTTAACTCTAAATTAGTGTCTATTATTTCTTGCAAGTTTTCTATTTTAAAATCTTCCCCCCCAGATTTTATTAATTGGAATAATTCCCTATCTGTTATGGCTTTTAATTCTTCTATATCCTTTAGTATCTTGGCATTTCCTCTGGTATTAATATTTTCATTGTCTGATTCCTCATTTTTAATTATATCTATTAATTTTTCAATCTCTGTATTTAATATATCTATGTCCCTATCTATTAATTTAGCTATGGTATTTTCATTTAATAATTCTAAAAATTCCTGTAAACTTTCTTTCATCTGAATTATTTTTTTCATAGTTTTCAAAATCTAAATCATAATGTATAAGGCCTCTTATTATATTTATATTTTCCATAGTATTTTCTAAATCTAATTCTATTAAAATTTCTTCTATAGTTTTTTTTCTTTTTCTATTAAAAATTCCTCATATAAGGGAGTGGCAATATTTTTTTTCTAGATTTTCTATTTCATAAGAATGCTTTATTTTATATAAATTAGCCATATTTATATCTACTTCTTCTTTAATTGCCATGATTAACTTCTGTTCTTCATAATTTTTTTAAATCATAGGCCTTGTCCATGATTTCCATAATTTCTTCTATATTTTCCTTATTTATATCTACTCCCTCATTATGCAATGCTATTATACTATCATAGACATCCTTTCCCATTTTTTTGGCCATAGATTTTTTTTGCTATAATTTCTGCCTCTTTGTAATTTAGTTTTCTATCTAAGCCTAGTATTTCCAGTAAATTAAAGTCTTTATCTTCCATTTGGATTTCTTCTAAGGCCTCTGCAATTTCTTGTAGTGGACTTTCTCTTAAATCTATGCCCTTTTCTAATAATTTAATAGATTTTTCTAAATCTAAATTCTCTACTACTTCTCCTAAATATTTCTTAGACATTAAAAAGGAGGCTAAATTTTCCTTCGTTATGGGAATTTCGTTTTCTGCCAAGTATTCTATTGCCTTACTATTTTCTTCATTATCTTCTAAATCTAGTTTTTAATAATTTCTTCTTTATTAATAGATAGAAATCCTTTTTCTTTTTTTTCTTCAGTTTTTATAGACAGTATGTTTTCCTTATTTATTAGGACTTTCTTCCCTATTTCTCCTACTATCTCTTCTTTTAGCCTTAGGGAGTAAATTATATTCCTATTGTCTATATTTTTCTCTATTTTAATATCCTTGCCATTGTTCTCAATTAAACTACCCTCAATATCGTAGAAAAGTTGAGGTTTCAAGCCATAGGCATCTATTAAATTTTCTTTATTATTTAATTTTATAGCTTCCATATTATCCATCCTTTATTTGCTTTCCACCTATTATATCGACTTGTTTTAGCTTTTTCTTAAATAAAATATTATAATTTCATATTTCTTGCCGATAGTATATAATAGAAGAGTAAGGGAGTGAGAATAGATGTCTAGAATAGAAAGAATAAATATGAATAATGTTATTCAAGTTAAGGATACTAAAATAGATACTAAAAATGGGGGGGTTCAAAAAGCCTTTAAAAATAAATTAATGGAAATAGAACAGGAACATATTAGGGAAGAGCTAAAAATTCTATATGATAAAATAGAATCCCAGACTAATAAATTACAAGACAGTTTGTTTATTGAGGACTTAGTGCAATATAAGGAATTAGTAAGGGAGTTTCTAGATATTTCTGTCAATAACTCCCATGTATTTTACAAGGAAAACTCCTTAGATAGAAGGGGGGGACGTCATAGAATATATTCTTTAGTAAAGAAGGTGGATAAGGAATTAGATGAATTGACCAAGGATTTTCTAGATATTGAAGGCAATAGAATAAGGATATTGCAGAGATTAGATGATATTAAGGGTATGCTATTAGATGTACTCACTTAATTAAATCCGTGGAGGGATAGAAATGGAAGATTTATTAAAGAATATTTTTTTTCGCAGGTATTGGAAGTATGGCCTTAAGCTATGAAAAGGTCAATGATTTAGTCAAGGATTTAGTAAAAAGAGGAAAAATAACTGTAGAACAGGGTAAACAGTTAAATGAGGAATTAAAAAGAGTAGTAGAGGATAATAAGGACAATATTCAAAATTCTAAGGAATTAGAAAATAATATTAAAAATCATTTAAACAACCTAAATTTAGCTACTAAAGAAGATATAGATAATTTAAATAAGAGAATTGATGAATTGGAGAAAAATAATTAGGAGGTCAAAACACCCTGTTTAAGGGTGTTTTATTTGCTATGGATAATAATTATACTAAAAAAAAGACTAAGGGAAATTGTATCAGTTTCTATGAAATATGGTTTTAAAAATGGCATAGGAAATCCTGAAGAATTAAAACTGGTTTTAGAAGAATTAGGCCCTACCTTTGTGAAAATCGGGCAGATTTTATCTACTAGACCAGATATATTGCCTATGGAATATATATTGGAATTGCAAAAACTTCAAGATGATGTAAAACCAGGAGAATTTAATATTATGAAAGATGTCATTGAAGCTGAATTGGGGGGGAATTCTATTGAGAATATTTTTATGGAATTTGATACAACTCCCATTGCATCTGCGTCTTTGTCAGAGGTATATTTAGCTAAATTAAATAATGGAGACCAAGTTGTAGTTAAGGTTCAAAGACCTAGAGTTAAGGAAAAAAATGATGGCAGATATTCAAATCCTTAAAAAAACTAGCTCCTGTTATTAATTTTACTACTACAGGAGACATAGTGGATATGCTACAGGTAGTGGAAGAACTTCAAATGGCTACGGAAAAGGAATTGGATTTTATAGAAGAAATGAATAATATTCTTAAATTTTCTAAGAATAATGAAAATGTAAAGTTTATAAAATCCCCTAGAGTATATAGTGAATACTGTAGTGATAAAATTTTAGTTATGGAATATATTTCTGGGATTAAAATAGATAATATTAAAAAAAATTAAAGACTAGTGGCTATGATGTAGAAGATATGGCTACTAAATTAACCTATAATTATTTTAAACAAATATTTGAAGATGGATTTTTCCATGCAGATCCCCATCCAGGCAATATTTTAATCCATGAAAACACCATTGCCTATATTGATTTTGGCCTAATGGGTACTTTAGATTTAAGCTTGAGAAACAAGCTCAATGAGGTTTTAAAAGGCGCAGCTACAGGTGATATTGAACTTATGACTAAATCCATTGTTAAAATAGGTATTAAAAAAAGGGCCTATAGATATAAATAAATTATATGAGGATATTGAAATTATGTACACCTCCTATATTGATGAATCTATTTACGATTACGACATCCCACAAATCTTAGAAGAAATAATTATTATATGTAAAAATAATAATATTAATATGCCTAAGGATATAGTATTATTGGTAAAGGGGATGATGCTATTTCAAGGTCTATTGGCTAAAATTCATAAGAATTTAACTTTAATGGATATAGCTCTACCTTATTTTGAGGAGCAGATAATAAAAAAAATATAAAAGATATGGATTTCTCCCAAATCCTTATAAAATTATATTCTTCTATTAAATCAACTTTGGAATTATCCTCTAAGTCCTTAGTATTAATGAATAATCTTTTAGAGGGTAGAGTTAAGCTAAATTTAGAATTGAAAATATGGATGAGAATTTTAATGAAATAAATAGAATGGTAAACAGACTCATATTTGCCATAATTGTGGCTGGATTATTAGTAAGTTCATCTTTAGTAATTAATGCAAATGTAGGATTAAAAATTTATGGTATTTCAGCCATAGGAATATTAGGATATTTAGGGGCAGGAATAGCAGGCTTACTGCTGCTTATATCTATTTTTAAATCTGGAAAACTATAAAAGGTGGCAGTCTACAGATTTGCCACCCCCCCTTGCAATTATGATTTCTCATCTTTGTCTCGGTGGTATTCTACTATATATTCGTCTAATTCCTGACTCATTTTTAAAATCTTTTCATAATCTATATCTTCTGTTTCTAATTCTTTATGTATTAATTCTCGGAGTCGATTAATTTCATTCTTCAATGGCCTTCCCTCCTAAAATTGTCATTAGTTCTATATAGTAGTATAAGCCTTTATGGGCTATTTGGCAATAATCTTTTTATGCTCTAGGCTTATTTTGTTTTATCCATTATAATAATAAAGTTGACATAAGGAGTGTGACACAATGGATAAGGATAAAAAGCATCTGGATTTTAAGGAGATTGGCCATAGGATAAGGTTAGAAAGAGAAATGCTAAATTTAAGCCGGGAGAGACTAGCTGAAATCATTGAATTATCCCCCCCTTTTATATAGGACAAATAGAAAGGGGGGGAGAAAGAAAAATGAGTCTAGATACCTTAGTAAAATTTTCAAATACATTTAATGTATCTGTAGATTATTTATTATTTGCTTCCAATTTACATAATGAAGATTTAGAATTAAAAAAATTTTTATACAGTATTAGAAGCTGCCCATAATGATTATAATAGTGAATTCAATGAAGATTTAAAGGAATTATTAATTATTCTATCTCGGTTAAATCATAAGGAAATAGTTTTGATAAAGGAAATTATAATATTGTTATTTCCATATATAAAACAGTAAACTTGTATGTAATTTAAAATTGGAAATTAAAGTAGGATCCTTCAGCTACGCTTCAGGATGACAGGGTCAGGAAAGCATCCTTGTGGCCTATATTTTTGCCATTCTGGGGCACTGCCTTTTGTCATCCTAAGCCCTAGTTCTTGTCATCCTAAACACTAGTTATTGCCATCCTGAGCACTGGTTTTTGTCATCCTGAGCACTGGTTTTTGTCATCCTGAGCATAGCGAAGGATCTTTGGCTTAAAACCTAATCCTAATAATTATTAATTGCCCATTATCAATTGTCTAAGTTCTTCATAAAGCTTAATTTGCTCCTTGCTTAAATTATCTGGATTTACTATATTAGTTTCAATATATAAGTCCCCCCCTTTATTTCCCTTCATATCCCTGTAACCTTTTCTTGGAATTCGGATTTTTTTTGCCACTTTTCATATTAGCTGGGATTTTTACTTTTATTTTTCTATCTGATAGAGTATTTACTATTAATTTTGTGCCCAAAGCTGCATCCCAAGGATATATATCTACTTTCTCATATAAATCCAAGCCTTCTAGTCTAAGTTTTTCATTTTCCACAAAATTCACCTTTATATAAATATCTCCATTAATTCCTGCCTTTTCGCCTTTAATCTTTATTTTTTTTCCCGGGCAATATTCCCTTGGGAACATTAACTGACAAAGTTTTATTTTTATTTCCAATTCTAAGAGGCAAAGGCTTAGTAATGCCATTAAATCCTTCTTCTATGGTAATATTCATTTGGGCTTCGTACTTTTGTCTTTCTGGTTGTTGAAATCCTCCGCTCCCCCCCATGCTTCCAAATAAATCTGAAATCCCAAAATCATCTCCACCAAAGAACATATTAAAGAAATCACTAAAACCTTCAGCAGATGTAGTATAAGTATAGGATCCACCCCCCCTACCAAAATTTTCAAAGCCAAAATTAGATGGATCAAAATTTTGTCCATTAGAAAAATTGTATCCACTGCCAAAGTTATCGTACTTTTCCTTTTACTTTCATCTCCCAATACTTCATAGGCCTCATTTATATCTTTAAATTTTTCCTGTGCACTACTATCATTAGGGTTTAAGTCTGGATGATATTTTTTTGGCTAATTTTCTATAGGAAGACTTAATCTCATCTTGACTAGCCCCCCCTTTATCTACTCCTAAAATTTTATAATAATCCTTATACTCCATTATATTTCCTCCAAATTAAAAATTTGACTTTCCTTGACTTTCATATATATTATATACTAAATTCCCCAAAAATCAATACTCTTCTTTAACAAAAACAAGACAGGTTTCCCCCCCGTCTTATTTTATATACTTGTCTATTATATTGATTATCTCTTCTATTTTTCTTCTCCCTCTTCTTCTCCTTCTAATATGGCATCTTTGACACAGGAACGAATATGGGAGTTTAATACATCTATATTAGCCTTTTTAAGTAGGCCAATGGCAGATAATATTTGTGTGGATATATCTACACAATATCTATCTTCCTCTATCATTTTAA
>JMBV01000496.1_pt1 | contig 12185 bp, 20 predicted proteins | sample 616531 | NCBI WGS metagenome assembly JMBV01 (sample SAMN02727904, study PRJNA239997) | anaerobic digester metagenome | biome: anaerobic digester; isolation source: mesophilic anaerobic digester inoculated with municipal waste water sludge... | place: Germany: Bielefeld University, CeBiTec ... | reverse complement strand
AAAGAAACTCCCTAAAATTATGCTTTTGAGCATAATAGCAGTTACTAGTTTTTTTTACAAAGAGCTTATTTGTCAAAATATAAAACAGCCTTTTCTTTCGACCATACATATCGAAACTAAGATTCATCAGGGTTTAGTCATCAATCATCATCCTGAAATGTGGGCGCTTACTGATGGCTATTTCCCTTCTTACGAAATAGGATTAGCGCGTCAAACCGTTGGTAAAAACTCAGAGGTCTATTTCAGAAAATATCCTCGTTACGGCTTGACATACCGTTACACAAATTTTAACGGCTCTCCATATCTTGGCGAGGCCCATTCAGCCATGGCATTTGTCAGTTTGAAGGTTGCAAAATGCAATATCGTTGAATTAAATTTCAGAACATCACTTGGCATAGCGTACCTTACAAAAACTTTTGACTATAAATACAATTACAAAACAGGGCAATCAGTACCAACTGGAATGCATCTATTGGATTTGAACTAAGCTCAGCATGGAAATTATCGAAGATTGCCGAACTTTCCACAGGTATCACGATGCTTCATCTCTCCAACGGCACCATAAAAACTCCAAACTATGGTTTAAACATACCGGCTTTGGAAGCAGGCTTAAGCTTTAAATTAAATAGAGCCGATGTTCGTTACAAGATCCCGGAAACGTTAATCCTGCGAAAGGGAAAATAATTTACGAGCATCTTTCGGAATGGCCTATAAAGAGATTATTGAACGCTGGCAGGAAAAGTTCCAGGTGTTTACCGGCGATATTGTCTTCACTCACTTTTACAATAATGTAAATCGCTATATCATTGGCTTTGACGGCGCTTATGATCAATCGAACAAAATAATAATCGAATCGCAGGGAGATACGACCGATACATGGGTTGATGAATCAAAATTTGGTGCTATTGTTGGGCATGAATGGGTTATTTCAAGGTTTGCAATAAACTTTTCGGTAGGAACATACATTTACAACTTAAACAAATCAAACGCCCTTGTTTACAATAAAATAGGTGTTATTTATTTTTTTCATAACAATATTTTCGGCGGTATTACATTAAAATCGCATTATGCGAAAGCTGATTTTTATCTGCTAATTTGGGAATAAGCCTTTAAATGATGCAACGCCTCTTTTTTTTACAATTTTAAAATATTATTGTCTTTTACTTCTATTTACCTTGTTATCTTGCAAGAACGATCTGTTTAACGAGTGTCTTTCGGGCAGAGGTAAAGATACAACAGAGCGTCGAGGATTGTATCCCTTTGGTAATATTGCCGTTTACGATAATATTAACCTTACCGTCGTACAGGCAAACGAATATTCCATCACCCTTTACGGTGGAGATAGACTCCTCCCTTTAATCACAAACTTAATCATTAACAATACGCTTGAATTGAGAAACCAAAGCCGCTGCAATTTGCTGAAAGACCCGTGGGAACCAGTGGAAGTTATTGTAAAGACTCCAAAACTTGATTCACTATTTATCAGATCGCAAGGAAAATTTCAAACTCAATTCCTATCAAACAAGATAATCTATACGTAAGCGCCTACGAAACTTCCGCCGATATCCACCTCGATCTGGCCACCCGTTTTTTTCAGGTTCGACAATAAAAAAAGGAACTGCTGACATGTACCTCTATGGACATAGCGATACGGTTTTTCTTTACAATATTGGCGCTGGTAGAGTAAACGCTACTACAATAACATCAGATGTGATGGTTGTTAACACCGGCAGCATGAACGATACCTGGGTAAATCCGGCAAAAAGATCCTTGATGTAAAGATAACCTATATGGGAAATGTTTTTTTACTCGGACAATCCTGAAGAAATTATTTATTACTCCGCCGGTAGTGGAAAACTGTTGTTAATCAATTAGTAAGCTTTAGCAAATACCACTCTCTCTTTACTTGGCCGTCCGCTATAGACACAGAATCCAACTTCCTGTTTATTATCCAGTGGTATTGTGCGTATGGTGGCTTTCGTTTCATCTTTGATTTTTAATTCGGTCTCGCTAGTGCCATCCCAATGAGCCAAAATAAAACCACCCTTTTCTATCTGAACTTTAAAGTCGTCCCATGTATCAACACGATAAGTATTTTCTTCACGGAACGCATAAGCTTTATGATAAAGATTCACCTGTATTTGATCGAGTAGATGTATGACTTTATTTTCAATATCTGTAATTTGATATATCTCTTTTCAAGTGTGTCGCGCCTTGCTACCTCTACAGTTCCATTTTCAAGATCTCTGGGGCCAATTGCGAGCCTCACAGGAACGCCCTTGAACTCATATTCGGAAAATTTCCATCCGGGCTTCTGTGTATCACGGTCATCATATTTCACGGATATTCCCTTTGCAATCAACAAATTTTTTTTATCTCATTGGCTTTTATGCTGATCTCATTTAGCTGATCATAGTTTTTATAAATAGGTACAATAACAACCTGTATCGGCGCAAGCTTTGGGGGAAGCACAAGTCCATTATCATCAGAATGTGCCATAATAAGCGCTCCCATCAATCGGGTGGATACGCCCCACGAGGTAGCCCAAACATACTCCAACTGATTATCTTTGGAAAGAAACTTAACATCAAAGGCCTTTGCAAATTCTGACCTAAAATGCGATGTACCTGCCTGCAATGCTTTTCCATCCTGCATAAGCGCCTCAATACAATAGGTGTCAACTGCGCCGGCAAACCGCTCATTTGCCGACTTCAAGCCCTTTAAAACCGGAACAGCCATCCATTTCTCAGCAAAATCAGCATATATATCTAAAATTTTTAAAGTCTCTTCTATGGCTTCTTCTTTGGTAGAGTGGGCAGTATGACCCTCTTGCCATAAAAATTCAGCAGTGCGAAGGAAAAGACGCGTCCGCATCTCCCACCTCACCACGTTAGCCCACTGGTTGATAAGGAGAGGCAAATCACGATAGGACTGTATCCAATTACGATATGTATCCCAGATAATAGTCTCAGAAGTCGGACGAATGATCAACTCCTCTTCTAGCTTGGCATCCTCATCTACAACAATCCCCTTTCCGTCATCGGCATTTTTTTAACCGATAATGTGTAACTACGGCACACTCTTTGGCAAAGCCTTCGACGTGATCAGCCTCTTTACTTAAAAATGATTTAGGAATAAAAAGAGGAAAATAAGCATTTGAATGTCCTGTATCTTTAAACATCTTATCAAGCGCTGCCTGCATCTTTTCCCAAATCGCATAACCATAAGGCTTTATGACCATACAACCCCTCACTGCGGAGTTCTCAGCAAGGTCAGCTTTTATCACCAAATCGTTGTACCATTGTGCGTAATTCTCAGCACGTGTTGAAAAATCTTTTGCCATAATACTTTTTGGTATAATTTTTGGAACTTTTTTTATCGAAATTTTTATGATGCAAAATAGAAAATTATTAACCCAGTTGATTTTGAACATAGTTTTACATAACGAAACAAAAATATTTAAAGGAGGAACTGCAATGAAACGTTTAATTTATCTACTCGGCGCAATGATCATAATGATCTCCTGCACAACCAGCAAAGATGCCATGACCGTTTATGACGATGTCTATTACTCTCCCAAAAATCAAGTTGTTACAACACAAAAGACAATCCCCGATTATCAGGTTACATACAGCCCTGAAAGAGCGTCTGAAGAATACCAACAATCTTCATCGCCACAAAGCCAACCTGTTGAAACAAATGCAACATCCAGCTATAAATCGTCTGAATATCTGGATAACTACTACCCCGAATCAACAGACCAGGAATATTATTACGATGACGATCAAAGTAATTACTATTCTGATTATGACTATGAAGCAAGACTAAACGGTTTTACAGAGCTAATATCGGATTCGGTTATTACGATCCTTATTACACTGGATTTTATTCCCCCCCTTATTACGGACCAGGATTCTCGTTTTCTTATGGCTGGGGCTGGCCATCAACTTATTTTTCCTTCGGCTATAGCTGGGGGGCCACGATATCCTTACTATTATTATAATCCCTGGTGTTGGGATCCATGGTACTCGTGGGGATATTATCCCTATTACCGTCCTTATTGGTATTCGCCCTATTGGTACGGCTCCTATGGATATGGCTACTGGAATGGATATTGGGATGGTTACATCGGCGGTTCAACAGGTTATTACCCAGAACATCAAAATCATTATTATGGCCCAAGAAATCCAAGAGGCAGCAGTATCATTGGAAATCCCGAACCACGCGCATCAAGGATTTCATCTGACGATGAAATAAAAACACTTATATCTCCGGGCGTGCATCACGTACTGAGGGAAGCTCTACAATTACCGGTGGCCCTAATGGCACCTCAAATAACAGAATAATCAGACCACAAGACGCTCAGGTTAGCGGCACAGAAATTATTTCAAACAAAGGAAATGAAGAGAGGACGAATATCTTTTCGACATCCGAGCCTAAGCCTACAACACCGGAGGTTTCACGCAATGCCGAGAACATCAAACCACAAGAGCCAAAAGAGGGAACAACTACACGTTCGGTAGTTCCAATTTCAGGAAGACAGCAAGGGAATGCAGTTAATAATGAGAAATATTCTAAACCACAACAGGCTAATAAGGACAACGTTTTTTTCCCGTGAGAGAATTTATGCCAAGCCACAATCTAATGATCTTGAAAGATCAATGACAATACCTAAAACTTATTCAGCGCCTAATGCCAATCGTCCTCGCTCGAGTAACGAATACGTTGTACCAAATTCGAGGAATAAACAAAATATAAACAGATCATCAGAAAGCCGTCAAGGTACTGTAACAACGCCTTCCAATCAAAGGAATTTCTCCACACCATCGCGTTCTCAAAATAAATTTTCGCAGCCGAACCGATCTACAAGTTCGCCATTCTCACAACCATCAAGGATAAGCACACCATCGGAACCGACACATAGAATGTCAACACCATCCAGATCATCACAAAACTATTCGGCGCCCTCACAATCACGATCATCCGGTAGTTATAGCGCTCCTTCCAGTTCAGGCAGATCATCACAAGGGTCTTCCTCTTCAGGGAGCTCATCAAGTAGCAGAGGTAGGAGATAGAAGAACTGACATTATTTATCTTATTAATTAAATCACTAAGACAAATGAAAAAATAGGTTTAATAACGCTTTTGGTATATCTATTCGCTAATCTTGCCTATGCTCAAAACGAGGAAGACGCACTCAGATACTCCAATGTCCATTTATTAGGAACTGCACGTTATATGGGTTTAAGCGGAGCATACGGAGCTATTGGCGCAGATTTTTCAACACTTAGCTCCAATCCTGCAGGTATAGGCCTGTACAGACGATCAGAGTTCTCTATAACACCCCCCCTTTTGCACATTGCAAAAACTACCAGCACATATAATAACGAACGACACGATGATAACAAATCGAACTTCGGCTTAGGTAATCTCGGTTTTATATTGACTTTCGAAACTAAAAAAAAGTTAGATCAAAATCCGATCAGGAACTTCCAGTTTGGCGTCGGTATAAACAGAATTAAAGACTTCAGCAATCGTATCAATATCAAAGGCATTAATAAAGTTAACTCACTATTAGATACTTATCTTATTTATGCCGGCAACATGAATCCCGAGAATTTGGATGTATTTGATACCCGCTTAGCTTTCGACACTTACCTGCTCGACACAATAATTGGCGCATCTGTTCCTACTTACGTTAATGCATACAGCTATATCGGCGGCTTCAACGGCGCAATACAACGTAAAACGATCGAAACAAGCGGCTCTATCTACGAGTGGGCGCTTTCGGGGGGATGAACTTTAACGATGTACTATATTTTGGCCTCACATTAGGATTCCCGCGACTAAAATATTATCAGGAGTCGGTATATAGTGAATTTAACCTTACCGAACCCAATAAAGACCTTGATCAGTTTAATTATGCCGAAGAGCTTAAAACCACCGGAACCGGATTTAACGTCAAAACTGGTGTTATTGTCCGTCCGGCAGATTGGCTGCGTGTTGGACTTGCTTATCACTCGCCTACTTGGTACAACGATCTTCATGATAATTGGAAAACATCCATGAAAGCCATGTACACTAATGGCGACATTTTTACTTCGAAATCACCAACAGGAGAATTTTTCTACGACATTGAAACGCCTTGGAAAATAATTGCAAGCGCTGCCATCATAGTAAGTAACAAAGGATTTATTAGCGCTGATTACGAGTTTACCGATTATCGAAACTCTTCTGTCAAGCCCAACTTCACATATAGCGACATCAATGAAATTATAAAAAAATAATTTTGGTCCTACCAATACTTTACGATTAGGAACGGAATGGAATGCCGGACCGTATCAAATAAGGGGGGGTGGGTATGCCAATTATGGAAGCCCGTTTCATTTGGATGTAAACGATGGTATGATACAATCAGTTTCGGCAGGATTAGGATATCGTACAAAAACTTATTATATTGATTTAGGCGTTGCTTATTCTTTCGGCAACATGGATTACTATCTTTACAATGCTGATTACATAAGAACCAACCCTGTAGATAACCGATACGAAACTATTAATTTTGGTTTTACTTACGGATATAGGTTCAATTAAACAATATCCTGATTAAGAAAACTATCAGGATAAAAACCAGAAAAAAAACAAACCTTTATAAGGTTTTACTATCTCCTTTTACTAGTTTCTTTACAATTCCAATTTTACCTGATTGGCTATATTATCATCCACAAGTATTCTCCCGCAATATTCGCATACGATGATCTTTTTATGCATTTTAATATCAAGTTGGTGTTGAGGTGGAATTTTATTGAAACACCCATTACACGCATCTCTCTCAATCTGAACTACGGCAAGACCATTCCGCGCATTCTTTCTTATCCTTTGATAAGCAATAAGCAGACGATCTTCAATCATCTTACTATACATTTCCGATTTCTTCAATAGGGTATTTTCCTCTTTTTCTGTTTCAGCAACTATATCCTTCAATTCAACTTTTTTTGCTTTTTAAATCCGCCTCACGCTCTTTCAATACGGTTCTTGACTCCTTAGCAAGCTGATTTTTCGTATCAAGCTCATGCGTAAATTCGCGAATTCTTTTTTTTCCTCAAGCTCAATTTCAAGATTCTGAAATTCAATCTCCTTTGTCAAAGCATCGTATTCACGGTTATTTCGTACATTCATCTGCTGCTCTTCGTACTTTTTTTTATCAATAGCTTAATATCCTTGATCGTATTCGTTTTATCGGATATCTGCTTTTCGAGCGTCTTAGCATCATCTTTGTACTTCGCAATACGTATCTGAAGCCCTGCAATTTCATCTTCAAGATCCTGTACTTCAAGCGGCAATTCACCTCTAATAATTCGGATTTTATCAATCTGCGAATCAATTTGTTGCAGACTGTAAAGAGCTTTTAATTTCTTTTCAATAGTAAGTTCCAGGATTTCGGAGTTTTCCTCCTCTGCTGCTGAAGCGTCTAACTTGGTTTGATCAATGTTGCTACTCATTGAAGTTTTTATTTAATTTTCTGTTAAATAGTTATTTACAATTAATTACAAATAATAAAAAAAACCGGATTGGTATTTACCTGTGAAAGTCGGGTTGCAAAAGTAGGTATTTTTCCAACAAAATATCCTTAATTAGTTCCGGTGTAAATTGTTCGCTTTCGAAATGCCCGATATCGGCGATGATAATCTTACCATCAGCCTCAAAAAAAAGTCATGGTACTTCACATCTGCTGTTACAAAAATATCGGCTTTCGGGCTAAGGCGCTTCCAAGTAAAAAGCTGCCACTACCCCACAAACGGCAACTCGTTGTATTTATCAAAAATCAATTTAGTATGCCTAATAGATTTGGCATTAAAAACATTTTTTATGCGTTCAAAAAAACTTCAGTTTCAACGGGCGAATCTAAGCTGCCTATCATGCCAGCGCCAACAATATTATATTCATTTGTAACTGGGTAAATATCGTAAGCCACTTCCTCATAAGGATGAGCTGAAAGCAGCGCTTCTACTATCTGCCTTTGCCTGTAAACAGGAAAAATAGTCTCAATTCTCACTTCATTTTCAAAATGCAATTCGTTAACCTTGCCAACAAAGGGAGTTGCGCCTTCCAACCCTCTAAAAGTGCCTTGCCCCGATACATTAAAACTACAATAATCGTAATCCCCTATATGCCCTGCCCCTGCTTCAAAATAGCAATACGGACTTTGTCGGTAAAGTCAGCCGGGCAAAATGTAACTAACTTTCGCATTTGTTGCCTCTTTGGTTCTAAAACAACAGGATTTTTTTACTTTAAGTTTATCACAAATCCTGCGATTAACCCCCCCGGTAAGAACATTATCAAGATTAGTATGGATTGCAAAGACAGCAATGTTATTTCTTATGCAGGTGATTGCCATCCTCTCCACAGGATTTTCCTGCCAAGACTCTTCAATCCTTTGAAGATTAACGGATGATGAGCAATAATTAAATCGCATTTAAATTAATAGCCTCCTCTATTACCTCTTCAGTAACATCGAGGGTTATTAAAGCAGCTTTCACTTCATCGTCGGGAGAGCCTATAATCAGGCCGGCATTATCATAAGATTCCTGCAGCTCGGCAGGCGCAGCCTCATCAAAAACTTTTATGATATCAACAATTTTCATGGTTTTAGTTTATTAGTGCACTTTTAAGGAGATATCTTTGATGTTATACCGCCGTACATTTTCTTCGACTTCAACCAATAAAAGACCAAATTCATCAACGCCTTTTATTATTCCGGTAAACTCTTGATCATCAGCGATAAAAGTAGCTGAAGTATTATAAAAAAAGTAATCTTTCCAAATAGTATTGATTAATAGTATCTATCAAATTTTTTTCAATAAACTGTAGAAATGTTTCACATCGTCAATCAACTGCCTCAACACTTCATTTCTATCAAAAGCCCGATGAGCAATCTGATACATCGAGACAGGATTTGGTATTTCCGGACTAAAATTTTGTTGGTTTATGTTAAGACCAATACCCACTATACACGTTTCGAACCTATTACCCATAATGAGATTACGGGATAAAATTCCCGCAATTTTTCCAAATCCTACCCACACATCATTTGGCCATTTAATAGTGATACGTTGCCCGGTAATATATTTGTCAAGACATTTACAAACGCCAAGCGAAACAATTTTATTTATCATAAACTGATCTGCCGGATTAAGAAACACAGGATGCAAAACAATACTAATGAGCAGGTTTTCACCCATATTACTTTCCCAAATATTGTGTCCTATACCCTTTCCATTTGTTTGATAATCAGCGAAAAAAAACGGTAAACTCATCCACAGCCTCTCGACTTAACGTAGCTTCGGCCAAATCGTTGGTTGAGCCAACAGAATAACTATGCAATATTTTGTAATCCTGAGACATGGATATTATTTGAACATATGATTCGAAATAAGGTTATTAAATAGATGAAACAACATAGTACAGAAATCGTTACCACAATTCTGAATTTAAAATTTAGCATTTTGAATGAAATGGTTCTAACACGATGGAGAGCAAAATTAGTTACTTTTGCTGAAAATTTATTTTAATGATTAAAAATAAGATATCAGAGACTAAACCACACGATAAAAACGTACTTATAAATTACATCGTAGCCGGCATTCGCGAGATTAAAGGTCTTGATATTGTTGATGTCAACATCAGTTCAATAAAAAAAACGCCATTTGCGATAATTTCATTATCTGCCATGGTACATCACGGAAGCATGTTGATGCTATAGCAGATTCTGTAGAACAAATGGTTTGGAAAAAAAACCGGAGAGAAACCTTGGCATAAAGAGGGTTTTCAGAATGCCGAATGGGTTTTGCTCGACTATGTTGACGTTGTAGTTCATATTTTAATGATGCTAACCGTAAATTTTATAATTTAGAGGGGCTTTGGCTGATGCTACTATTAATCATTTTGACCCTTTAACCGAATCAAAACAATAACCGTGAACGAAAACAAAAAGAAAGATACTCAAAAAGAAAGAAAGGATGATTTGTTGAAGAACCTGAACAAGGGAGGCAAACCAGGCGACTCAAACAAAGGGAAATTCAATTTCTATTGGATATATATGTTGATTGCAGCCGTTTTTTTGCGCTATTTTTTTCAATCGCAATGGTGAGACCAAAGAAACTACCTGGAACGACCTTCGACAAATGCTGATAGAAGAGGATATTGAAAAGATTGTCGTAGTAAACAACGAAATTGCTGAAATCTTTATTAAACAGGATAAAATTGGCAAGCAGCGTTATGATAAGCTACGTGAAAGTGTTTCAAATAACTTCCTTGCTCAAAATCCTCATTATAAAATCGTAATCGGCTCAGTAGAAACTTTTGACAAAAGATTGAAGAGGCTCAGGAGGGTATCAATAATCCTGTTTATATTGAATATGCCAGAAGGCGAAACTGGAGTGGCGATATCATGAGTTGGGTTATCCCGTTTCTCCTAATCATCGGTTTATGGATTTTTATTATGCGAATGATGAGCCGAGGCGGGCCCGGAGGCGGACAGATATTTAATATCGGTAAATCCAAAGCGCAACTGTTTGATAAAGATACGCATGTAACTGTTACTTTTAAAGATGTCGCCGGACTTGAAGAGGCAAAAATAGAAGTGATGGAGGTTGTAGATTTTTAAAAACCCAACCAAATATACCAAATTAGGAGGAAAAATACCTAAGGGCGCTTTGTTGATCGGACCGCCGGGTACCGGAAAGACTCTTCTGGCTAAATCGGTAGCCGGCGAAGCCAACGTACCCTTTTTTCTCAATCTCAGGAAGCGACTTCGTAGAGATGTTCGTCGGTGTTGGAGCATCAAGGGTGCGCGATCTTTTCAGGCAGGCAAAAGAAAAAGCTCCCTGCATTATTTTTATAGATGAAATTGATGCAATCGGTCGAGCCAGAGGGAGGAGCGCCATTACAGGTGCTAACGACGAGCGCGAGAATACATTAAATCAGTTGCTTACTGAGATGGATGGTTTTAGCACCAACGCCGGGGTAATAATCCTTGCTGCTACCAATAGGGCCGACATTCTTGATCGTGCCCTGTTACGCGCTGGCCGTTTCGACCGTCAGATACATGTTGAGCTACCCGATCTGGATGAGCGCAAAGCGATTTTCCTTGTGCATCTTAAGCCTGTAAAGATTGATGATAGTGTTGATGTTGATTTTCTATCAAAACAAACTCCGGGATTCTCCGGCGCCGACATTGCCAACGTATGCAATGAGGCTGCTCTAATCTGTGCAAGAAAAGGAAAAAGGTAGTAGATAAAACCGACTTCATGGATGCTATTGACAGGATTATTGGCGGACTTGAAAAGCGAAACAAGATCATCTCTCAACAAGAAAAAAAGAACCGTTGCCTACCACGAGGCAGGCCATGCAGCAATAAGCTGGCTACTTGAACATGCATCGCCGTTGGTTAAAGTAACTATCGTCCCTCGTGGCAAAGCCCTTGGAGCAGCATGGTATCTGCCAGAAGAGCGACAAATAACTACATTTGAACAAATGTTCGACGAAATGATTGCAACCCTCGGCGGAAGAGCCTCCGAAGAGGTAAACTTCGGAGTAATTTCAACAGGCGCACTGAACGACCTGGAAAGAGTTACAAAACAAGCTTACGCAATGGTTATGTATTATGGGCTGAATAAAAAAACTCGGAAACATCAGCTTCTACGACTCTAGCGGACAACAAGAGTACTCATTCACAAAACCATATAGCGAAAAACAGCCCAACTTATTGACGAAGAGGTACATAAACTTATTGAACAAGCATATAATAAAGCAGTCAACCTTCTTACCGAAAATAAAAGCAAGGTGGACAAATTAGCACAACTACTATTAGATAAAGAGGTAATATTTAGTGAAGACCTTGAAAAAAAATCTTTGGAAAAAGAGAATTTGCAAGAGACGTAGAAAAGAGAATTGAATACGAAGAAGAGAAAAGAAGACTTAGAGAAAAGCTACATCATATCAAAACGAAAACTCAAAACAGGAAGAAGATAAAAAAAACGGTTGAAAAGAATGATGTAGATACCAAATCGGAAGATCAGTCAAATGAATAAAAGAACGTTGTTTAAAAATAATTTATTTGGCAATGGCCACTGCAAAAGAAATAACTGCAAAAGAGAATGTTTATAAGAATATTCGCAATGCCC
>JMBV01000495.1_pt1 | contig 12211 bp, 21 predicted proteins | sample 616531 | NCBI WGS metagenome assembly JMBV01 (sample SAMN02727904, study PRJNA239997) | anaerobic digester metagenome | biome: anaerobic digester; isolation source: mesophilic anaerobic digester inoculated with municipal waste water sludge... | place: Germany: Bielefeld University, CeBiTec ... | reverse complement strand
AAAAATATGATATACTCAATCCGGCTCCAGGGTAGACCTTGGAGACTACTATTACACACGCCTTGGTACAGACGCTCCCGCGTGCCCAAAATGGGTTCGGAGTGCTCGCAAAACCAGGCGGAGGCATAACGCAAAGGAGAAATAATGCCCCCCCTGTATCAATGAAAGCTCTGCTTGAGAGCGGTGTCCATTTTGGACACAGAACTAACAAATGGAACCCCCCAAGATGCGCCCATACATCTTCACCGAGCGCAATGGAATCCACATCATCGACCTTCAGCAAACCGTTAAATTGCTCGAAGAAGCTGCCGAAAAAGTGACCGAAGTGGTCGCCAACGGTGGTACTGTGCTGTTTGTTGGCACCAAACGTCAGGCTCAGGAAACCATCCAGGAAGAAGCCGAACGTTGTGGTATGCCCTATGTCAACCAACGCTGGTTGGGTGGCACCCTTACCAACTGGGTCACCATTCAGGAACGTATCGTTGAACTTGCCCGTCTCGAAAAAAATGTTTGAAACCGGCGAAGCCCAGGCGCTCACCAAAAAAGAACGTCTTCTTTTGGAACGCGACATCAATCGCCTTGATACCCGCCTGAGCGGTCTGCGCAACATGAAAACCCTGCCCAGCCTGCTCTTTGTGGTTGACATCGAACGCGAAGACACCGCAGTGAAAGAAGCTGTGTCGAAAGACATCCCCGTACTGGCCATGGTTGACACCAACTGTGATCCCCGCTACATCGATTATGTGATTCCCAGCAACGATGACGCCATCCGCGCCATCAAACTGCTCGTGGGACGCATTGCCGACGCTGTCGTTGAAGGCAAGCTGATGCGTAAAGACGTTGAGGAAGAAGAAGTACCCGTACTCGAAACCCGTTCCCGTATCGCCCGCCGCCTGGATGACGACGAAGAACTGGACGACGAAGACCTCTTGGGTGAATCCACCCGAGCCAAAATCATCATCGAACGAGCTCAAGAAGCTGATGATGACGAAGAAGAAGACGAAGAATAATATCGCGGTTGCCCCGCAAGAAAAGGAGCAAAATGGAAATTACAATTGATATGATTAAAGACCTGCGCGAAAAAAACCGGCTGTGGAATCATGGACTGCAAAAATGCCCTCATCAATTCCAAAGGCGATTTGATGCCGCGCTCGAAGTTCTGCGTGCCCAAGGCTTGCAAAAGCAGAAAAACGCGTCAACCGCGAAGCTTCCGAAGGCCGTGTTGAAGTATACGTGCACTCTGAAGGCCGTTTGGTTGTGGTTGTGGAAATCAACAGCGAAACTGACTTCGTTGCCAAATCCGAACCCTTCCTGGAACTCTGCCACGAAGTTGCCCTGCAAATCGCTGCCAACAGCCCCCCCAAATTCGTCTCCGAAGAAGACATCCCCCCCGCGGAAGTCATCGAAGCCGAAAAAGAAGGCGTTGCCGCTCGCGTGCGCGAAGAAGGCAAACCTGAAGCCATCATTCCCAAAATTGTGGAAGGCTACATGAAGAAGTACATGGACGAGAACGTTCTGCTCAACCAAAAGTACATTCGCGACGAAAATAAAACCATCGCCGATCTGGTCAACGACAAAGTTGCCGCCCTTGGCGAACGTATTGTTATCCGCCGCTTCATCCGCTACGCTTTGGGTGAAACCACCAAACATCTTGAGGAAGAAGAAGAAGACGAAGAATAATTCAAGCAAAAGAGCCGGCCAGATGGTCGGCTCTTTTTTTTATACCTTTTGGCGCCAAAACTGGCGACCATGATATTATTGTAGCCAAACATAATAAGGAGATTTCATGACCCAAACTGAATCACCCTTTAAGTACAAACGTATCTTACTCAAACTTTCCGGTGAGGCATTGGCTGGACCAAACGGCATGGGCATCGACCCCAAACAGGCTTACGAGATTGCCAAAGTCATCAAAGACGTTTCGCTGGCTGGCATTGAAGTAGGGGGGGTAGTAATCGGTGCCGGTAACCTTTGGCGTGGATTGAGTGGCGAAAACGTTGGTATGGATCGCGCGACCGCTGACTACATGGGCATGCTTGCGACCATCATGAACGCGCTTGCCTTGATGGACGCGCTCGAACAAATCGACGTCGTCACCCGCGTGATGTCCGCCATCGAGATGCGCACCGTTGCCGAACCCTACATCCGACGCCGCGCTCTGCGCCACTTCGAGAAAGGTCGCGTGGTCATCTTTGGTGGAGGCACGGGCAATCCCTACTTCTCAACCGATACCGCCGCGGCTCTGCGCGCCACCGAAATCGGCGCGGATGTGGTCATTAAAGCCACAAAAGTGGACGGCGTCTACGACCGCGACCCCAAGAAATACCCCGACGCTGTACGTTTCGACACAATCAGCCATATGGAAGCGCTCAATTTGCGCCTCAACGTCATGGATAGCACCGCCATCTCCCTGTGCATGGACAACAATCTGCCCATTTTGGTGCTGAACTTCTTTGAGCCAGGTGTGCTTATGCGCGCCATCAAAGGCGAAAACGTAGGAACCCTGGTTAGCTAAGCCGATTAAAATCATTTAAAAAAAAGCTGGCGCAATATCAAACGCCAGCTTTTTTTAAATCGAAAGATTTTCTTCTATATCCCTTTTAAGCCCTAGAGCAGCGCCCAGAACTGATAGCTTTGGAAATAGAAAATAGCCACGATAGCCAAGACATTAACAAGAAACAGCAAAACGGTCTTGAAGCGTTCTTTGGGATAAGTCTTGAGTACAGGCGGCAGAGACATAAAGCGAATCAGATGCAAAACCAAGCCTATCAAAACCAGTAACGCCAAAACCGAGACAACAATAACTTGCCATGACAGCGAGAAAGTTAACAAACATGCAAAAAAAAGCCTAAAAACACCAGCAATACGAAAAGTTGCAACAACAGGCCAGTCAATCGCCATTTTCGCAAGGGTTGAAGATCTTCAAATTCATCTGGTGTTTGCTGCTTTTTATTGCGTTTTACCAAAGCCCGAATACCCATCACAATCAAAATCGTCAAAGACACCAAGCCACCTAATACGATTGCTACAATGGAAAGCAGGACAATGATAAGTTCCGCTGTGCCGATTTTTTTTCAAATCAAAAATGGGGTGTCTGACAACTGTTTTGCCGTCCACAGTGTCCTGTTCCCATGCCTGGCTAAGCATCTCATTGTCCATCGCCATAAACTGCACGCCGGCAATTCGTAATGGACCGTGTTCAACAGCGCGAAAAGGCTTGAATATACCCCCCCACCAGTTCGCGTTCAGGCATGCCATGTTTGTGGACGTTTTCCTGCCCAAAGATAATCTTTTCCATGTCTGCGGTGTAAGCCTGTTCTTGTGTCTGGTTGGTCATCACCACAATGCCGATACCTGAAACAGGGTCAAGTTGCAGCTTGCTGGACATGCCCGCGGTATTGCCCCCCCCATGCCCATACACGATAACATCATAATAGCCCACCCAAAAGCCATGGCAGTTTTTAGCCAAGCCACTTTTAGGGAAGACATCTGTGGCACTGTAAAGTGTTTCAAACGTGGCGGGATTTTGAAACAGACGTGAAGCCTTTTTTTTGAACCAGGCACTAAGGCTTGCGCGAATGTGGCAAGATCTTTTAATGTGCCTGTTGCAGAGCCAGCGGGATACATCGGAACGACAAAGTCACATTCCACAGGACTAAGTTTTGCTGTATAACAATTTATGTTTTTCGCTGAGCCTGCACCCATGTGTTATCACTCATACCAGGAAAAATAGAGGTGTGGTTCATATCAAGTGCCTTAAAATATGGGTATTGACATAATCAGCAAAATTTTGTCCGCTTACGCGTTCAACAATATAGCCTGCCAAAGTCGCACCCCCCCAGTTGGAATAAGCGGTAAGCTCTCCAGGCGGAAAGATTTGTCTGGGTTCGCTTTCGACCAGCAAGGTCTCCAGGTTTTTGGCAGAGTCTGCTTCATTTGCAAAAATATTTTTATACACTTCTTCAAATCCAGGCGTATGATTCATCAGATGAATCATCGTAATCGGTTCGTCATATTTTAGATCAGAAAGAAGTGTGTCAGGCAGATAGGTTCTGATATCCGCGTTGAGATCCAGCAATCCTTGTTCCCAGACTTGCATCACGCTTACCCAGGTAATGAGCTTGGTCACACTGCCCCCCCACTCGAAGACAGTATCAGCATCAACGTGTAAGTTCTCAGCCTTGTTCGCAAAACCAAAATAATTTTCGTACAGAATCTCATCGCCGTCAAAAACGCCAACTGCCATACCTGCGGTCGTGGCTTGATTTTCCTGGACATGGTCTTCAATCGCCGTTGCCAGCTGGGAAACGGGCAGACCAGATGGCAAGACCTCTGTGCTTTGCGCTTGGGCACTTTGCAATGGGGGGGAGATAAGCGATATTAATAAAATCGCCAAAAGAAAGATGATTTGAGTTGTTTTTTTGATATTTTTCATAGATTAATTATAGCGAAACGCGATAACATCTTGTTTCATGACTGTAAAATAGCTGTAAAGCATACCTATACTTATGTTTGCCAACTAACAAATTCCCACCCTGGAATACAAAACAGGGTCTTCTGATATTGAAAACCCTGTTTTTTTTACTTGGAAATTAACTTAGATAAAACAGCTTATGCGATGTAGTGCTTAGCAATTTTTTTGTTTATCAACATCACGAACAGGCATTGCTTCGTCAGTTTCGCCGATGGTCACCGAACACACCGCCACAAAGCCTTCGGGCAAGCCAAAGCGCGCTTTTAGTTCAGGATTTTGATTAGCCAGCCCAATCGCTCCCCAAATATCGCAGCTTCCCAGTCCCAAAGCGGTCGCGGCAAGGGTCATGTTGTGCGCAATCATTGCCGCGCTGGAGTATTCATTGTTTTGGGGGGGCACCTCGCCAGCTGGTTTAACAGATACCAGTACCAAAACTGGCGCACCAAAGAGCGGGTCACTATCCCGCCCTGTCTTTTGGCGGACATTTCAGAGATAGCCTGCAATAAAGTTTTATCGCTAATGACGGTAAGATGCATATCTTCAAAACGCGCGCGAGCAACCGGCGACAGCATAGCTGCATCCAAAATAAGTTCCAAATCTTCCTGGCTGACAGCTTTTCCAGTATATTGACGGGTTGACCGTCGTCTCTTCAAGACTTCAAAAAAATTCCATTTGTTCTCCTTCACTTTTTTTTCTATTAAGCTTATGATAACACGTGAACCGATAAATTTTTATTAGAAAATTCGGGGGGGCATGAAACGCGGGAATAAACAATGCCAAACACGGTTGCTATTCGCCCTGATTTTACTGGAATAAAGGCAGTTTATGGTAAGATTTATGCAGATAAAACTTTCGCGAAACAAAGGATTTGCCATGAAAACCATATCTGACGGATTGACTTTTGACGATGTTCTCATTCTTCCCGGGTACTCCGAAGTTCTGCCCCCCCGTGACGTAGACATTCATGTCCAGCTTACCAGGGACATTCGCCTTGAAATCCCGCTCATCAGCGCAGGTATGGATACTGTCACCGAAGCAGACATGGCACGCGCTATCGCACAGGAAGGCGGTCTGGGCATTATCCATAAGAACATGAGTATTGCCGCCCAGGCCGAGCAAGTTGCCCGCGTAAAATCCGATAATCTCCTGGTTGGCGCGGCGGTTGGTGTGACCCACGACGTGCTCGACCGCGTCAGCGCTTTGGTTCAGGCTGGTGTGGATATCATCACCGTTGATACCGCGCATGGCCATTCCAAAGGCGTGCTGGACACCGTGCGCAAAATCAAAGAAGCCTTTCCAAGCCTGCCACTCATCGCCGGCAACGTCGCCACCGCGGAAGGCACGCTGGCGCTCATCGACGCCGGCGCGGACGTCATCAAAGTAGGCATCGGCCCCCCGGTTCCATTTGCACCACCCGCGTGGTTACTGGCATCGGCGTGCCCCCCAAATTACCGCGGTGATGGACTGCGCGCGTGTTGCCCGCGAACGAGGCATCGCTATCATCGCTGATGGTGGCATTCGGCTTTCCGGCGACATCACCAAAGCCTGGCAGTTGGCGCTAACGCGGTCATGCTGGGCTCGCTTTTGCCGGCACGGACGAAAGTCCCGGCCAGGTCATCCGCGTAAACGGTAAAGATTATAAAAGCTATCGTGGCATGGGTTCCCTGGGCGCGATGGACAGTGGCAGTGCCGACCGCTACTTCCAGTCCGAAAGCAAAAAGTACGTTCCCGAAGGGATTGAAGGCACGGTACTCTATAAAGGCGCGATGAAAGATGTCGTTTATCAGCTGATGGGTGGCTTGCGTTCAGGCATGGGATATGTCGGCGCGGCAAACCTGACGGAACTTTATGAAAAATCCAAACTGATTAAAATCACCCAAGCCAGCCTGATAGAAAACCATCCGCACGACATAGAGATGATTAAAGCCGCCCCCCCTAACTACACGCCCTAAAGCGTGCTGATTACAAACTGGCGATAAACTCAGCTACCGCGTCGCGACTGACGCGCTTATATTCGCTTTCCGGCGGGCTTTTGGGTCTCCAAAACGCAATTCAGGATTATGTTGCGTGGAACTGTCGTGCATCAGGCGCGAAACACCACCTAAATGAATTTCCCTTGCGCCTGTTACGGCTAAAAGCTTATGCACATTCCCAGTGCGAATTCCCCCGCCAGGCATGACCTGCAGACGACCCGCAGCATAGTCCATCATCTCGCGTAAGACATAGCGCCCTTCATAAGCTGATGGGGCTTGCCCACTGCTTAAAACACGTTGCACACCGATTTCCATCAAGCCATCAAACGCTTCCCGCCAGTCAGGCACAACATCAATCGCGCGGTGAAAACACACCGGCACGTCACCAGCCAGTTCGACCATGGCCCGCGTGCGCGCCAAGTCAACGCGACCGTCCGCATGCAAAAAAAACCGACCACCAAAGCATCCGCGCCGTGTTTCAGCATCTGCTCCGCGTCGTGCATCGCTACCCTAAAATCACTTTCAGAATAGCAAAATCCGCCCTGGCGGGGGACGGATAATCGTTGCAGCTTTAATCTCTGCATGTGCTTTTAGTTCCAGTAATGACCCCCCCAGCGACGGTGTTAAACCGCCCAAAAGAGTGCCGAACACAATTCCACACGGTCCGCGCCACCATGCCAGGCTTCAATGGCATCTTCTGCCGAACCACAGCAGATTTCAACAAGCACTTTGTTTGACATTTGCACTAGAAAAGTTGGACAAAACTTCCCGGTCACGTGCACATCGGTACTTTCGACGATGAACGCGTTGGGATCACGTTCCTGAATATGACGCCTTAAGCGAATCAGCTCATACTTCGATACCACCGTGTTGATGACAAAGGTGTCCTGTCCGGAATAACCACCTTTACCCTGCCAGTAGGTAGCACCACGCCCAAGATCTTTGGTGATGATATCTAAAACGTCTTCCTGTTTCGTGAATATTGTCAAGCTAATCTTCACATTTTGATAGTGTGTCAAATCGACCACAAAGGCGTATATTAAGGTGAAGATAAGCGAGTAAATCATCACGCTAAAGTCTTTCACAAAGAACGCGTAGGCATAGATAATCAGGCTGATAATCAAATTGATACGTCCCACGCTGAATTCTTTTCGCTTCATGCTAATATACACGCCAAAGATATCTGTACCACCACCACTGCCACCGGCTTGCAAACACAAACCCGCACCAAAACCGGCAATCACAGCGCCGATAATTGTGATCGTAATCGTTTCAAGAGTCTCGGGCAAAATCTGCACGATGGGGATAAAGGTCATCGCAATGAACATTGAAGCAACCGTAATGACCGTTTTCCAGAAGAATTTGCGGTTGATAGACGTAAAGGAAATGATAAACCAGGGCAAGTTGAAAAGGAAAAGCAACAAACCCGTTATATCGCGATTGATCGGGAAGAAGGACTTTAGAATGTCCTGCACAACCTGTGCTAAACCGGTCATATTGCCTATAAACAGCCCACTTGGCAGTACAATCAAATTAATTGAAGCAGCATAAATCAAACCACCAAGGATGCATAATAAAAATTGTCCAAGGTCTTCCAGGAAGTGTTTGCGCTTTTGCTTACGCTGTTCGGGGGGGCTTAATGGTTCGCGTTCTCGCGATTTTTAGGACGGGGGGTTTTGACTCTTTTGCCATGGCCTAATGTTATCCCAAAGATGCCTGGTGAGCAAGCGATTCAGCTGAGCATTTTTTTTCTTTTCAAAACAGGCACTGTGCGTCATACGAAAACTGACAAACGTGTTTATCTGCCAGAATATTTTGAAAATCCCCCCTACCGTGATATCATCTTTAGGCAAATCTATTCAGTTTTGGTGAATTATATGAAAAACCTTACTATCTCATCCTTATCGTTCTTGGCATTAGCTTGCTTGTCTTTGGCGTTATTGTTTACCGTAATACAGACTCCACGGAAGAATTTCGCATTGAACGGGCAGAACTTTTTGACCGCCTTTCAAATAGTAAAGGTTATGCTTACGCAACGCTGAAATATCCATCAGAACTTCTTATAAAAGAAGAAGCTGTTATCAGCCTGGAAATTATGCCCGATAAGAATCTGAAAAACATCCTGGAACATGGCGTCGCTATTGACACGCTCATTTCTCCCAAACGCCTTGTACTAAGCTCTGAACGTCGTCAACTCGAAGCTGTCAGCGCCAGTGGCACAACCATTAGCTGGCGTATTGAAGCCACACGCCTGGGAACCAGCAGCGCCACAGTGAGCCTCGGACTAAGTGATTTACGCACCGATATCACCATTTACCCGATCACTCCACAACATACTTTTCAGATAAACATTCCCGTCGTTGAAACAAAGTCCAAAGCATCATTTGGCGAGTACATCGGCCCCATTATGATCGCGGTCGGTAGCCTTTCGCTTTTGGCTGGTTTTGTTATTGCCTCAAAAGACTTTGATAAAGCGACAAAACAATCAAGGAAAAAGAATAAAAGATAACATGGCAAAATACATACACACTATCCTACGTGATATCCCCGTTCAACCTGTTTCAGACATACCACGCGTACTTTTGCATGGCGTTAGCGCGGACTCGCGCCAAATAAAAGACGGTTACGCCTTTGTCGCTGTCAAAGGCGACAGCGTTGACGGCAATCAATTTATCCCCCAGCGCGATTGAAAACGGCGCGCGTCTCATCGTCAGCGCTCACCCCCCAAACCGAAAGGTCTAAACATCGCCTGGTTACAAATCGAAAGTGACCCGCGTGCCGCCCTGGCGCATATCGCCGCGGCGCTTAACGGTTTCCCGCCCGAAAGCTGCGCGTTATCGGCGTAACCGGCACCGATGGCAAAACCACAACGTCGTCGATGATTCACCACCTGCTCATTCAGGCGGGCATTAAAGCCGGCATGATTTCAACTGTCAGCGCCCTGATCGGCGACAAAGCCCTGGATACCGGCTTTCATGTCACCACCCCGACTCACCCGACATCCAAAACTATATGCGCCTGATGGTTGAAGCGGGCATGACGCATTGCGTGCTCGAAACGACTTCGCACGGACTAAGCCAGGGGCGCGTCATTGCCGCGGATATCGACATCGCTGTCATCACCAACATTACCCACGAACATCTTGACTATCACGGCTCACTTGAAGCTTACGTGCAAGCCAAAGGTCTCCTGGTTGAAGCCCTGGCGCAGACCCCGCGCAAGCGCATCGGTAACCCCCGCCTGGCAGTCTTGAACAAAGATGATGAACATTACGCCTACACCAAGCGTCTTGCGCCGGGCAAATTTGTTTCTTACAGCCGTTTGAACGAAGCTGACATCTGGGCCAGCGATATCGACAACCGACCGGAACAACTCCGCTTTACCGCGCATATCGGCAAGCAGTCCTACCCGGTAACAAGCCCCCCCATGATCGGCATTTTTAATGTCTCCAACAGCCTGGCTGCCCTGGCGGCGACCGTGATTGGGCTTGGGCTGGACCCCGCGCAAGCGGCGCAGCACATCGCGACCTTGCTCCCCGTTCCCGGACGTATGGAAGTCATTAATATGGGGGGGCAGGATTTTACCGCCATCGTTGACTTCGCGCACACCCCAACGCGCTGGAACGCTCTTTGGAGACCATTCGCCTGATGACCCCCGGCAAGTTAATCACCGTTTATGGTTCAGCCGGCTTGCGCGACCGCGAAAAACGACGCATGATGCCCAAAGTGTCCATTAAAGGCGCGGATATTTCCATTTTGACCGCGGAAGACCCGCGCACCGAGTCGCTGGATGCCATTCTCGAAGACATGGCGCAAGCCGCGATCGAAGCCGGTGGCGTGGAAGGCGCCAACTTCTACCGTGTGCCAGACCGTGGCGACGCCATTCGCAAAGCGGTTGAACTCGCCCAGCCCGGTGATACCATCGTGGCGCAAGGCAAGGGGGGGCATGAACAATCGATGTGCTTCATTGATACGGAATATTTATGGGACGACCGCACCGCGATGCGCGCCGCGCTGGCGGAACATTTAGGCGTGGATGGTCCCGAAATGCCCTGGTTACCCACCAGCACGCGATAAGAAATAAGAAACAAAGCACTAAGAAACCGCCTTGCGTTGACTAATTGCAAGGCGGTTTTTGTTGACTTAAATACTGACAAAGTTTATCGTATCTTTTATAAATCGGCGTCTTTTTGACTTCGCTTGCGCCCATGACCAAACATCATGCCCAGCCCAGCGCCATTGAACCCACCCAGGGCCCCCCATAAAGCCCACCAGTGGCACCAAAGTCAGCGAATTGCGGAATAAAATCAAGCCACAAACCAGCATGCAGGCCAGTCCGGCGTAAAGCCCGTAGGTCATACCGCGTTTATCTTTGGCGAGAAATGCCAAAAAGAATGCAAGCGTTGAAATACCGATAAAAATTCCCAGCATCAGCGTGGTATCCACACCGTTATCTGATTAGGATAGCTTTGCATGAGATAATCAACCAGCGCCAGGTAAGCGAAACCCCAGGCACCGCCTAAAACGATGCTCAGGATAAATAACCAGGTTTTCGTACCCCGTGGATCCAGCCATGTGATTAACTTTTTCATTTTCTTCCTGTCTAAACCTTATTTTTATTCGTTTTTTTCTTTGAGCGCCTTATAGACTTTTACCGTATCTTCAAACGCTTCCTGCAAATCGGCGTGTTCATAGCCCAGTTCTTTTGGCGCGTCGTCCAGGTTCAAAAAGGCATTGCGCGTTTGCACCTGAACATAGGGCACCAAATCCAGGCCCGCCTCGCGCCCTTGCAGTTTATGATACAAAACAATCAGCCCGGCTCCAAATTTCACCAGCCAGTTGGGCAAGGTGATGATTTTCTTCGGCTTTTGGAGCACATGGCCAAGACGCGTTAGAAATTCAGGCCAGCTGAGATTTCACTGGCGATGGAATAGACTTTGCCAGGCTCACCCTGTTCCAGTGCCCCCCCGACTGCCGCCCGGGCGACTTCCCGGACGCCCACCATCGCGCTGCCCCCCCAGCCGGATAAAAGACCCATGGCAAAGCGCTTTCGAGATAGCTCAGGGGAGCCCACAAGGGCATGCGCCCCGGCATGGCGCCAAAGATGTAGGGCAAAGCCAAAAAGCTCACCGTCATCTCGTCACCCGCGACACGCCTGGCCGCCTCAATTTGTTCAACACGGCTTTTGATGTAGGGATGGCTTTCGCTCAGTTTCAGTTCGGGCCACATTTGATGGCAGGTCACAAAATAGGAACTGAAGATAACTGCGCGTTTTACGCCAGCCTGCTTTGCCAGGCGCATGACGCGCTCGGTGGTGCGTACATTGCCAGCGTAAAAGAAAGGATAAGCCGGCGCTTTGGGCACCACACGGTCGTCCACCCCCCCAGCGGCGAAGATGAGCCATCCGCGCCTTGCAGATGTGCCAGAAGGGCATCATCGCTTATCTTGTTCATATCCGCGATGTCGAGTTTGACTTCTTTTGGGAAATCAAGTTCATCAGGTGGCGGCATGTGCGCCAAAGTGCTCACCTCATGCCCGCGCCTGAGAAGTTCCAGACAAGTGTAATAGCCTAAAAAGCCCGTTCCACCAACAATAAATGTTTTCATAAGGCAATTATAAGGCTTTTTTCGCTGAGAATCTATGTTTGCTATGCCCATGGCAAGACGCCGGGACGAGAGCGTTAAAAGCACGTGGTCGGAAGACCACGCGCGAACAAAAAAAACAATCTCCTGCCGGCGTCCCGCCGTGCAGATTCACCAATTTAG